>BFBZ01000278.1_pt1 | contig 59293 bp, 54 predicted proteins | sample 1888401 | NCBI WGS metagenome assembly BFBZ01 (sample SAMD00112614, study PRJDB3348) | symbiont metagenome | host: Chara braunii
CCTCCCCGCCGGACTTGTCCGGGGGAGCCGCCTCTCCGATTGATCGGAGACGAAAACGACCCCTTTAGCTGGATTAAATTCATGGCTGATCTTCGCCGCGTCACCCGCGCCCTGCTTTCGGTTTCAGACAAAACCGGTTTGATCGCGTTCGCGCAGGGTCTCGCCAAGCACGGCGTCGAGCTGATCTCCACCGGCGGCACCAAGAAGGCACTGGCCGATGCGGGCCTGAAGGTGCTCGACGTGTCCGAGGTCACCGGCTCGCCGGAGATGATGGACGGCCGCGTCAAGACGCTGCATCCGAAGGTCCACGGCGGCCTGCTCGCGATCCGCGACAACAAGGAGCACGCCGCGGCGATGCAGACGCACGGCATCAAGCCGATCGATCTGCTGGTCGTGAACCTCTATCCGTTCGAGGCGACCGTCGCGAAGGGCGCATCGTACGAGGATTGCATCGAGAACATCGACATCGGCGGACCGGCGATGATCCGCGCCGCGTCGAAGAACCACGCCGATGTTGCTGTGGTCGTCGAGGCGGATGACTACGCCGCCATTCTCGACGAGATGGGCAAGAACAGCGGCGCGACCACGCTGGCGCTCCGCAAGAAGCTTGCCGCGAAGGCTTACGCGCGCACCGCGTCCTATGACGCAGCGATCTCCAATTGGTTCGCGAATGAACTCAAAGACGACGCGCCATCGTTCCGCGCCTTCGGCGGCAAGCTCGCCGAAGCTTTGCGCTATGGCGAGAACCCGCATCAGAAGGCCGCGTTCTATCGCACGCCCGATCAGCGCTTCGGCGTCGCGACCGCGCGGCAGGTGCAGGGCAAGCAGCTTTCCTACAACAACCTCAACGACACCGACGCGGCCTACGAATGCGTCGCCGAGTTCGACGCCAAGCGCACCGCAGCCTGCGCGATCATCAAGCACGCCAACCCCTGCGGCGTGGCCGAAGGCGCGAGCTTGCAGGAAGCCTATCGTAAGGCGCTGCGCTGCGATCCGACCTCAGCTTTCGGCGGCATCGTCGCGCTCAATCGCACGCTCAATGCAGAGGCCGCAAAGGCCATCACCGAGATCTTCACCGAGGTCATCATCGCGCCGGACGCAACGCCCGAAGCCATCGCCATCGTGGGTGCGAAGAAGAACCTGCGTCTCCTGCTCGCGGGCGGCCTGCCCGATCCGCGCGCCGATGGCCTGACCGTGAAATCAGTGGCCGGCGGCCTGCTCGTGCAGTCGCGCGACAACGCGGTGGTCGACGAGATGCAGCTCAAGACCGTCACCAAGCGCGCGCCGACCGAGGCCGAATTGAGCGATCTGCGCTTTGCCTTCCGCATCGCCAAGCACGTGAAGTCGAACACCATCGTCTATGCCAAGGATCGCGCCACCGTCGGCATCGGCGCGGGCCAGATGAGCCGTGTCGATGCGGCTCGCATTGCGGCGCGCAAGGCCGAAGACGTGGCGCGCGACGAGAAGCTCGCCGCGCCGTTGACCAAGGGCTCGGTCGTCGCCTCCGACGCCTTCTTCCCCTTCGCCGATGGATTGCTGGTCGCCATCGAAGCCGGTGCCACCGCCGTGATCCAGCCCGGCGGCTCGATGCGCGATGACGAGGTCATCAAGGCCGCCGACGAGCACAATGTCGCGATGGTGCTCACCGGCACGCGGCATTTCCGGCACTAGGCGAGGCATCAGACCTTAATGAGGTTCTGATTTGGCAGTGGGCCACCAGGAAACTGCGCAAGCTTGCCGCCGACCGCCAGCGAACCGAGATCAATGCCGACGAAGCCGATGCGGTCGATGAGCGCCGCCACCTCTGCCTTCGCGGCGCTGTCGTTGCCGGAATAGAATAGCACGCGCCGCCCACCGTCCGATTTCGGGTCTGCTGCGAGCACCTCAGCGCGCAGATGATTGAACGCCTTGACGACACGTGCTCCTGGCACGAGATCGGCAACAACTTCGCTCGATACCCGGCCCTTCAGATCGACCGGCTTGAACAGCGGCGCCTCGATCGGATTGTTGGCGTCGATGACAATGCGGCCCGACCATTCCGGCAGGCCCGCCAGCGCCGCCGGTAGCTTCGTCCAGTTGACGGCGACGAAGACGATGTCGGCGCGTGCCGCTTCCTCGCGCGTTCCCGCCTTGATCGATGGACCGAGTTCCTGAACGAGTTCTTTCAGCGACTCCGGGCCGCGGCTGTTGGAAATGGTCGCCTCGATGCCGGCGCGAGCGTGCGTGCGTGCGAAGGCTGTGCCGATGGCGCCTGAACCAATGATACCGATGGACATGGCATGTTCCTTTCGGGGTTGAACGAAATGGCGGATGGGATCAGGAGCGTGTCGCCGGCGTGGGCGGCAACGCGCCGAGCTGCTGCATGAGCGAGAACAGGTTGGCGACGCCCCAGTGATCGGTGATCTTGCCGTCGCGCACGCGCATCACATCGACGGTCTCGAATTCAATCGCGCGGCCCGTCGGCGCGATGCCGAAGAATTCTCCGCGGTGCGTGCCGTGATAGGTCTTGTAGGTCGTCACGCGGTCTCCATCGGCAAGCTGCCAGTGGATGTCGGCGTGAAAGTCGGGAAACGCAGTGCGGAGGACTTTGTAGAGCTCGCGCGCGCCGCTCTTGTCCGGCGTACGCCCGGGCTGCGGCGTGTGGTCGAGAAAGTCGTCAGCGAAGAGTTGCTCGAACACTTCGAAATTTCCGCCGCCTTGCACCTCCTCGGTGTTGCGGCGGACGACGGCTTTCGCGGCTTCGCTGATGTCGTTGGTGGTCATGACGTACTCCGAATGGTTTAAATTTTTGCTTGGTGGAGTGCGCGGGGCTTAAGCCCCGACGCCCGCCTTCTGACCGAGAAGCTGCAGCTCCCAGGCGAACGAGGTGCCGGTTGCACCGGTGTGGGGCAGAACCGTTTCGCCAAGCGCTTTCGCGGTATCCTGGCGCGCCCAATCGCGTTGCCATTCACTCGCGACCGCCAGCCAATTCATCGGCACGACGCCGGCCATCATCATGCGGCGGACGCCCATCTCGTGCGCCTCGACGCTCACGCCACCCGAAGCGTCGGTGACGGCATAAACCTCGTAGCCTTCGCCGGCGGCCTGGATCGCAGGCATCGCGAGGCAGATTTCCGTCCAGAGCGCGGCCATGACCACCTTCTTGCGGCCGGTCTTCTTCACCGCGTCGACGACGCGCGCGTCTTCCCAGGTGTTGATCCAGGTGCGGTCGATCGGCTTCTGATCCGGAAAGACGTCCTGCAATCCCTTGATGAGCTTGCCGCCGCGGTCTTCCACCACCGTGGTGAGGATCGTCGGGACGTTGAAAGCCTTGGCCGCCTTCGCGAGACCGATGACGTTGTTCACGATCATCATCGGCTCGTGGCTGTGCAGGTTGGCGAACTGGAAGGGCTGGTGGTCGATCAGGACCAGTACGGACTCTTCCGGGGTCAGGAGGGCGTTGAGGCCGTTCTTGAGGGCGGGGGACTGGGTCATTGGCGTTCACTCCGGTTGGGTTGGTGTTTCCGGAGCCGATATCGCCACGATTATTGCTGCACGATTAGCCGGTAATGACTATTATGACTTTCAATAATTACTTGAAGATAATCCATGGAAACGCTGGCCAACCTCGAATCCTTCGTCCGGAGCGCCGAAACCGGCGGGTTTTCGGCCGCCGCGCGGCGGCTGTCGCTGACCCCCGCCGCGGTGAGCCGCAACGTCGCGATGCTGGAGCGCAATCTCGGAATTCGCCTGTTTCAGCGCAGCACGCGGAAGCTCACCCTGACCGAGGCGGGCGAGCGCTTCCTTCACGACATCCGCGACAACCTCGACGGATTGCAGGCTTCGATCGCGAGCGTCGCGACCGATCGCGGCGAACCGGCCGGCGTGCTCAAGATCAGCATGGGCATGACGTTCGGCGTCGAATACATCCTGCCGCTGCTGCCCGAATTCCTGAAACGCTATCCGCGCGTCCGCGCCGACTGGCAGTTCGAGAACCGCCAGGTCGATCTCATCGCTGAGGGCTTCGATGCAGCGATCGGTGGCGGCATCGATCTTGCGCCGGGTTTGGTGTCGCGCGTGCTTGCACCCGCCCACATCATCGCGGTGGCGTCACCGTCTTATATGAAAGGGCGAACGCCGCCCGCCGATCCGTCGGGCCTTGCCGCGTTCGACGGCATCGTCATGCGTTCATCGAAGACGCGGCGCGTGCGCGAGCGACCGATGCGCAACGCCGCCGGCGATGAGACGACGGTGCCACTCAAGCCCACCATCGCGTTCGACGATCCCGAAGCGATGTGCCAGGCGGCGGTGCTCGGCATGGGCGTTACGCAGATCGTCGTGGCTCACGCATTGCGGCACCTCGAAAGCGGCGCGCTCGTGCGGCTGGTGCCGCAGTGGTACGCGGACGCGGGACCGATCTCGATCTACCATGCCAGCAGCAGGCAGGTGCCGGCCAAGACGCGCGCCTTCATCGATTTTGTCGCGGATGCATTTCGGCGTCAGCGGCTGGCCGAGCGGTTCGCGGGCAGCATCGGGTAGTTCACCTGTAGGTGTTGCTGTTGCGCAAGAAAAAGGCCGGGCAATCAATCGCCCGGCCTTTCGCATTCTCTGACCTTCGATCAGGTCGGCGACTTGGTCATGCGCGTCGCCGAGGGGATTGCGCTCGCAGCGGGCGCCACCGCCCGCGTGTTCGGGGCCACCGTCGAGGCCGACCGCGAGCGGTCGAGGCGATCCATCACCTCCTGCGGCTCGATCATCTGCTTGCGCTTCTCGTCATAGACCCGCACGCCGAGGGCGATCGCGTCGTCGTTGGAGATGAAGTTCATCTCGTTCGCCGCGGCGCGCAGCATGATGCGCAGGAAGTCCATATCCGAACCGATCGAGCGGAGATACTCGGCGACACCGTAGACTTCCGTCTGCGTACGCTGGATCACGATCTTCAGATCGTCGGCCGAATATTGCTTGTCCTTGTCGAAGTCGCGCGTGAAGGAGTGGAAGCCCACGCCCGCGCTCGAAGCCTTGGTGCGCTGCGGCTTGCCGTTCGCATCGCGGCCGCCGAGGAAGGCGAGCGCGCAGGCGCTGGTGCAACGCGTCTTGGAGTCGACCACGGTCTCGATCTTGTTCTGGTTGAAGAACCGGCCGAGCCGCATGCCTTCGCGGAGGTTGCCGCCAGGCGAGTCGAGATAGACGACGATGGTCGGCTTCTTCGGCAGGCTCGCGATGTAGACTTGCAGGTCGAAGGTGTCGCCGTCGTCGATCTTGCCCTTGAGCAGGATCGCGTTGACCTCGGCGCTGTCCTTCAGGACGTGCTGCGAAATCTCGACGGCCGACGCCGGCTGCGAAACCGCGCCGAGCATCAACGTTCCGATTGCGGCGCCGAGAAAACCCCGGATGCTGAGCTTGGCCGCCATGACACCTAATCTCCTCCTGGGCTCACCGGCCTCGGCGAGCGCTCTCGGCCTTTGGTGTGGAAAAGGCCCCGGGAGGTTCAAGGTTTTGACGCAAAGTTCCGCGCTGTGGGCCTATCAAGCCATTGAATATATTGTACTTTACGCCGAATTCTAAATATTAAGGCTTGGCTAAATCGCCCAGAAGGCTCGCGGCCACCGTCAGTTTCGACAGCGTCAGACCCGAGGCCGCAATCTGATGGATCGCCGCCCGGATGCGCTCGACCTCGGCCTGCCGCGGCTTCACCCAGGCCTCCACCGCCGCCGGGCCGGTCTGGCCGGTCGCGGCCATCGCGGCGGTGATCCGGCGCTCGGCGTCCCCGATCGTGTCCAGTGCACGGTCGAGAGCCAGCCGGTCGAAGTAATCCGAGATGACGATGCCGCGGGCGGCGTTCGTCACGCGGTCGATGCGGAAGAATCCTCGCGCCGCGAAATAAGTGCCGACGATGGCCGAGATCGGCTGATCAACGCGGTCTACGATCGCGACCATGTCCGGTGCAGCGGCGAGTTCTGGCAGGTCGCCGATCCGGCGGGCGAGCGACGCCGGGACGCCGGCTTTGACCAATTCCGCTGATCTTGCAGCACGTTCCGCCGCCGCTTCCGGCGGCAGCGCGGAGTCGAGCTGTTTGGCAAGAGCCTCGATGCCTTCCTTGTAGTGATCGACGACGTTCGCCAGTCCTCGCGTCAGATCAACGTTCCTCAGGAACCAAACCAGCCGATCAAGCAGGAGATCTTGCACTTGTTGGTAGAGCGAAAGCTGAACCTCGCCGCTGATCTTGTTGTCGAGCGCGTTGATCTCGTCGTTCAGCGCCGGCATGTCGTAGGCGTTTCGAACCGCTGCAAAAGCAGCGGCTATAGCTGACGGCGCAGCACCGGTTTGATCTGCAATACGAACGACGAGTGTCGGTCCTCCGCGGTTGATCATCGAGTTCGCGAGCTGAGTGGCGATGATCTCGCGACGAAGACGGTGTTTCTCCAGCGCATCCGGGAATTTCTCGGCGAGCACTTTCGGGAAATAACGGCCGAGTTCTCGCCCGAGGTACGGATCGTCGGGCACCGAGGAGTCGAGAAGATCGGAGTACAAGGTGAGCTTCGCATAGGCGAGCAACACCGAGATCTCGGGCCGCGTGAACGGCTGCGAGCGCTTGAAACGCTCGTTTATGTCCATATCGTCGGGCAAGAACTCGACTGTACGGTCCAGTTCTGCGCGTTGCTCCAGCGTCTGTATCAGCCTCTGCTGGAAGCCGAGGTCTTCCAGACCCCGACGTTGCGCCAAGGATAACGCAAGCGTCTGAAGGTAATTGTTTCGCAACACCAGCTCGGCGACCTCGTCGGTCATTTCGACGAGAAGCTTGTTGCGCGCCTTGATATCCATGCGGCCATCGCGCATGGGCAAGCTGAGCGCGATCTTGATGTTCACCTCGACGTCGGAGGTGTTCACTCCCGCGGAATTGTCGATGGCGTCCGTGTTCAGCCGCACGCCCTTCAAAGCAGCTTCGATGCGGCCGCGCTGAGTCATGCCGAGGTTGGCGCCCTCACCGATCACCTTGACCCGCACATCCTTGCCGGCGATGCGGATCGGATCGTTGGCGCGATCGCCCGCGGCCTCGTCGCTTTCGGTTGACGCCCGGATATAGGTGCCAATGCCGCCGAAGAACAACAGATCGACCGGCGCCTTGAGGATCGCGTTCATCACCTCAGCGGGTGTCGCCCTGTCCTTGGCGAAACCGATGGCCTTCTGTGCTTCCTTCGACAGCGCGATTTCCTTCGACGAGCGAGAGAACACACCGCCGCCCGCGGAAATCAGCTTTTTGTCGTAGTCCTGCCAGCTCGATCGCGGCAGATCGAACAGCCGCTTCCGCTCGGCGAAGCTCTTTTCCGGATCGGGCGTCGGATCAATGAAGATGTCGCGATGGTCGAACGCAGCGACAAGCTTCGTCGTCGTCTCGCGCAACAACCCGTTGCCGAACACGTCGCCTGACATGTCACCGACGCCCACCGTCGTGAACGTCGTCTTGGAAATATCGACGTTCATCTCGCGGAAGTGGCGCTTCACCGATTCCCATGCGCCGCGCGCGGTGATGCCCATGCCCTTGTGGTCGTAGCCCGCCGAGCCGCCAGAAGCGAAAGCGTCGCCGAGCCAGAAATTGTGCTCGGCGGAGATGCCGTTCGCGATGTCCGAGAACGTCGCCGTGCCCTTGTCGGCTGCGACCACGAGATAAGGATCGTCGCCTTCGTGGCGCACGACATTGTCCGGCGGCACCACGCCCTTCTCGTGGTCGAGATTGTCGGTGATGTCGAGCAGCGTCGAGATGAAAATCTTGTACGCCGCGACGCCCTCCGCCTGCACGGCCTCGCGCGTGCCGCCCACAGGCAGATGTTTCGGCACGAAGCCGCCCTTCGAGCCGACCGGCACGATCACCGCGTTCTTGACCTGCTGCGCCTTCACGAGACCCAGCACCTCGGTGCGGAAATCCTGCGGCCGGTCCGACCAGCGGATGCCGCCGCGCGCGACCTTGCCGAAACGCAGGTGATCGCCCTCGACGCGCGGCGAATAGACGAAAATCTCGTAGAGCGGCTTCGGCAGCGGCATGCCGTCGAGCTTGCGGCTCTCGAACTTGATTGCGATCTGCGGCTTCGGCTGCCCGTCCTTGCCGATCTGATAGTAGTTGGTGCGAATCGCCGATTGCACCACGTTGACGAAGCGGCGCACGATCCGATCCTCGTCGAGGCTCTCGACCGCGCCGAGCGCCTTGTCGATCTCGGCGAAGATCGCGGCCTCGCGCTTGCCGCGCTCCTCCATCGAAATGTCGAGCCGGGGATCGAACCGCGCGTGGAACAGATCGACGATCTTCGCCGCAAGCGCTGCGTGCTTGCGCAGCGTCGCCCACATGTAGTCTTGCGAATACGGCACTAGGATCTGGCGCAGGAAACGCGACATCGTGCGAATGAGCGCCGCATCGCGCCACGCAAGGCCGCCAGCGAGCACCAGCGCGTTGTAGCCGTCATTCTCGGCCACACCACGCATCACGACGATGAAGCACGCCTCCAGCGACAGCTTCATCGCGTCGAGATCGACCGCCCCTCCGTCGGCGCGCTCCAGCATCATGTCGTGGAACCAGACGCTCGCCTCGCCCGGTTTGTCATTCGTGACCTGATAGGTCTGCTCGTCCACCACCTTGAAGCCCATGTTCTCCAGCACGGGCACGCGCTCGGAGAGCGGAATCGGGCGGCCGTGGTTCCAGATCTTCAGGCCAACGCACTGCTTCTCGTCCCAAGCACGATGATAGAAATCGACGCCGATCGGCCGTTCCGGCGACAGACCTTCGATGACACGAATGTCGTCGACAGCATTCAGCGGCGAATAGGCCTCGCGATAGCCTTCAGAGAAGGCATCGCCATAGCGCGCGAAGAGATCACGCGCCTTCACCGGGTCGTAAGCCTGCGACAACGCTTCATCGACCGCGTCGGTCCAGGTCCGCACGATGGCGCTGACGCCTTCCTCCAGGGTGGCGCGGTCCGGGTTCGGCGTTTCGCCGGCGTCACGGCCGATGATGAAATGAACGCGGGTCAGCGGGCCTTCCGGCGGGAAGTACGGATAGAACGCGCTGACACGGCCGTTATAAGTCTTGGCGAGATATTCCCCGATGGCGATGCGGACGCGCGTGTCGAAGCGCTCGCGCGGCACGAACACCAGGACGGAGACGAACCGGTCGAAACGGTCGCGACGCGCCAGCACACGCACGCGCGGACGCTCCTCAAGTTGAAGGATCGCGAGCGCGTGCTGATAAAGCGTGTCCTCGTCGATCTGAAACAGCTCGTCGCGCGGGAAGCTCTCCAGCACATTCGTGAGCGCCTTGCCTGAATGCGAGTCGGGATCGAAGCCGGCACGTTGAACGATCGCATCGGTCTTGCGGCGCAGATACGGGATCGCCCGCGTCGTGAGCGTATAGGCGGTCGAGGTGAACAGGCCGACGATGCGGAGCTCGCCAGCAGGATTGCCGTCGCTGTCGAAGCGCTTCACGCCGACGTAATCGAGATAGACGCGCCGGTGGACGCGCGATTTCACGTTCGCCTTGGTGATGATGAGCGTCTTCGGCTCGTTGAAGAACGCTTGAAGCTGCGGCGTGATGGTGACGACCTGACCGCCGCGCTTGAGCACCGGCGTGTCACGTCCGCGCAGAATGCCGAGGCCGGATTCCACAACAGGCTTTAGATCGCGTTCCTTGCCGGTCAGCGCATAGTCGCGCACGCCGAGCAGGGTGAAGTTGTTGCCCGCGAGCCATTCAAGGAACTGAATCGCTTCAGCGATATCATCGACTGGAATCGGCGGCGGATCGGTCTTGAGATCGCCGATCACCTCGCCGATACGGGCAAGCATCGGCTTCCAGTCCGATACGCAGAGCCGCACGTCGGCGAGTACGCCCTCGATCGCCTTCGCGATCTCAACACGCTTCTGCTCGTCGTCGATGCGGTCAATATGGATGTGAATGTAGCTTTCGCGGGCACTGCCGTTCTTTCCGCGCTCCTGAACCGGCAAGCCGGTAAGCTTGCCGCTCGCGTCGCGTTCGACCGCGATGATCGGATGCGCGACGAGGTGGATGTCGAGACCGCGCTCCGCCAGCTCGCCCATCACCGAGTCGACGAGGAAGGGCATGTCGTCATTGACGATCTCAACGACCGAGATCGTTTTGAGATAGGGCCCCGCCTCCAGCGGCGGCGCCTCGATGCGAACCTTCGGCGCGCCCGGCTTGCGGTCGGCGAAAAAGGCCCAGGCCCCCCGCGCCAGCGACGCCAACTCGGCCGGCTCAACACCAGCCAAATCCTCCGGCGCGGTGCGGCCGAACAGAAGCTGGACGAAGCCCGCCGGCATCTCGCCGCGTTCGGCGCGCAGCATCGTCCCTGCCGCATCGATCAAGGCGCGCGCGGCGCCTTCGTCGTCATTGCTTGCAGGTGGGGCCGGGACAGCTTTGTTCATCGGAGAATCAACCGCCGCGTTCTTGGACTGTAGTGGTTTCGCCTTACAGCGGAAGGGTTGTAGGCTGGCATCGTGATCCAATTGTGGGGACCGCCCATGCCGGCCAAAGGTAAAAACGCGAAGCAGATCAAAGCAAAACCGCAGAATGCTGCGGTTGCGAAAGCGCCGGTCACAAACGTGACAGCGAATGACGACACGCACATCACCGCGCTCGACCTGCCGCGCGGCAAACTCTCCCCCGCAATGGACGCATACTTCGCAAAATGCACGGAGAAGCTCGGATTCGTGCCGAATGTGTTGAAGGCCTACGCATTCGACAACGCCAAGCTCGAGGCTTTCGTTGCAATGTACAACGACCTGATGCTGGCGCCGTCGGGCCTCTCCAAGCTCGAGCGTGAGATGATCGCGGTCGCAGTGTCGGCGCACAACCGCTGCTACTATTGCCTCGTGGCGCACGGCGCGGCGGTGCGCACACTGTCCGGCGATCCGGCTCTCGGAGAATTGATGGTGATGAACTACCGCGCCGCGCCGCTCGACAAGCGGCAGCGCGCGATGCTGGATTTCGCGGTGAAGGTGACGGCGGAGCCTTGGGCGGTCGAGGAGAAAGACCGCGAGGCGTTGCGCAAGGCGGGATTCAACGAACGCGACATCTGGGACATCGCTGCGGTCGCGGGCTTCTACAACATGTCGAACCGGATCGCGTCGGCGACCGACATGCGGCCGAACAGCGTGTATCACGCGCAGGCGCGGTGACCCGCCTTACTGCTCCAGCTTGATGTTGTTCTTGCGAACAACCTCGCCCCAGCGCGCAGATTCATCGCGCATGAAGGCCGCGAAGTCTTGCGGTGAGCCGCCACCCGGCAGCGCACCCTGTTTCGCGAACGCCTGCTGAACGTCCGGCATCGCGAGAATCTTCGAAAGCTCCGCGTTGAGCTTCTGAACGATCGGTTGCGGCAGCGCCGCAGGACCCACGATGCCGTACCACAGCGACACCTCCATGCCTTTGATGCCAAGCTCGTCAAAGGTCGGCACGTTCGGCAGGATCGGATTGCGTGCGGCGCTTGCGGCGGCAAGCGGGCGCAGCTTGTCGGCCTGGATCATCGGCAGGAGCGAAGGGATCGCATCGAACATGATGTCGATGCGGCCGGCGGCGACATCCACCACCGCGGGGCCGCTGCCGCGATAGGGCACGTGCAGCATCTGCGTGCCGGTGACGATCTTGAACAGTTCGCCTGCAAGATGCGGTGCGCCGCCGTTGCCGGACGAAGCAAAGGAGAGCTTGCCTGGATTGGCTTTGGAGAAGACGACGACCTCTTGCACCGATTTCATGGGACGCTCGGCGGCGAGCGTCATGACCAGCGGCAGCTTGGCCACCAGCATGATCGGCGCGAAGTCCTTCACCGAGTCATATGGCAGGCTGGCGTAGAGGTGCGGTCCGATGCCATGGGTGGTGATCGAGTTGAGCAGGATCGTGTAGCCGTCGGGCTGTGCTTTCGCGACGTTGTCGGAGGCGATGGTGCCGCTGGCGCCGCCACGGTTGGAGATCACCACCGGCTGCCCGAGCGCGTCCTGCAACTTCTGGCCGAGGGTGCGAGCGATGAAATCGGCCGCGCCGCCGGGCGGAACGGGGACGACGAGGGTGATGACCTTGTTGGGATAGTCCTGCGCCTGTGTGGGCAAGGCGAAAGCCAGCGCCAATGCGACGGGCAGCCAGACACGGAACAGGGTTCTCATCGTGCAAATCCTCGTCGTAAACTTCCGGCCTCGCCTAGCTTAAACAACGCAAGCCTAGACAATCATCCATCCCCGGCCAATCGCGAGAGCAGAGAGAGCATCGTTCATGCCAATCCGGCTGATGGAGAATTTCCGCGCGATCTTCTACGCGCCGTACTACGCGACGGTGGCGCTCGGCTTTTACGAGCGTGAGGGCGTCGCGGTGGAGTTGATGACGTCGAATGCGCCGGGCGATGCGGTGCCAAAGCTTTTAAGCGGCGAGATCGACCTGACCTGGGGTGGCCCGATGCGCGTGATGCAGGCGCACGACAAGGACCAGCACTCGCCGCTGGTGAATTTCTGCGAGGTGGTGTCGCACGATCCGTTCTTTCTGATCGGCAGGAAAGGTGCGTTCAAGCTGACCGATCTGCCGGGCAAGCGCTTTGCGAGCGTGTCCGAGGTTCCGACGCCCTGGATGTGCTTGCAGCAGGATCTCCGTGACGCGGGGATGGACCCGGCGAATTTGCCGCGTATCTCGGATCGAGCGATGACCCGCAACTATCACGCACTACAGGCGGGCGACATCGACGTGATGCAGGCATTCGAGCCGTTCGTCTCTATGGCGGAGAAGGACAGCACGGGCGAGATTCTCTATGCGGCGAGCACGCGGGGGCCGACGTCGTACACGGCGTTCATCGCGACGCGAGAGGCCTGCGCGAAGCATCGCGACGAGTTCGCGGCGATGACACGCGCGACCGCGAAGATGCTTCAGTGGCTCTACGACAACCCGGCAGAGGATTTTGCGAAAGCGGTTCATACGTTCTTCCCGGACGTGCCGCTCGATATTCTTGTGGCCTCTCTCGCGCGCTATCGTGCGTTTGGACTGTGGTCGCGGGAAACGAAAATGATCCCGCAAGGGTTTGCGCGCCTCGGCCAGAGCTTCTGCTCGGGTGGAATGCTGACACGAATGCCGAGTTATGATGACTGTATCGAACCGTATCTCAACGGAATCTAAGCCGGGATGAAGCCATGACCGATATGACGATCAAAGCCGTCCGCACGACCTTCCTGCGCGTGCCGTGGCCGAACGATCCGTGGCTAAAGGGCCACGCATTCGGCGAGGCACGCAACCTGCTGGTGGTCGAGGTCGAGACCAAGGGCGGCATCGTCGGCATGGGCTATCTGTTCTCGTTCCGGCCGGGATTGCGAACGGTCAACCAAGCGCTCGAGGAGACCATCTTGCCGCATGTGATCGGCAAGGACGCGACCGCCGTCGAAGGCATCTGGACCGACCTCTGGAAACGCACGGTGACCTACAACCGCGGCGGCATCGTCACGATGGCGATGTCGGCGCTCGACATCGCGCTGTGGGACGCGATCGGCAAGCGCGCGAACATGCCGCTGCATCGACTGTGGGGTCATGTGAAGTCGCAATTGCCGGTGTACGGCTCGGGCTGCTTCCGCGGCTCGGGCGGCGACGGCATGATCGCGAAGGCGCTGCACTACAAGGAGCGCGGCTACAAGGCGATCAAGATGCAGATGGCGCACACGACCGATCTGCGCGGCGACGTCGAGAACGTGAAGCGTATGCGCGAGGCTGTCGGTCCCGACATGGCGATCATGATCGACATCAATCAGGGCTGGACTGCGGACGTCGCGATCAACCAGGGCCGCAAGATCATAGACCACGACATCTACTGGCTCGAGGAGCCGGTGCCGGCGGACGACCTCAAGGGTTACATGCGCGTCGCGGAAGCGCTACCCATTCGCATTGTCGGCGGCGAGACGCATTTCACGCGCTACGATCTGCGGCCGTTCTTCGAGAAGCCGCTGTGCCCGATCCTGCAACCCGACCCGATGCGCGGCGGCTATACGGACCTGAAGAAGATTTCCGTGCTCGCCGACACTTGGGGCCTGCAAATGGCGCCGCATCTGTTCCCGGAGCTGAACGTACAGCTTCTGGCATCGATCCCGAATGGCGCATGGATCGAGGACATGGGCCTGTCAGCCGATCTGTTCGTCGATCCGGTGCCGATCGAGAACGGTATGATCACCGCGCCGGAGCGGCCCGGCCACGGGCTCGCGTTCAAGCCGGAGATCATGAAGGACTGCAAGATCACGTGATTCCGCGTGTCACGGACATCGGGTAAAGTCGCGGCATGATTCCTCATATCGGCCGCGCGCTCGCCTTCGTCGTTTTCTTCGCGGCTTTCGCCACTCCCTCGCTCGCCCAGCGCAACGCCACCACAGGCGAAATCCCGCGCGTTCCGCTGGTCGCCGCGCGTCACGCGATGGTGGCAACACAGGAGACACGCGCGACCAAGATCGGCGTGCAGGTGCTGGAGCGCGGCGGCAACGCGGTCGATGCCGCGGTCGCGGTCGGATTTGCGATGGCGGTGACCTATCCGCGCGCCGGCAACATCGGCGGCGGCGGCTTCATGCTGATCCACCTCGCGAAAGACAACAAGCAGATCGCGATCGACTACCGCGAGACCGCGCCGGCCGCGACCACACGCACGACCTATCTTGATGCAAAGGGCGACGCCGATCCGAGGAAGTCGCGCGATCTCGGCACCGCGGTCGGCGTGCCGGGCACCGTGGCAGGGCTTGCGCTGGCGCACCGGAAGTACGGTTCGGGGAAATTCCGGCTCGCCGACCTGATCGCGCCCGCCATCGTGATGGCGCGCGATGGCATCCCGGTCGAAGACGACAACGCGGACGCGCTGCCCTATGCGCGCGAAAAATTCGTGCGCTGGCCGGCGTCGCAGAAAATCTTCATGCGGCGCGACGGAAACGTGCTTCAGCCCGGCGACCGTTTCGTGCAGGACGATCTTGCCCGCACGCTCGATTTGATCGCGCGGCGCGGGCCGCGCGGATTCTACGAGGGGCGCATCGCGGAGCAGATCGCAGCGGCGGTGCAAAAGGCCGGCGGGCTGATGACCGCCGAAGACCTCAAGAACTACAAGCCGGTCGAACGCGAGGTCGTGCGCGGCACCTATCGCGGCTATGACATCGTCTCAATGCCGCCGCCCTCCGCCGGCGGCATTCTGCTGATCCAGATGCTGAACATGCTGGAGGCCTATCAACTCAAAGCCAACGACCCGGCGTCGCTGCATCTGATGATCGAGGCGATGAAGCTCGCCTACGCCGACCGCGCACAATTCCTCGGCGATCCGGCGGAGACTATCGCGCCGATCACCGGGCTGATGTCGAAGCGCTATGCCGAAGAGCGGCGCGCGCTGATCAATCCCGACAAGGCAACGCCGCCAAACGAGATTCGCCCCGGCAATCCGCTGCCCCATGAAGGCAGCAACACCACGCATTATTCAGTGGTGGACCGCTTCGGCAACGTGGTTTCCAACACCTACACGCTGAACGACAGCTACGGGAACGGGCTGGTCGCGGAAGGCACTGGCGTTCTTCTCAACAACGAACTCGACGATTTCTCGGCAAAGCCCGACGCACCGAACGCCTTCGGCCTCACCGGCCTTAACGAAGCCAACGCACCGGGCCCGAACAAACGGCCGCTATCATCGATGACGCCGACCATCGTGTTCAAGGACGGCAAGCCATTCATCGTCACCGGCTCGCCGGGCGGCAGCCGCATCATCACCGTGGTTCTCCAAGTGCTGGTCAACGTGATCGACCACAAGATGAGCATTGCGGACGCCGTGCGCACGCCGCGCATCCACCATCAATGGGTGCCTGACCAAGTGATCATCGAGCGCGGCATGCCGAATGCGATCGTGCAGGCTCTCGAGGCGCGCGGCCACAAGCCGACGCTGCGGCCGCTGCTCACTTCGGCGAACTCGATCATGATTGCGCCGAACGGCATGCGGCTCGGCGCTGCCGACAGCCGCACGCGCGGCGCGCTGGCGGCCGGTTACTGACGGAATGTATTGCGAAGAGGGCGGCCTCGCGGCCGCCCTCCGGTTTCCGGTACGTCTCGCAGCAAGAATTCAACGACTCGCGGGAGACCGCCAATCGCGTGATTTCACCACGTTGTTTGCCGCAGCATCGAGATGAATCTCGATCTCGGCGCCGTTCCGGTCATGACCTTTGATCTTCCAGCAGCCCTTGCTTCGTTTGCTCTGGCTGACGCTGTAGCCCAAGGCCTCGGCCTTTCCGACGGCAGCTTCGATCGGCGCCCACTGCGGCGCGACAACTGAGGCTTCGCACTGAGCCGGCGCTGCGGACGCGACGCCGGCGAATCCAACAGCAGCCACCACGGACCCCACGACAATTGCGGACTTCATAGCGCTTCCTTTCACATTCGAGGATTGGGGCCCGAGACCTCGCACAGTCATCCCATCCGATCGCTGACAACACCTGTCAGGAAGCTGTCAGGCGCCTGCCACTAGCCTGCCGGGCGCGTATCTCCCCTCATGCTCGGAGGCTCCCATGCCGGCAGCAATGTTCCTTTTGTTCCTCGCCATTCCGGCCTTTGCCGCACTTTCGTTCGAGATCAAGGACTTCCTGCTGTTCATGGTCCTGTTCTGTCTGGCCGCGGGCTTGAGCACCGCATCTTCAGATTCCGCAACGGTCAAGGAAACCTCTCGGGACTCTGACGGCGAGCGGCCACAATCGCAGTCGAACGCTGCGAAGGCTTCGCATGCAGGCGGCCTCAGATCATCGTCGGAGCAGCATTCCAGCCGCGCACGAACGCTGCCGAGGCTTTCGTGATATTGACAACAAGGCGGGCAGCTGCGGATTTTGGGGGCGCCGCGTTTTCGGGACGGATATCTTGATGCTTTCCGGTGTGCTGCGAACCCGCCTGTTGATTGCGCTGACCGTGCTGGCTCTAGCACTGCCGCAGGGCATGGCCGCGAAGGATCGCGACAAGGACTGCAAGCGCAGCCAAGACTGCGCGCTGGACGCGTTCCAAAGCGGGGAAATCCGGCCCTTGCCCGAGGTTCTCGCCGTCGCCAAGGCCAAGGTGCCGGGCGAGGTCGTCAAGGTGGAACTGAAACGCGAAGACGGCATCTGGATCTACGAGATCAAGGTCCTGACTCCGCCGGGCCGGCGCCGCGAAGTGGAGATCAATGCGCGGACGCTCGACGTCATCAAGGTGGACTGACGATGCGCGTCCTGATCGTCGAAGACGAACGACGCATCGCTGCCGATATCAAATCCGGCCTTGAGCGAGCGAACTATGCGGTCGATCTCGCGTTTGACGGCGAGGACGCCTGGTTCAAAGGCGAGACCGAAGACTACGACGCCATCGTGCTCGATCTGGGTCTGCCGCGCCTCGACGGCCTCTCGGTTCTCAAGCGGCTGCGCGGCGCAGGTTTCGCAACGCCAATTTTGATCCTGACCGCGCGCGACGGCTGGCGCGAGAAAGTCGAAGGCATCGACGCCGGCGCGGACGACTACCTCACAAAGCCGTTTCAGATGGAGGAGCTGATTGCACGGTTGCGCGCGATCACGCGCCGCGCTGCCGGACAGGCTTCATCAATCATCAAGGCCGGATCGCTGGAGATCGACACCCGCGCTCGCGCAGCGACCCTCGACGGACAGACCCTTGCACTGTCAGCGATGGAATATCGTCTGCTGGCATATCTGCTCATGCATCGCGGCCGCACGATGTCGCAAGGCGAGCTGCTCGAGCATCTTCATTCCGGCGAAACCGATCGCGACATCAACGCCGTCGAGGCGCTGGTGGCGCGGCTGCGCAAGAAGCTGGGTTTTCCCTTGATCGAAACCTATCGGGGCCGCGGCTACTGCATCCCCGATACCCCGAAATGAACACGCGCTCTCTGACCTTTCGCATCAGGGCGGCCGCCGCAGTTCTGATCGTGCTGGCGCTGACCCTGGCCGGCGTCGGCCTTCGGGCCATCTTCAACCAGGAGATCGAACGGCGTGCAGCGGATGAACTGAGCCAAGTGGTCAAGGCGCTGGCAGCCCAAGTCCGGATCGACGCCAGCGGCGCTCCGGTGTTGGATGCCGCTCCCATGGACCCGCGGTTCGACGCCGCTTACGGCGGCCTCTACTGGCAGATCAGCACGGCAAACGGACAGCGCGCGCGCTCCCGTTCACTTTGGGATTTCCTTCTCCCCAATCCCGGAGACCGGCCGCACGGCGAGCGGTGGGTCACCGACCTGGAAGGCCCCAATCAGACGAAGCTTCTGGCGGTGATTCAAGATCTGGCGGTGCCGTCAACCGCGGGGGATGTCTCTTTGCAGATCGTGGCCGCCTCCGACCGGAGCGACCTCGCAGACGCTCAACGATCATTCCTCCGCTCGCTGGCGCTTTCGCTTGTTGCGCTTGGCCTGATCCTGATTGTCGCAATGTCAGTGTTCATTCGGCTTGCATTGCGCCCGTTCGACGCGCTGGGACGCGGACTGCAAAGCATACATTCAGGCACCAGCCGGTCGTTGCCTGGAAACTTTCCCGATGAGGTTCAGCCGGTGGTCGACGATCTCAACCGGTTGATCGCCTTCCAAGATGCCGCACTCGAGCGCGCCAAAACCCATGCAGGCGACCTCGCGCATGGCTTGAAGACTCCGCTTGCAGTGCTCGACGCGGTCGCCCGGCGCGCGGCGGACAACGGCGATGGCGAACTGGCCGGCTCGATCGACGAGCCTGTCACACAGATGCGGCGGCAAGTCGAACGCGCGCTGGCGCGCGCGCGAGCCGGTGTCGCCGCGGCCCTCGGCCGCCACAGCGTCTCCATCGCGCCATTGGCCGATAAGGTCACGCGTGCACTTCGCCGGCTTCCGGACACGCGGACATTGGATTGGGAGTGCCACATTGCACCAAACGTACGCTTTCCAGGCGAGGAGGGTGATCTCACCGAGATTCTCGGAAATCTTCTCGACAATGCGCGGAAATGGGCGAAGACGCGGATTGTGCTGACAGCCACCACTGCGGGTGGAATGCTGACGTTGCGAGTCGAAGATGACGGACCCGGGTTGCCTCAAGAGCTGGCGCCGCTGATCGCGCGCGGCCAACGTTGGGACGAAACGCAGCCCGGCACCGGATTCGGCCTCGCGATCACGCGCGACTTGGCTGAAGGTTATGGTGGCAACCTCGAGCTCAGCCCTTCTTCACTTGGAGGATTGAACGCAACAGTGATCATCCCGATGAGGCCTGAAGGCCGGGCGCGTCGAAAAGAAAACAGCGCGCCTACTCGCGCCTGATCGCACGTACCGCCTGCAAGCGTCGCTCGTGCTCGCCGACGCGTGTCATCGCAGCTTTTGCGATCTGCCGCGGATTACCACCGCCCATCCGCGCCACTTCCATGACAGCGTAGGCGATCGCGCCCTTTGCCAAGTCCAGGTTGTGTGCGGAGAGGCGCTTGCTCTTCAGATAGAGCTCCCACGCGTGATCGAGAGCCTTTGCAAGCAAGGTGCATTCGTCAGTGTCGTATGCATGCATTCCGGCATTCCCACGACGCCCAACGCGAGTAACGCGTAAACTGCGCTTTCGTTCCAAAGCAAAAAGTTGAGAGCAGATTTTCTTTGTCGCATTGGCCGAGCAAGCGCCGCTGATGCATGGTGAGCCCGCAATGGAATGAGGAAAGGAATGCGAATGATTAGAACTCTTGCAACCTGCGCTGCGCTTGTCGTCGCAGGCGTCATCGTGGCTGGGAGCGCGAACGCGGCGGAACCCGTGACATCAGCGCGGGTCGTGGATCAAGCGCAGGATCAAGCTCAAGTCAGCGCGCCGACAGAAGTGAGCTCCGCGCGCCGCCATCGCCGGCACTCGCGTCATCACTCGCGCTATCACCGCGACTATGTAGCTCCGAGCTACCAACGTTCGGCCTACTATTATGAAGGGTATCCACCGGGCTGGGGTCCGGCACCTTTCCCGTTCATCTTCGGGCTTCCGCGCTTCCACTAATGAAAGGGCCGGTCGAGAGACCGGCCCTTCTCAATGAGCACGACTGACAGAGCGCAAGATGAGATCGCGAGGGCGACAACAGGGTAAATGCACGGTTAAGGCTGTCTTGCCGCACCTGGGGATTCAGGGGCGTCCACATCGATTGAAACCAAATAATAAGGTTATTCGCCTTAGATCGCCTCCTGCGCCCGTTGGCGTTCCAGAGCCAAGTTTTGGCTGACACGTCTCCGCGGCTTCGGGGAGTAAGAGTCGATGAAGTCACGCGATGCCGTCATCCGTCTGAAGAAGTTCCAGGTGGATGAAAAGCGGCGGAAGCTCATGCAGATCGAGAGCATGGCCGCCGAATTCGAACGCATGGCCGGCGATCTTGAGCGGGAAATCAAGATCGAGCAGGACCGCGCGGGGATTCACGATCCCTCGCATTTCGCTTACCCGACCTATGCCAAGGCCGCGGCCACCCGCCGCGAGAACCTCAAGCGTTCCGCTGACGAGCTCAAGGCCCAGCGCAGCGATGCCGAGGCGGCACTCGCCGAAGCTCTTGAAGAACTCAAGAAGGTCGAGCTGCTGGACGAGCGCGACCGCGAGCGCGCTGCGGATACGGCGCAGCCCGACGTCGGCCCGATGAGCCTGCATCCGCGCGTCGCGTAAGCGGCGACGAACTCAACCAGCGGGGCGCGGTGCGATGGCCGCGCGGTCCGGTCTTGCTGGCGGCCGGGGGATAAGCCGGCTGCGGATGGCGGCCGGGCCGTTGTCACCGGCATCAAATCCCACCATTCTGGCCACCCGACGAATGGATCGCGTGGTTCAGCCGCGCTTTCGAGATTAAAGCCGGAGCGTGAAATGCCTTTTACGATGTGGCGTGGTGTGGCCGGCCTCGTGCGCCCGACTCGCCGTCCCGGCCCGATCGAAGAGTTGATCCGGATGCTGCCGGAGGGAATCGGCGTGGTGCCGTTCATGGTCAACTTTCGCGCGGGCAACCGGGAGGAGTTCAGCAAGGCCATCCCGCAGTATGAGCACTATGTCGGCGAGCTTGCGGAGCAGAAGGTCGACCTGATGCTGCTCGCAGGCACTCCGCCGTTTTGCCTGCTTGGCGTGAAGGGCGAGGCGGAATTGATCAGCAGTTGGGAAAAGCGGCATGGGATTCCGATCTGGACCGAGCCGCAACTTCACGTCGAAGCAATGAAGGCGATGAAGATCAAGAAATTCGTCGGCGTCAGCTACTCCGCGCTGCAGATCAGCATCGTTCGCGACTACATGAAGGACACCGGCCTCGAATGCGTCGCGATGGAGTCGCTTGAGGTGCCATTCGAGGATGTGGCGCAGATTTCTAACGAGGCCGTCTACGCACACACGAAGAAGCTCTGGAAGCAAAATCCGGGAGCGGACGGAATCTACATTCACGGCGGCGGCTGGCTGACGGTGCGGGTTGTCGAAATGCTCGAACGGGACTTACAGGTGCCGGTCGTCCACGCGCAGGCGTGCAACGCCTGGAAGATTCACAAGCATCTGATGGTCCGCGAGACGCTGCCGGGCTACGGGCGTCTTCTGGCGGAGCTTCCTTAATCGAGCCAGGCAAGGGCGCGCGCGGCAGCTTCAGTCGCTTCTGCTTATAAAAAAGCACCGCCGGCACAAAGAACCCGGATTGTGCTGACGGCGAATATCATGCTGCATTCCCTGACTAATCCATGGGAGCCGCACGATGCGAACGCGTAATCATGCTGCTGCGCTGACAGCGATGGCCTGTGCCATCGCTTTATCAGCGGCGTCGCCCGGCTTGGCTCAGCCCACGGCCGATTTCCCAAACCGGCCGATCCGGATCATCGTGGTTCAGGCGGCCGGGTCGGGGACCGACATCGTGGCGCGTATGCTCGCGCAAAAGATGGGCGAGCTTTGGGGGCAGCAGGGTGTCGTGGAGAATCGTACCGGCGCCAACGGCATCATCGGCATTGAGTCCGTCGCGCGCGCCGCGCCAGACGGCTACACCCTCGTCTACACGTCGATCAGCGCGCTCACGACCAATCAGTTCATCTACAAGAAGCTACCCTACGACACCTTACGCGATTTTGCGCCGATCACTCAGGCTGTCGTCAATTCACTCGGGGCGGTGGCCAATCCCGTATCCGGGCCGACGTCGCTGAACGATCTCGTGGCGCGCGCGAAAGCCGATCCTGGCGGGCTCAGTTATGGCTCCGTCGGCGTCGGCAATCAGACCCATCAGATGGGGGTGCTGCTCTCGCTTGCCACGGACATCAAGATGGCGCACGTGCCCTATCGCGGTCAGACGCCGATGTTGACCGATGTGATGAGCGGCCAGATCCCGTTCGGTTTCACCAGCACGTCGGGCATCCCGGCGCTCGTCGCCACAGGCAAGGTCAGGATGCTGGCGACCTTCGGTCAGGAGCGTGACCCTCAGTTTCCCGATGTTCCGACGCCTTACGAGCTTGGCTACAAGGATGTCGTCATTACAGGCTGGAGCGGCCTGCTTGCGCCGGCGGGCACGCCGAAGGCCATCGTCGAAAAGATCCATGCGGGCATGGTCCGTGTGCTGGCGATGCCCGAGTTAAAAGAGGCCCTATTGAAGCTCGGCACTCAGGCGCACACGAGTGCAAGCCCGGACGATTTCGCACAGCTCATCAAGACGGAGTCGGAGAAGTACCGCCCGGTCATCAAGGCGGCCGGGCTGGAGGGGTCCCAGTAGCCGGGCGCCGCGAACGGCCGAGCCGGCTTTCGGAAAAATATTCTAACAAAGGGCAATGACAGCCCACACTAGCGCGCGGAAGCTAGCCGGGCGCCTGCGCCGATTGCGTGCTGAGTTCGAGTCGATCGAGCTCTTCTTCGACAAATCGATAGGCGTCGTCACCGATAACGCCGGTCCTGCGAAGGTCATTGATGGCAGCGCGGGCTACAGCGAGCCCCTGCCGCCGTAGCGTATTGTCCGACGTATCATAGGGATCCAGACCACGCTTGGCGTTGCTCAGGGCCCCTTCATATTCCGACTTCAGGCGCTGCGCGGCCGGCGAAACATCATTCAGCAACGACGCAATGGAAGCCTTGAGTGCCGCCTCCCGTGCGAGCGTAATTTCGTTCTCCACCGTTGCGTCCTTGGGCAGGCGCAGGAAGACAAGCAACGGCCGCAGCGTGAGACCCTGGATCACCAGCGTTCCAAGCACAACGACGAACGCCGTCAACAGAACGAAGTCGCGATGAGGAAAGCTCACGGGGAGCGCGAGCGCCGCACCGAGCGTGACGATGCCGCGCATCCCGGACCATGCGACCACCAGCGCCCCTTTTCCGGTTGGAGTCTTTGAAGACCGCGCGGCATGAGAGCCGAAGACGCGCATTCTCAACCGTGCGAGCACGTCGTAGGTCATCACCCAAACGAAGCGAACGGCGATCACGACGGCCAGGACGGCAAGCGCGGCGCCGATCGAACGCATGCGTTCGGCGCCGTCGAGTGTTTCGAGGATCGGCCGTATCTGAAGTCCGATCAGCGTGAACGCCAGAATGTTCAGCACCACGGTCGCCGATTCCCAGATGGCGAAGGACGCCACCCGGAGGCGCGCTGGCATCGGATATGAGGTTCGCCGGGCCGCGGTCAGTCCAAACACCACGATGGTGATCACGCCGGAGAGACCAAGACGCTCGGCAGCGATCCACACGGCAAACGTGATTACGAACTGGAAGATCACCGAGGTTGGCGCATCCTCGATACGGTGAAGCAACATGGCGGGCAGCGATCCGAACAGCCAACCGGCCACGACGCTGCCGACGACGACGAGCGCAAAGGTCGGGAGGGCGTCGGCCATGCTGAACGCACCTACGGCGGCTGCCCCAATAGCCAGCTTGTAGATCAAGAGAGCGGACGCGTCGTTCAGAAGGCTCTCGCCTTCCAGAATCTTGCGGATGCGATGCGGCGGATTCACCTGCCGCAGAACGGTCAGAGCCGCGACGGCGTCGGGAGGCGAGAGCAAAGCACCGAGCGCGATGGCGGCCGCCCAAGACAAATCGGGGATGAGCTGGCGAGCCGCAAAGGCCACCGCAATCGTCGTGAACCCAACGGCGACGAGAACAAGCCACAAGATCGGTGACCAGTTGTCGCGAAGGTCGCGCAGCGAGGTGTCGTAGGCCGCGTCCATCAGCACGGGCGCAACGAAAAGCGCGAGGATGAGCTCGGGCGGCAGATCGAGCCGTGGCGCGCCCGGGATGAACGCGACCAACGCGCCGGTCAAAGCAAGGAGCGTGGGATAGGGAATTCCCATCCGCTTTGCGAACGCTGAAAGCAGCGATGCGCCGAGCAGAAGCGCGAGAACGGTTTCAAATATGAGCATCAGAGACGAACAATACCGCAAGAGATTGCGTTTCGTGGTCGCTGCAACAAGCGGTGGCCGCCGCGCAACAAGGCGGCCAAATCCAAGCAACTGATTTGCTGGAAGAAACTGGAGCGGGCGAAGGGATTCGAACCCTCGACCCCGACCTTGGCAAGGTCGTGCTCTACCCCTGAGCTACACCCGCATCCTTTGGGCAACGGCGGCCATCGGCCGCCGCAGGGCGTTCCTATAGCCAAAAGAGCCCGCCCTTTGCAACCACGCGATCCGGGTCCCATTCCGGCATCCTAAATAAGCCCGCCAATGCTAAGAAAACCGGATGCCTGTGACACCTGACGAGCTTTTCGCCTATCTCGACCGCCTCGGGATCGCCCACACCACCGTCCACCACCAGCCCCTGTTCAGCGTCAACGAATCCCAGTCGCTGCGGGGCACGATTCCGGGCGGACACACCAAGAACCTGTTCCTGAAGGACAAGAAAAGCGCGCTTTATCTCGTCACCGCGCTGGAAGACGCCTCGATCGAGCTGAAATCGCTGCACCGCCTGCTGGGCGCGACCGGCCGTTTCTCGTTCGGGTCGGCCGACCAGATGCTGGAGACACTCGGGGTGGCGCCCGGTTCCGTCACCGCCTTTGGCGCGATCAACGACACCGCCGGGCGGGTAACAGTGGTGCTGGATGCCGATCTGATGGCCCATGAGACCATCAACGCGCATCCGCTGATCAACACCATGACCACCTCGATCAAGCGAGACGATCTTTTGACCTTCCTCAAGGCCACCGGCCACGAGCCGCGCATCGTTCCGCTGGCCCAAGCCCAGGATGGCGCGGAAGGCCCGGAACCGGGCTGATTGAACCGATTGCAATTACGGCGGTTCCTCGCCATTTAGTCGGGGGAACAGAGACCGGTGCGGCGCCGTTTCCGGCGCCCTTCTAGGGTTTGGAACGAACGCATGTCGATGCTTCAGAATGGCGGGGGAGCGCCCGCAACGGCCCCGGCGGGTGATCTCATCAAGGAGACCACCACCCAGGCTTTCATGAAGGACGTCATCGAGGAGTCGAAGCGCCAGCCGGTGCTGATCGACTTCTGGGCTCCCTGGTGCGGTCCGTGCAAGCAGCTCACACCCATCCTTGAGAAGGTGGTGAAAGCCGCCAAGGGTAAGGTGAAGCTGGTCAAGATGAACATCGACGATCATCCGGCCATTCCCGGCCAGATGGGCATCCAGTCGATCCCCGCAGTGATCGCCTTCGTCAACGGCCAGCCGGCCGACGGTTTCATGGGCGCGCTGCCGGAGAGTCAGGTCACCGCGTTCCTTGAGCGTCTCACCAAGGGTGCAGTCGGCGCGGAGGAGAAAGATCTCCTCAAGGCCGCCGAAGACGCGTTCGCCGAAGGCGACGCCACCACCGCTGCCGAAATCTACTCATCGCTGCTTGCGGAAGATGCCGCCAATGTGACGGCCCTCGCCGGCCTCGCGCGCGCGCAAGTCGCAAGCGGCGCGCTCGATCAGGCGAAGCAGACGCTGGCGCTGGTGCCGGAGAACAAGCGCAACGATTCTGCGGTCGCCGCCGCGCGTGCGGCGATCGAGCTGACCGAGCAGTCGCAATCCGTCGGACCGATCGCCGAGCTTGAACAGAAGGTCGCCGCCAATCCGAAGGATTATCAGGCCCGTTTCGATCTCGCCGTCGCGCTCAACGCCAAGGGCAAGCGCGAGGAAGCCGTCGATCAGCTCATGGAGATCGTCAGGCGCGACCGCAAGTGGAACGATGACGGCGCGCGCAAGCAACTCGTTCAGTTCTTCGAAGCCTGGGGCCCGACCGACGAAGCGACGGTCGCAGGACGCAAGCGTCTGTCTTCGGTGCTGTTCTCGTGAGTTGAGCCGCTCCGCGGCCAAAGCACGGCGGAGGAACGAAAATGCCGATGAACGTGATCTATCGCGGGTCGGCCGATCTGCCGGAGGTCATTCCGGTGTTTCCGCTTTCGGGCGCGCTGCTGCTGCCGCGCGGCCAAATGCCGCTCAACATTTTTGAGCCGCGCTATCTCGCAATGATCGACGACTCGTTTCGCGACGGTCACCGGCTGATCGGAATGATCCAGCCGGACTCGGCGCATCCGGGGCCGGAAGACCAGCCCAATCTGTTCCGCATCGGCTGCGTCGGCCGCATCACGCAGATCGCCGAGACCGGCGACGGCCGCTACGTGCTGCAACTCACGGGCATTGCGCGTTTCCGCGTCGAAGCGGAGTTGCAAGTCGCGACAGCCTATCGGCAATGCCGCGTAAGCTATCAGCCGTTCACCGACGATTTCATCGCACGCAAGGGTGAAGAAGCGGTAGACCGCAAGGCAGTGCTCGTTGCGCTTCACTCGTTTCTCAAAGCCAACAATTTGAAGACCGATTGGCAAGGCATCGAGAACGCGCCCAACGAGGCGCTCGTCAACGCGCTTTCGATGATGTCGCCCTACGGCGTTTCCGAGAAGCAAGCGCTGCTCGAAGCACCGGACCTCAAGAGTCGCGCCGAAATGTTGGTCGCTCTCACCGAAATCGAACTCGCCAAAAGGAACACCGACGGCGAGACGCCGCTGCAATAAGGCGTTAGAGTGCGGCGATAAATCCTATCGGAGCCTATGATGTCCACGCCTGATCGCGCCGCCGGCAACGTCGACCCAAAACTTCTCGAAATTCTCGTGTGCCCGCTGACCAAGGGAACGCTCGAGTACGATGCCGAGAAGCAGGAGTTGATCTCGCGCTCCGCCAAGCTGGCTTATCCGATCCGCGACGGCATCCCGATCATGCTGCCCGAAGAAGCGCGGCGGCTGGACTGAACCAATCAAAAAACTGTAGGGACGCGACGATGCTCAAGATCTGGGGCCGCAACACCTCGTCCAACGTGCAGAAGGTGATCTGGTCACTCGGCGAGATGAAGGTGCCATTCGAGCGCATCGACGTCGGCGGTGCATTCGGCAAGACCAAAGAAGCGCCTTATCTCGCGATGAATCCGAACTCGCTGGTGCCGACCCTGGAAGAAGAGGACGGCTTCACGCTGTGGGAATCCAATTCGATCTGCCGCTATCTCGCGGCGAAGCATCAGAGCCGCGTGCTGGAGCCCGCCGATCTGCGCACCCGCGCGCTGGCGTCCAAGTGGATGGACTGGCAGCTCTCGGTGATGGCGCCGGCGATTACGCCGCTGTTCTGGCAGATGATCCGCACGCCGGCCGACAAGCGCGATATGAACGTGGTCGCGGCCGGTAAGGAAAAGACGATTGCTGCGGCGAAGATCATGGACGAGCAACTGTCGAGGACGCCGTACCTCGCCGGCAATGACTTCTCCTATGGCGACATTCCCGTCGGCATCATGATCTATCGCTATGTACAGTTGATCCCCGAGCGCCCGGCGACGCCGCATCTCGATCGCTGGTACGCCGCGATCTCATCGCGGCCTGCGTTCAAGGAGCAGGTCGCCGTCGTTCCGCTGTCATGATTCGCCGGCGGTTTCTCGCCGCCCTTGCAGCAACGATGGCGTTTATGCCTGCGGAAACGAGTGGCCAAGGCGCACCGCCAACCGTCTCCGAGGTTACGGCCGCCGGTCTGACCGGTACGCTGATCCGGCCAGCGGCGGAACGTCCGCCCGTGGTGCTGATCATCGCAGGTTCGGGGCCGGTCGGCCGCGACGGCACGGGCCCCGGCATCAACGCCAGCTATCTGCGTCAACTGGCCGAGGGTCTTGCGGCGCGAGGCATCGCAACGCTGCGCTATGATAAGCGCGGGGTTGGAGGAAGCCGCGGCGCGGCAATCCCGGAGGATCAAGTTCGCATCGAGAACTACGTGGCCGATGCGGGAGCATGGGTTACCTGGCTGCGCGCACGGAACGATCTCGGCCGCGTCATCGTTGCCGGCCACAGCGAAGGCGGCCTTATCACCGTTTTGCTGGCACGCAACATACCGCTCGATGGCGCGGTGCTGATCGCGGCTTCGGGCCGATCTTTCGGAAGCATCGTCCGCGATCAGTTCAACGCGATGCCAATGCCGGATGCTTTGCGCAATGAAGCAAATGCTGCGCTTTCCGCATTGGAGCGCGGCGAAAGCGTTACGACCTTGAGCGCGCCGCTCCAGCCGATATTCAGGCCAAGCGTCCAGCCGTATATCCGTTCCTTGATGGCAGTCGATCCGGCAAAAGAAGCTGCCGCGCTTACGATTCCGTTGATGATCGTCAGTGGCGGGCGCGATATCCAGATCGGCGCCGCCGACATCGAGGCGCTCCTTCGTGCAAGGCCGGATGCCCGGCGATTCCACGCGCCGGAGATGAGCCACATCCTCACGAATGCGCCGCCGGATCGCGAGGGCAATTTGAGGCTTTACGCCGATGCGAGCACCAGTCTGACGCCAGGACTGGTCGAGGCCATCGCGGCGTTCGTTTCTGACGTCGCTCGTTAGAGCGCTTCGCCGCGCAAAAGTTTTGGCACATCGCCGGTGAGACCGGCGGCCTCGCGGATAAAGAGCCCCTTCAGCGCAGGCACGCGATCGACGAGACCGAGGCCGACATCGCGCATCAGCCGCAGCACGTCCGACTGATTGGAGAACAGCCGGTTGAGCCCGTCGGTCGCGACGCCCATCGCCATCGTGTCGAAGCGCCGCCAGCGTTGATAACGGTCCAGCACCGTCGCCGATCCCGGATCGAGACCGAGGCGCGCTGCGTCGACGATGGCTTCCGCAAGCGCCGCGACATCGCGCAGGCCGAGATTGAGTCCCTGGCCTGCGATCGGATGAATGACATGGGCCGCGTCGCCGATCAGCGCGACGCGCTCCGCAATGAAAGAGCGCGCAACCGACATGCCGAGCGGATAAGCGCGGCGCGGACCAACAACTTGAATATCGCCGAGGTGCAGGCCGAAACGCCTCTCGAGCTCGGCGTGAAATTCTTCGTCGGACAGCGCGACGATGCGCTCAGCCTCGCGCGCCTCCTCCGTCCACACCAAGGACGAACGGCGGCCTTTCAGCGGCAGGATCGCGAAGGGACCAGCAGGAAGAAAATGCTCCTCGGCGCGGCCATTGTGATCGCGCTCATGCGCCACCGTCGTGACGATACCCGACTGGCCATACTCCCAACCGACGGTCTGGATACCGCAGCGCTCTCGAATGGACGAGCGCGCGCCATCGGCCGCGATCAACAAGCGCGCGGACACCGGATCGCCGTCGCCGAACTGCACCGTGACCCGTTCGGCAGAATTCTCGAACTCCGCCACCGTCGTCGCACGAAGCTCAACGCCTTCCTCTCGAGCCTTCGCCAGCAGCGCATCGACCAGCGGCTTGTTCTCGATCATGTGCGCGAATGGCTCACCCGGCACGACCTCGCCGCCGAAGGTGAGGAACACCGGACGCACGGCGTCGTTCAGCCGCGAGTCTGTGATCGCCATGTCCAGGATCGGCTGTGCGTCGCGCGCCGCCTCGCCCCAGACGCCGACGGTCTCGAACAGCCGCCGCGCCGCGGCCGCGATGGCCGAGGCACGCAGATCGCCCGAATGGGTCTTGCCGAGCGCCGGGTCGGCGACGATCACGGAAAACGACGAGCCGAGCGCCTGGCGCAGCGCAATCGCCAGTGTCAGGCCGGCGAATCCGCCGCCCGCGACCACCACATCAATGCGCTTTGCCTTCGCCGAATTTGTCTTGGTCATCGGCTCCATTATACCCTGAGAATATGGCCTCTGCAGTGCAGGATCTGATGAACGTCCTCGACCTCGAACCACTCGAGGTCAATCTGTTTCGCGGCCGCAGCCCGCAAGTTGGCTGGCAGCGCGTGTTCGGCGGTCAGGTGATCGGGCAGGCGCTGGTGGCGGCGTCGCGCACCGTCGACAACCGGCCGCCGCATTCGCTGCACGCCTACTTCCTGCTCGCGGGCGATCCCAAGGTGCCGATCATCTATGAGGTCGATCGCATCCGCGACGGCAAGAGTTTTACGACGCGCCGTGTGGTCGCGATCCAGCACGGCCACGCGATCTTCTCGATGTCGGTCTCGTTTCACGAGAACGAGCCCGGCCTCGATCATCAGATGGACATGCCGCAAGTGCCGCATGCCGAGACGCTGCCGAATGAAGCGCAGTTCAAGGAAATGATCCTGCCGCAACTGCCGGAGCCGGTACGGCGCTACTACGAGCGCGACCGGCCGATCGAACTGCGTCCGGTCGAGTTCGGCCGCTACATGGGCCGGAAACCGGAGAACGGACGCTTCCATATCTGGTTCAGGACCACTGGCAGGCTCCCGGACGATCCGTCGCTGCACCGCTGCGTGCTCGCCTATGCGTCCGACCTGATGCTGCTGGACGCGGCGCTGATGCCGCACGACACCAGCGTGTTCGACAAATCCATCATGGCCGCAAGCCTTGACCACGCTTTGTGGTTTCACCGGCCGTTCCGGGCCGACGAGTGGCTGCTCTACGCCCAGGACAGCCCGAACCTGCACGGCTCCCGCGGCTTCGCGCGCGGCCTGATCTACAAGGCAGACGGCACCCTGGTGGCTTCGGTCGCACAAGAGGGCATGCTGCGGCAGCGCCGCTCCGAGACCTGACCGCGAAATTTGCCATCGCAGCAGGCGAATGCCTGCAAAAAGTGCAGGATTGCGGCTTAATTTTTGATCGGCTTGCCGATACCGTGCGCATTGGCCAGCCGGACCTTTGCGGACGGGCCTTTGTTATCAAACGGGATGGCCGCCGGGCCTCGCCCAGAGGAAAGCCACCATGAAACTCGTTACCGCCATCATCAAACCCTTCAAGCTGGACGAAGTCCGCGACGCCCTGAACGGGCTCGGCGTCCACGGGATGACCGTCACCGAGGTCAAAGGCTACGGCCGCCAGAAGGGTCATACGGAGATCTATCGCGGCGCCGAATACGCCGTGAATTTCCTGCCCAAGCTGAAGATCGAAGTCGGCATCCCCGACGACATGGAAGAAAAAGTTGTCGCCGCCATCGGATCGGCCGCCAAGACGGGCCAGATCGGCGACGGGAAAATCTTCGTCCATGACATCGACGCCGCCGTGCGCATCCGCACTGGCGAGACCGACAACGACGCACTCTAAAAACTAAACCTTAGATCCTCCGGGGGGATAGCATGACCACTCTCGCGTCCGCGCGCGGCGGCGTGACCGGTTTCATCGCGGCCTTGCTCGCGATCTCCGCAACGCCTGCCTTCGCACAAGCCGCCACCACACCGGCGAAAATAGACGCCGCCGACACCGGCTTCATGATCGTTGCCACCGGCCTGGTGCTGATGATGAGCATTCCGGGTCTCGCGTTGTTCTACTGCGGCATGGTCCGCAAGAAGAACGTGCTTGCAACGATGGCGCAGACCTTCGCGGCGGTGGCGATCGGCTCGATCCTCTGGGTCGCGGTCGGTTACAGCCTCACGTTCGTCGGCGACGCGCCAGCGATCGGTTCGCTCGACCGTATCATGCTGCACGGCATGACGATGGATGCGACGAGCCCGCTCGCAAAGACGATCCCGGAAGCGGTATTTATGCTTTACCAGATGACGTTCGCCGTCATCACCGTGGCGCTGGTCGCGGGATCGGTCGCGGATCGCATGCGCTTCTCAGCGTTTCTGTGGTTTTCGACGCTCTGGATGCTGCTGGTTTATGTGCCACTCGCGCACTGGGTCTGGGGCGGTGGATTCCTTGGCGCAGCGGGCGTGATCGACTTCGCCGGCGGCCTCGTCGTGCATCTCAATGCAGGCGTCGCGGGCCTCGTCGCGGCTTACGTGATCGGCGCGCGGCGCGGCTACGGCCACGACAATCTCGCGCCCTACGATCTCTCCCTCGCGGTGATCGGCACTGGCCTTCTCTGGTTCGGCTGGTTTGGGTTCAACGGCGGTTCGGCGTTGAGCGCCGGCTCGCGCGCCGCCTTCGCAATCACCGCGACGCATCTCGCGGCGTGTGCAGGCGTCATCACTTGGATGCTGATCGAGTGGTGGGATCGCGGCAAACCGTCCGTGCTCGGCATAATCTCCGGCGCGGTCGCCGGCCTTGGTACCATTACGCCGGCGTCCGGCTTCGTGCTGCCGTGGCACGGCATCATCATCGGTATCGCCGCCGGTGCGATCTGCTACTGGGCTTGCACCAAACTCAAACAGAAGCTCGGCTACGACGACTCGCTCGACGTGTTCGGCGTCCACGGTGTCGGCGGCGCGACCGGCACGATCCTCGCCGGCGTGTTCGCGACCGCGGCGATCGGCGAGACCGCGGGTCTCATCGAAGGCAATGGCAAGCAGGTGCTGAACCAGCTCTACGGCGTCGCCGTCACGCTCGTCTGGTCCGGTGTCGTCACCTGGGTGATCCTGAAGGCGATTAACTTCTTCGTTCCGCTCCGCGTGCGCGAGGAGGATGAGCGGATGGGCCTCGACCTGGCACTGCACGGCGAGCAGCTCCAGTAGGTGCGTTCCCGAACGCTTCGAACACGGAATGGTCACGGGCCCGTCGCGAGACGGGCCCGTTCTTTTTGGCATTTGCACAAATTGTAGGCTACCGCAGCCCTGCGGCGTTTTGACTGGCTAAATTCACGGCAAATTTGTTTCCGCGGTCGCCCATTGCTCAACCAAACGGCGCGCTGACTCGAAAAAGTCCAACAAGACCAAATCCTTAACCACCCGTATCGCGACTGGCACGCGGTTTGATTCCCTCCCTCCGGCGGCGCACGCGGGCATGAGCACGCGCGACGCTGCCGAGTTAGTCCGCCCGACCGAAAAGGCCGGGCCCAAGGGGGATTAAACCCATGAAAATTGTCATGGCCATCATCAAGCCTTTCAAGCTCGACGAGGTCCGCGACGCTCTCACCGCGGCGGGGGTGCACGGTCTAACCGTCACCGAGGTCAAGGGGTACGGGCGCCAGAAGGGCCACACTGAAATCTACCGCGGCACCGAATACGCCGTGAACTTCCTCCCGAAGATCAAGATCGAAGTCGCCGTTCCGAGTCCTCAAGCGGACAAGGTCGTTGAAGCCATCACCGGTGCGGCCAAGACCGGCCAAATCGGCGACGGCAAGATTTTCGTTTGGGATCTCGACCACGCCGTCCGCATCCGCACCGGCGAAACCGACGCCGCGGCGCTGTGACCTCGCTCGCGAACAGGAGAGTTTGACCATGACGTCTAAGACACTGCTTCGCGCGGGATTGGTGGGGTGCGCAGCACTTGCCATTGCCGCGTTTATGACCGACGCCGCGTTCGCACAGGCCGCCGCGCCTGCTGCTGCGCCGGCCGCGGCTCCCGCTGCGCCTGCGATCGTTGCCAACAAGGGCGACAACGCGTGGATGCTCGTTTCGAGCGTTCTCGTTCTGCTCATGACGATCCCTGGCCTCGCGCTGTTCTACGGCGGCCTCGTCCGCACCAAGAACATGCTCTCGGTTCTCGCGCACGTCTTCTACTGCGTGTGCATCGTGACGCTGATCTGGGTGATCTACGGCTATTCCGTCACCTTCACCGGCGGCTCGGCCTATATCGGCGGCTTCGACAAGATCTTCCTGAAGGGCGTGACCACGGACTCGCTCGCCGCGACGTTCTCGGTCGGCGTCAACATCACGGAGCTGATCTACATCTGCTTCCAGATGACCTTCGCCTGCATCACCCCGGCTCTTATCGTCGGCGCCTTCGCCGAGCGCATGAAGTTCTCGGCGGTGGCGCTGTTCATCCCGATCTGGGTGACGCTGGTCTACTTCCCGATCGCTCACATGGTCTGGTACTGGGCTGGTCCGGACGCCATCGACGCCGCCGCCAAGGCTCTCGCTGCGGCGACTGACGATGCGGCGAAGAAGATCGCGCAGGCCAAGCTCGACGAAGTGATGGCCGACGGCGGCCAGATCTTCCTCTGGGGCGCGATCGACTTCGCGGGCGGCACCGTGGTGCACATCAACGCCGGTATCGCGGGCCTTGTCGGCGCGCTGCTGATCGGCAAGCGCACAGGCCACGGCAAGGAGCTGATGCCTCCGCACTCGCTGGTCATGACCTACATCGGCGCCTGCCTCCTCTGGGTTGGCTGGTTCGGCTTCAACGCCGGTTCCAACCTCGAAGCCAACGGCGGCGCGGCGCTCGCCATGATCAACTCGTTCGTTGCTACGGCGGCGGCTGCGTTGTCCTGGATGTTCGCCGAGTGGATCGTGAAGGGTAAGCCCTCGCTGCTCGGCGCTCTGTCCGGCGCAGTCGCGGGCCTCGTTGCGGTGACGCCGGCGGCCGGCTTCGCCGGTCCGATGGGCGCCATCGTGCTCGGCCTGGTGGTCGGCGTGGTCTGCCTGTTCTTCTGCTCCACGGTGAAGAACACGTTCGGCTACGACGACGCGCTGGACGTCTTTGGTGTCCACTGCGTCGGCGGCATCGTCGGCGCGATCGGCACCGGCATCCTTGTCAACCCGGCGCTCGGTGGCACCGGCATCATGGACTACACGGTCGGCAAGATCGCGGACTACGACTTTGCCACCCAGGTCTGGGCGCAGTGCAAGGGCGTGCTGACAACCCTCGTGTGGTCGGGCGTCGGCTCGCTCATCATCTACAAGATCGTGGACTTCATCGTGGGTCTCCGCACCTCCGTCGAGAAGGAGCGCGAAGGCCTCGATCTCACCGATCACGGCGAGCGCGCCTACAACATGTAACCAACTACCCCGCTCCCTTCGGGGAGCGGGGCTGGAATGCGGTTGGGGCGGATACCCGGCACCGCCCTTTCCGTCGGGAGGCCCAGGTCGCAAGACTTGGGCCTCTCTCTTTTGGGCCTCGCTCTTTTTTGGCGTTCCACGGGCCGGCCCGCTCGGCCAATGGCCGACCTTGCCGGTTGCGGCGGCCGCTGGTTTTGTGTCTTTTCCCCCCACCATCGCTCCGCGCAGACGCCGCCCTGGCGTCCGATGGTTAATCGCGCCTTAACCTGCCCGCCCCTATGGTGCTCCAAGCGTCTGCGGCGGGCGGTCCGCCGCCGGTAAAGTATCCATGGTCTCCGCCGCCGCTGTCTCACAACCCGCGCCCCTCAAGGCCGAAGGCCGCTCGCCGTTCGTGCGGCTGCATGAGCTTTTGGCGGACATCAAACCGGGCAAAACGCCGATCAATCTTTCCGTCGGTGAGCCACAGCATCCGATCCCGCCGTTCGTCGGCCCGGTGCTGCAGGCGCATCTCGCCGACTTCGGCCGCTATCCGGCGAACAAGGGCACCGACGGATTCCGCAAAGCCGCCGCAGGATGGCTCGCCAATCGCTACAAGCTGCCGCGTGCACTCGATCCGGAATCTGAAGTGATCGTGCTCAACGGCACGCGCGAAGGTCTCTTCCTCGGTGCGATCGCTGCGAAACGCTACGTAGGCAAGCGCGCCGGCAAGCCCGCGATCCTGATCCCCAATCCGTTCTACGCCGCCTACTCGGCCGGCGCCGCCGCCGCCGATTGCGACCCGGTCTATCTGCCGACCACGCGCGAGACCGGCTACCTGCCGGATCTCGACGCCATCTCGGAAGAACTGTTCGCGCGCACGGTCGCGTTCTACATCGCCTCGCCTTCAAACCCGCAAGGCGCAGTGGCGAGCGAAGCCTATCTCAAACGGCTCGCGGACCTTGCGCGGCGTTTCGGCTTCCTGGTGTTCGCCGACGAGTGCTACTGCGAGGTCTATCTCAACGGGCGTCCGCCGCACGGCATGCTCGAAGTGTCGGGCCCTGACTTCAGCAACTGCGTGGTGTTCCACTCGCTGTCGAAGCGTTCGAACCTGCCGGGTCTGCGCGTCGGTTTCGCCGCCGGCGACCGCCGTTTTCTCACGCGCTACATCGAGCTGCGCAATGTCGCTGCCCCTCAGGTGCCGGTGCCGGCGCAGGAGGTCGCGATTGCGGCCTACAACGACGAAGCGCACGTCGATCGGAACCGCGAACTCTATGTGGCGAAGTTCAATCTCGCCGATCAGATCATCGGCGACCGCTACGGATACAAGCGCCCGCCGGGCGGCTTCTTCCTCTGGCTCGACGTCAGCAAGCATGGCGGCGACGAGGCCGCGGCACGGAAGCTGTGGCAAGAAGGCGGGCTGCGTGTGATCCCCGGACACTATCTCGCGCGCGACGGCGCCGACGGCCGGAACCCCGGCGCCGGCTACATCCGCGTGGCGCTCGTTCAAGATACTGAAATCACGGCGGAGGCGCTGCATCGCCTCGTCGCCGTTCTGGGCTGAGAGCATTGAGAGCATATGGCAGCAATCGATCGCGGCGCTGACTTCTCGATCTGGTCCGACGACATGCGCGGCGCGATCCGCCGCCGCGTGAACGAATGCGGCGGCATCGCGCTGATCACGCTCGCGGTTATAATGGCGGTGGCGCTGGCGACGTGGTCGGTGCAGGACCCGTCGCTGAGTCACGCGACCGATGCCCCCGTGCGCAACCTGCTCGGCGTGCCGGGCGCGATCGGCTCCGATCTGCTGATGCAACTGTTCGGCCTTGCCTCGACCGTGCTGATTCTGCCGGTCGCGGTGTGGGGCTGGCGCATCGCGACGCACCGCTCGTTCGACCGCGAATGGATGCGGCTGCTGCTCTGGCTTGGCGGAACGCTGCTGGCGTCTGCCTTCGTGAGCTGCTTGCCCAAGAGCGCCAAGTGGCCGCTGCCGACCGGGCTCGGTGGCGTCATCGGCGATGCGATGCTCGCGGTACCGAATGCGATCTTCGGGCCGATCGCCGGCACGACGTCGCTGATTCTTGCGAGTTTCCTCGGCGCCTGCGCGCTGTTTGCCGTGATCGTTGCTGCCGGCTTCGGCTGGCGCGATCCAGACGCTGACGCCGATGACGATCGCCCGCGGCGCAAAGCTCGCGACGAGGACGACGACGACGAGCGCACCTCGATTTCGCTTGGCTGGCTGGTGCATGGCTTCCTCAGCCTGAAGGGCCGCGCCATGCGTCTGCTCGGCGCGGGCAAGTCCAAGCCGAAGAAGCGCAAGGCGCCGACGCCGAAGGTGTCCCCACGCGACCGCGTCGATCCGACATTCGAAGCGGCCGAATCCCAAGAGGATGAGGTCGAAGAGGACGAGGAGGAAGAAGAGGACGACTCTGGCGTTGCTATCGAGCGTCCGATCAAGAAAGCGGCCGCCAAACCGAAGGCTCCTGCAAGGACCAACAAGGGCGGCTATCAGCTACCCGCGCTCGGCCTGCTCGCAATGGCCAAAGCCAACGAGCGCTTCGCGCCGAGTCAGGAGTCGATTCAGGAAACCGCGACCTCGCTTGAAAGCGTGTTGCAGGACTTCGGCGTCCGCGGCGAGATCATCAATGCGCGTCCGGGTCCGGTCGTCACGCTGTACGAACTGGAGCCGGCACCGGGCATCAAGTCGTCCCGCGTCATCGGTCTCGCTGACGACATTGCCCGTTCGATGAGCGCGCTCTCCGCCCGCGTCGCGGTTGTCTCCGGCCGCAACGCGATCGGTATCGAATTGCCAAATGACAAGCGCGAGAAAGTCTATCTCCGCGAGCTGCTCGACACCGACGATTTCAACGGATCAGCGGCGAAGCTGCCACTCTGCCTTGGCAAAACCATCGGCGGCGAAGGCGTCATCGTCGATCTCGCCCGCATGCCTCATCTGCTCATCGCCGGCACCACCGGCTCGGGCAAGTCGGTCGCCATCAACACCATGATCTTGAGCTTGGTCTACAAGCTCAAGCCGGAGCAGTGCCGGCTCATCATGGTCGATCCCAAGATGCTCGAACTGTCCGTTTATGACGGCATTCCGCATCTTCTCACGCCGGTCGTCACAGACCCGAAGAAGGCCGTCGTCGCGCTTAAGTGGGCCGTGCGCGAGATGGAAGAGCGCTACAAAAAGATGTCGAAGCTCGGCGTGCGCAACATCGACGGCTACAACACGCGCGTGGCCGAAGCGAAGGCCAAGGGCGAGACGCTATCGCGCACCGTGCACACCGGCTACGACAAGGAATCCGGCGAGGCGATCTACGAGAAGGAAGAGCTCGATCTCGAGCCGCTGCCGTACATCGTCATCATCGTGGACGAGATGGCCGACCTCATGATGGTCGCCGGCAAGGACATCGAAGGCGCGGTGCAGCGCCTTGCACAGATGGCGCGTGCCGCCGGCTTGCACGTCATCCTCGCCACGCAGCGTCCGTCGGTCGACGTCATCACGGGCACCATCAAGGCGAACTTCCCGACCCGCATCTCCTTCCAGGTCACCTCGAAGATCGACAGCCGTACCATCCTGGGCGAACAGGGCGCCGAACAGCTCCTCGGTCAGGGCGACATGCTCTACATGGCGGGCGGCGGCCGCATCAGCCGCGTCCACGGCCCGTTCTGCTCCGACGAAGAGGTCGAAAAGGTCGTTCGCCATCTCAAGTCGCAGGGCACCCCGCAATACCTCGAAGAAGTCACCAAGGCCGACGACGAGGACGAAGACGGCAATCCGATCTTCGACGCCACCGGCATGGGCGAGTCGGGCGACGCCACCGACCTCTACCAGCAGGCGGTCCAGATCGTGCTCCGCGACAAAAAGGCCTCAACCTCCTACATCCAGCGCCGCCTCCAGATCGGCTACAACCGCGCTGCCTCCCTCATGGAGCGCATGGAGCACGAGGGCGTGGTCGGCCAAGCCAACCATGCCGGCAAGCGCGAGATCCTGCTCGGCCAGGAAGAGCACCAGAGCTATTGAGAATCGGCGTCAGCTATTGAGAATCAACGCCCCGAGCTTTAATCCAGCTAGACTGTGACGAGCCGCGAATTCGCCACAGCCGGCGAATAGTGGATCGCGCAGGGGCGCAGGCGGAGCACCACATGACAAGCCGGACGGCTGCGTTTGCTGCAATGAGCGCAGCCACCCTTTTGGGTACGTTGGGAATTTTCGCGCTGGCGACCGCCGCCACGGCGCAAACGGGCGTGCCGCTTCCGACGCCGCGTCCGAACCAGCAGCAAGCCCCCTCCGGCAATCAGCAGCGCCCTCCCGCGCCCATGCCGCTCAACCCGAGCGCCCAACAGAACAAGCAGCAGTCGCAACAGCAGCAGCCTGCGGCCCCCGCCGAAGCCAAGTCGGGCTTTCCGTCGATCTTCCCGAAGCCGCCGAACATCTTCGGCAAATCCGGCGAGACCACCGCTTTTGACGCCCGCCAGAGGCAACTCGCCGACCGGGTGAGCACCTACCTCACGAGCATTCGCACACTGCAAGGCGACTTCGTCCAGGTCGGCCCGGACGGCGGCAAATCCGAAGGCGAATTTTTCATACAGAAGCCGGGCAAAGTGCGCTTCGACTACAACCCACCGAGCCCGATCGAGCTGATCGCCGACGGCTCGTCGGTGGTGGTGCGCGACCGCAAGCTCGCGACACAGGATTTGTACCCGCTGTCGCAAACACCGCTGCGGTTCCTCCTCGCCGATCAGCTCGATTTGATGCGTGACACCAATGTGGTCGGCATCTACGCCGACGACGTTTTCGTCACCGTCGTGATCGAGGAACGGCAGATCATCGCCGGCACACATCGGTTGATGCTGATGTTCGGCGCCAAGGACATGCAGCTCAAGCAATGGACAGTGACGGACCCGCAGGGCTACGACACCACCATTGCCGTCTATAATCTCGATACAACAAAGCGGCCGGATCCAAACCTGTTCCGGATCGACTACACGCGCGAGATCAAGTAGGCGGGGCCAAGCCTCAGATCTCGGAGTTCGTCATGCCCGCACTTGTTGCGGGCATCCACGACTTCGTTCTTTCAGGAAATTAGGCGTGGATGGCCGGGACAAGCCCGGCCATGACAGTGGAATTTGCGGCCCGTCTTCCCCACATTCGGCCCATGCAGCTCAAAGTAACCACCTGGAACATCAACTCGGTGCGGCTTCGCATCGACCTGGTGGCCAAGCTCATCAAATCGGTGCGGCCCGACATCCTCTGCCTGCAAGAAACCAAGTGTCCCGACGATGCGTTTCCGTTCAAGCGCTTCAAGCGTCTTGGTTACGAGCACATCGCGATCAACGGCCAGAAGGGTTATCACGGCGTCGCGGTGATCTCGCGGCTGCCACTCGAATCCGATGCCGTGAAGAAGCAGTATTGCGGCAAGACCGACTCGCGCCACATCGGCGTCGTGCTCGGCGAGAAAGCCGGTCTCAAGGATCCGCTGACCGTGCACAACTATTATATTCCCGCGGGCGGCGACGAGCCCGATCCAAAAATCAATCCAAAGTTCGAGCACAAGCTGCAGTTCCTCGATGAACTGCGCGAATGCGCGCACATGCTGCCGAAGCGCAATGAGCGCTCGATCGTGGTCGGCGACCTCAACGTCGCACCGCTCGAATGCGACGTGTGGAATCACAAGGCGCTGCTCAAGGTCGTCTCGCACACGCCGATCGAATGCGAAAAGTTGATCGCAGCGCAGAAAGCCGGCAACTGGATCGACGTCGCGCGCAACTTCGTGCGCGAGCCGGAAAAGGTGTTCACCTGGTGGAGCTATCGCTCACCGGACTGGGAGACCGCCGACAAGGGCCGCAGGCTCGATCACATCTGGGTGTCGCAGGCGCTCGGCGATCGGATGAAAGCGATCAAGATCACCAAGGATGCGCGCGGCTGGGAACGGCCGTCAGACCACGTTCCGGTGACGATGACGCTTGATGTGAAGTGATCAGTCGGGCGCGTTGCCGGTGTCGAGCAACGCGCGCACGTCCCGCATATTGGCCATCGCCTGGGTGGCACGCTTGGAAAGCTGTTCGCGAAGCTTCACCGCGGCGTCGGGATAGCCTTCGAGCATCTTCAGGAACAGGCTGCGGGAAATCCGGATCACGGTCGAAGGCTCACGCGCGATCGCGGTCGCTGGCCGCGTCGTCTCCGCAACGAGCGCAAGCTCGCCGAGCAGCGTGCCCGGTCCGGCGGTGAACTCCGGCGCGGTCGGTGCCGTCAACTTGAACGAGCCTTCCTGCACCACATAGCCGCAATCGGTCTGATCGCCGAAGCTGAACAGCTTTTCGCCGTCGTGGACGTAGCGGCTCTCGGCGCCAATCGCGAGGATGCGCAGCGCCGTGCGCCCGAGCACCTGCAAGGTCGGTACTCGCTCCAGAAAAGCGATATCGTCTTCGATGCTCACGAACGCGGCCTCACGGCACGAGCTTGTAGCCGCCGGCGTCCGTGACCAGGATCGCCGGATTGGCGGCGTCGTTCTCGACCTTCTGCCGCAGGCGGTAGACGTGGGTTTCGAGCGTGTGCGTGGTCACGCCCGAATTATAGCCCCAGACTTCTTGCAGCAAGGTTTCGCGCGACACCGGCTTCTGACCGGCGCGGTAGAGATAGCGCAGGATCGCGGTCTCCTTTTCGGTGAGCCGGATCTTGCTGCCCTTCGGGCTGAGCAACAGCTTGGAGCTGGGCCGGAAGGTGTATGGCCCGATGGTGAAGACCGCGTCCTCGCTCGCCTCGTGTTGCCGGAGCTGCGCGCGAATGCGCGCAAGCAGCACAGCGAAGCGGAACGGCTTCGTCACGTAGTCGTTCGCGCCCGACTCCAGACCCAGGATCGTATCCGAGTCGGTGTCGTGGCCGGTCAGCATGATGATCGGCGCCTTGAATCCGTTTTTGCGCAAGATGCGCACAGCCTCACGCCCATCAACGTCGGGCAGACCGACGTCCATGATCACGAGGTCGATCTGGCCGGTCTTGGCGGCCTGAACGCCCTTGGTTCCGGTGTCGACAGCGATCGCCTCGAACTCGTCATGCAGCGCAAGCTGCTCGACAAGAGCGGTTCGCAGTTCGGTGTCGTCGTCGACAATGAGAATCGTTCGCGTATTCGGCATAAATTCCGCAGACCCCTCGCCGATATAGCCCGGCAGCTTTGTGCGAAATAGAGCATTCGAGAATATAAATGAGCAAGGCGCGGATACAACTTATGCGGAAATACTCGCTGAAAACGATCTTCGTGCGTGCGAAAGCGGGTGAAAAAACCCGCGGATGGCTCGTTGCAGGCGCAATTACATGGCCAATTGCACTGGGCCGTTCTGGAATTAAGGCGAACAAGCGCGAGGGCGACGGCGGCACGCCGCGAGGAAATTTTCGGTTGAGGCGCCTGTGGTGGCGCGCAGACCGTCACAATCGGCCAATGACCCAGTTGCCGAGCCGTCGCATCCGGTCTGACGACGGCTGGTGCGAGGATCCAAACGATCGGCACTACAACCAGCCCATCAAGATACCGCCTGGCAGCAAGGCCGACCGGCTCCGCCGCGAGGATCGGCTCTACGATTTCATCATCGAGATCGACCACAACACCCGCCCCCGCATCGCCGGCCGCGGCAGCGCGGTTTTCGTACACGTGGCGCGGCCGGGATTTGCTCCGACTGCGGGTTGCGTGGCGCTCAAATCCAAGGCTTTGAAACGGCTTTTGGAGCGCGTCGGGCCGCGTACCCGCATCGTGATCGGTTGAGCATATTCATAAACATTTACAGTCACTTAGGTGGCCGCGCTTTGGCCAAGTTAAATCGCGGCTTAGGCAGAAATGGAATTGTTGCTTTAACAAAGTTTCCAATGTCGTCGCCTAATCTCGAAACCCACAACGATCCCCTGTGGCTTCGAGCGACAACCGATGAATTTCAGCAACCCTGCGCCGGCGGCGTCGGCACAGCAAAATAATCCCGCGCCGGCGCCGGCCGCCCTGGCCGCGAATCGTCAGGTCATCGGCCGCCTCGTGGCGGTGAGCGGCGCGCAGGTCACCGTCGGCTTGAGCCAGGGCTCGAGCCCCGCAGACGCACAGCGCGCCACCGTCGGAAAATTCCTCGGCATCGTGAGCAGCAGCTCGCTGATCATCGGCATGATCACCGAGATCTCCGAGCGCCCGCCGCGCGATCAGGAAGCCCACTGCCGCAGCACCGCGCGCATGGACCTCGTCGGCGAGATCAAGACAACGAGCGGCGTTTCACGTTTCCAGCGCGGCATCACCGAATATCCGGCGATCGGCGAAGCCGCGACGCTGATGAGCATTCCCGAGCTACGCCTGATCTTCGGCAGCGGCGATACGAAGCTCTCGCCGATCGGCGCGCTGCAACAGGAGCCTTCGATCCCCGCTGCCGTCGACATCGATCAACTCGTCAGCAAACACTTCGCCATTCTCGGCACCACCGGCGTCGGTAAATCGAACGGCGTTGCGATCATCCTGCAACGCATCCTCGACGAGCGGCCGGACCTCCGCATCTTCCTGATCGATCCGCACAACGAATACGGCCGCTGCTTCGGCGACAAGGCGCAGGTGCTCAATCCGCGCAACCTGCGCCTGCCGTTCTGGCTGTTCAACTTCGAAGAGACGGTCGATGCGTTCTTCGGCGGCCGCCCGGGAGTCGAGGAAGAGGTCGAGATTCTCGCCGAGGTCATCCCGCTCGCAAAGGCCAACTACGGCCAATACAAGAGCGGTGTCCCCGACCGTGGGCTGATGAAGAAGCGCGACGCGCGCAGCTCCGGCTATGGCGTCGACACGCCGGTGCCATACCGCATCGAAGACCTCGTTGCGCTGATCGACGAGCGCATGGGCAAGCTTGAAAACCGCTCGCGCACTGCAATCTACAACAAGCTGCTCCAGCGCATTCAGACCTTCCGCAATCATCCGCGCTACACCTTCATGTTCGAGAACGCCACCGTCGGCGGCGATACGATGGTGGACGTGCTGAGCCATCTGTTCCGCATTCCGTCGAACGGCCGGCCGATGACGATCATGCAGCTCGCCGGCTTCCCGGCGGAGGTGGTCGACTCGGTGGTCTCGGTGCTCTCACGCATGGCCTTCGACTTCGGCCTGTGGAGCGACGGCGTGTCGCCGCTGCTCTTTGTGTGCGAAGAGGCGCACCGCTATGCGCCGGCAGATTCCAAGATCGGCTTCGGCCCGACGCGCCGCGCGCTGTCGCGCATCGCCAAGGAAGGCCGCAAATACGGCGTGTTCCTCGGCCTGGTCACGCAGCGCCCGGCGGAAATCGATTCCACCATCATCTCCCAGTGCAGCACGCTGTTTGTGATGCGCCTGTCGAACGACCGCGACCAGATGCTGATCAAGTCCGCTGTATCCGACGCGGGCGCGAGCTTGCTGACGTTCGTGCCGTCGCTTGGCACCGGCGAGGTGTTCGCGTTCGGCGCGGGCGTCGCGCTGCCGACCCGCATGAAATTCCGCGAGCTGCCGTTGGCGCTACGACCGTCGAGCGAAGCCGGCGGCAATACGCGGCCGCCGCCGGGCACGGTGCCGGATCGCGATCTGATCGCCTCGGTCATCGACCGCTGGCGCGCGGCCACGATGAGCCACAAGGCGATGGAAGACGACATCAGCGCGGATTTCGGCGCGCCGCTGATCCCGGCGATGCGCGACGACACGCCGAGCCTGCAGCCCGCGATGTCGTCCTATTCGGCCCCGCCGCCCGCGCCCGCTCCGTCCTACGCGCCGCCGGCCTCACCGGGCTACGACGCTCCTCAACGGCCGAGCATCCTGCGCAAGCCGTTGAGCGCCATGACGGACGCGCCGCCCCCGCCGCCCGGCCCGTCGCGCTGGCGCTAGTAGTTCCGTTCGCCGAAGATCGCCGTGCCGACGCGGACATGCGTCGCACCGAACGCGATGGCGGTTGCGAAATCGGCGCTCATGCCCATCGAGAGCAGCTTGAGGCCGTTGCGCGCCGCGATCTTCGCGGTCAGCGCGAAATGCGGCGCGGGCGCTTCCTCGGCCGGCGGGATGCACATCAGCCCGGAAATCGTCAGGCCATAAGCGTCACGGCACTTTGCGATGAAGGCGTCGGCTTCCTGCGGATGGATACCCGCCTTCTGCGGCTCCGAGCCTGTGTTGATTTCGACAAACAATATCGGCGTGCGGTTTTGCTTCGCGATCTCCTTGCCAAGGGCTTCGCACAGGCTCGCGCGGTCGACCGTATGGATCGCGTCGAACAGTGCCACCGCCTCTTTCGCCTTGTTCGATTGCAGCGGCCCGATCATGTGCAAGGTGAGACCGGGATGCTTCGCTTGCATCGGCGGCCATTTTCCCTTGGCCTCCTGCACGCGGTTCTCACCGAAATGCCGCTGCCCCGCCGCGATCACCGGCTCAATCGCGTCCGCGCCGAACATCTTCGACACCGCGATCAGCGTCACGCCCGCGGGATCGCGCGATGCCTCGCGGCAGGCGCTTTCGATTTTGCTGCGAACTTCGATGAGCGAGCTCATGACGGCGTTCTAACTTGGCCGCCTGCTCCGGTCCATCGCCGCGCTAGTCGCGCTGCGCAACGGGCTCCGGCGCGCCGCCCACACCGTAGCGGGCGAAATCTGCCGCGATCTCCGGCTTGAGCGCGCGCGCGGCTGCGAAATCGGCATTCGCGCCGCCCACATCGCCCTTGCGGCGCTTGGCGATGCCGCGGCCAAAAAGCGAGGCCGCTTTGCGGGAATCGACCCGGAGCGCCAGATTGTAGTCAGCGATAGCGAAATCCGGTTGGCCGAGCTTGAGATAGACGAAGCCGCGGCTGTCGAGCGCGTTGACGTAACCGGGCCGCAGGCGCAGCGCCTCGTTGCAATCGGAGAGCGCCGCAGGGAGTTGGCCGACAATGGCACGCATCCAGCAGCGGCTATTCCAGGCCACCGCGTTGCCCGGCTGCAGCTTCGTCACCTGGTCATAGTCCGCGATGGCTGCGTCGTATTGCCTGCGGCTTTCGTAGGCGATAGCGCGGCTGAAGTAGGCGCCGATATACCCGCTGTCGATCTTGAGCGCCGCGTTGTAGTCGGCGATGGCGCGGTCATGCTGGCCGCGCTTGAGCAGCACGTTGCCGCGGTTGTTCAGCGCCATCGCATCCTTGGCATCGAGGCGAAGCGCTTCGTCGTAATCCACGAGCGCACGGTCGAGGTCGCCCATTTTCTCGAAGGCAACGCCGCGGTTCACAAGCGCGTCCTGATAACGCGGGAAGATGAGCAGTGCGCGGTCGTAATTCTGGATCGCGCGCTCGGCGTCGCCCTTGGAATAGTAGGCGTTGCCGCGGTTGTAGTAGCCGATGGCGTATTTCGAATCCGTCGCGATCGCTTCATCGAAGTCCTGGATCGCGCGGTCGTATTGCCCCCGGCTTGCGTAAGCGTTGCCACGGTTGTTCAGCCGCACCGCATCGGTCTCGAGCTGGATCGACGCATCGTAGTCAGCGATGGCGCGTTGGTGCTGCCCCATGTGGAAGTAGGCGAGGCCGCGGTTGTTCAGCGCCGAGGCGTATTTCGGATTGATCCGGATCGCGTCGTCGTAGCTTACAATCGCCGCGTCGTAGTCGCCCTTGGCGGCATAAGCGATGCCGCGGTTGTTGTAGGCAATCGACTGCTCGGGATCGTGTTTGACCGCCTCGTCATAGTCGGCAATGGCGCGGGCGAGATCGCCCTTGTTCTTCCACTCGACGCCACGGTTGCTGTAGGCGAGCGCGAGCACGCGGCCTTCGTAGTTGCCAGATTTGATGGTGCGCGTGCAGGCGGCGATAGCGGCCTCGCCGGAATCCTTGGCACAGGATTCCCAATCGTCGGCTCGCGCCGGCGCGATGAACAATCCGCTTGCGAAGAGCGCCGCCACGACCGCCGTCGCAGCTCGGACGCTTGAAGTCCGCTTTGAAAATTGAGCCACGCGACCCCCCTTAGGTCAGCACGGCCTCCCTCGCGACTAGGATAGCAAGCCACCACGGGTGCACGCACGCGCGATCAACCTTTGTGGCGGTGCGATGACGTCTGTTTGCAGCGTCAAGGTTAACACGGGAACTGGACTCGCGGCGGCGTCCCGCGATAATCACGCACGAAATCAGGTCTATCGGGGGATTGAAGTGATGGTTGCGCGGGTGGGTGAGGTGCGTTGTGTCGAGATCGATTTGGCCGATCCGGCGCGCGCTGCCGAGTTCTACACCAAGGTCTGGAATTTAAAGGAGATCGGGCGCGAGAACGGCTCGATCTATTTCCGCGGCACCGGCCCCTGCCACCATATTCTCGCGATCCACCATCGCCCCAGCGGTCCGGCGCTGCGCCGCATCGTCTACAACGCGAAAGACAAGGCCACCGTCGACGCGCTCTGTGCGCAGGTGCGCGCCAAGGCGCCGACCTGCGAGGGCCCGAAGGCGCTGACGAGTCCCGGCGGCGGCTACGGCTTCGGCTTCACCGATCCGTACGATTGCAACTACGCGGTCGTCACCGGCGTCACCGATCACGCCGATAAGGCCGACGTGAAGGACCGTCCGCGCAAAGTCGCCCACGTCAACGTCAACACGCCGGACCAGAAGGTGACAACGCAGTTCATGATCGATGCGCTCGGCTTCCGGCTGATCGACGAGTCGGGACCCCTGATGTTCATGAACGCCGACAGCACCGATCATTCGTCGATGGTGGTCGGCAGGCACACCAAGCCGACACTCAATCACGTGGCCTTCGAGATGCCCGACCTCGACTCGGTGATGCGCGGCGTCGGCCGGATGAAGGACAACGGCTATCCGACCGAATGGGGCCCGGGCCGCCACGGCGCGGGCGACAACGTGTTCGCCTATTTCGCCGGGCCGGAAGAATTTCCGATCGAATACACCGGCGACGTGCTCCAGATCGACGACACCTACCAGTTCCACGGCCCGGAATATTGGAAGTGGCCGCCCGGCCGCGCCGACCAATGGGGCATCACCAATCCGCACACGCCGCGCTGGAAGCGGATCCAGGAAATGATCCCGTTCACGCCGGGCGCCTGGAAACTCTAAGGCCTATCGCAGCACGCCCGAATGGGAATCGAGCCCGACGCCGGCGGTCAAGTGGCCGAACAGCGTTGCGAGCTGCTGACGATCGGCCTCCGGCAGCGGGGGCTTGAGAATCGATTCGACGTTGCTGCGCAGATGGCCTGAATCGCCGGTGCCGAACAGCACGATGTCGACACCCGGCTCGTGCCGCACGTAACGATAGGCCGCTTCGGTCATGCTCGACGCGCCACCCTCGTGAACGAGAAATCCGAGCGGATCCTTCGTTTCGCCGAGCGACTTCTCGACCAGGCCCTTGTCCGCGAGCGCTTTCATCTCGCGCGCGACGCGGGGCGGATCGGCGAAAATGCTGCGCACCGCGAACATGAGAAGCGTGCCGATGCCCTTCGCGCGCGTCGCGGGGAACACGTTCTTGCGCGCGATCTGATGCATCATATGGAAGCCGACCATGTAAACGGCCCAGACCGGATCGTTCACGGCGCGCTTCAGCATCTCATTGGTGAAGTCGTTGATCGGATTTTCCGTGATGCCGATGTGGCGGATTTTTCCCGCGCGCTTTGCTTCAAGCATCGCAGGCACGACGCTCATCGCGTGATCGTATTCGTTCAGCTCGATGCCGTGCAGATTGAACACGTCGATATAGTCGGTGCCCATCACGCGCAGCGAGTTGTCGATGCTCTTCGTCACCTCTGCCGCGCCCGCGCCGTTGCGGATCTGCGCCTTGGTCGCGACCACCACCTTGTCGCGCGGGATCGTTTTCAGCGCCCGGCCGACAACACCCTCGGTGCCGTAGGACGGCGCCGTGTCGATGAAATTGATGCCGAGATCGACAGCCTCGTGAATGAGCCGTGCCGACTCTTCTTCTGTCTTCCCGGTCTTGAGGCCAAGCCGGCTGAACCCGCCGGTGCCGAGACCGGCCACGCTGACGCGCAGGCCGGTGTTGCCGAGAGTGGTATATTGCATGGAGATATTCCGTCGGACGTTGGGAAGTTGGCAGGACGCGGCGCGGGCAGCGCCAGCGTTGGGGCGGGAATCGTATCTTACGACGTTTTTGCGCGATCTTCCGGCCGGGGCCCGGCGTTCTTCGCGCCAAACCCCTTCCCCAACCTCCATCCGGCCTCTAAAACAGCCCGCAAATGACCGCAGAACCACAGAAATCCGACCGCTACAACGCCGGGGACGCCGAGCCGCGCTGGCAGAAGGTCTGGGACGACCAGGCCATCTTCAAGACCTCGAACTCCGACCCGCGCCCGAAATACTACGTGCTCGAGATGTTCCCCTATCCGTCGGGGCGCATCCACATGGGCCACGTCCGCAACTACACGATGGGCGACGTGGTCGCGCGCTACAAGCGCGCGATGGGGCTGAACGTCCTGCACCCGATGGGCTGGGACGCCTTCGGCATGCCGGCCGAGAACGCGGCGATGGAGCGCAAGGTCCATCCCAAGGCGTGGACCTACCAGAACATCGCGGCGATGAAGAAGCAGCTTCAGTCGATGGGGCTCTCGCTCGATTGGGCGCGCGAGGTCGCGACCTGCGATCCGAAATACTACAAGCACCAGCAGCGCATGTTCCTCGACTTCCTCAAGGCAGGGCTGGTCGAGCGCAAGCAGTCGAAGGTGAACTGGGATCCGGTCGACATGACCGTGCTCGCCAACGAGCAGGTGATCGACGGCAAAGGCTGGCGATCCGGCGCGCCGGTTGAGCAGCGCGAGCTGACCCAGTGGTTCTTCAAGATCAGCAAGTATTCCGAAGAGCTGCTCAACGCGATCGACACGCTCGACCGCTGGCCGGAAAAAGTCCGGCTGATGCAGCGCAATTGGATCGGCCGCTCGGAAGGCCTGCACATCCGCTTCGCGCTCGACGCAACGACGACGCCTGCCGGCGAGACCGAGCTTGAGATTTTCACAACGCGCCCTGACACGTTGTTCGGTGCGAAGTTCGTCGCGGTTGCGCCCGATCATCCGATCGCGAAGGCGGCGGCCGCGAAAAATCCGAAGCTCGCGGCGTTCATCGAAGAGTGCAAGCGCCACGGCACAGCTCAAGCGGAGATCGACACCGCCGAGAAGCTGGGCTTCGACACCGGCATCAAGGCGATCCATCCGCTCGACGCGGACTGGAAGCTGCCCGTGTACGTCGCGAACTTCATCCTGATGGACTACGGCACCGGCGCGATTTTCGGCTGCCCGGCGCACGACCAGCGCGACCTCGATTTCGTCAACAAGTACGGCCTCGGCAATGTGCCGGTGGTGTGCCCGCCAGGACAGGACCCGAAGACCTTCGTCATCACCGACACCGCCTATGACGGCGACGGCACGATGATCAACTCCCGCTTCCTCGACGGCATGACCATCGAGAAGGCGAAGGATGAAGTCGCGAAACGCCTGGAAACGCAGACGCGCGGCAATCGTCCGGTCGCGCAGCGGCAGGTAAACTTCCGCCTGCGGGACTGGGGCATTTCGCGGCAGCGCTACTGGGGCTGCCCGATCCCGATCATCCATTGCGAGAAGTGCGGCGTCGTTCCGGTGCCGGTGAAGGACCTGCCGGTGGAGCTGCCGGAGGATGTCACGTTCGACCGGCCGGGCAATCCGCTCGACCGTCATCCGACGTGGAAGAACGTCTCATGCCCACAGTGCGGCGGCGCGGCGCGGCGCGAGACCGACACGATGGACACGTTCGTCGACTCGTCGTGGTACTACGCGCGCTTCACCGATCCGTGGATCGAAAATTCTCCCACCGACCGCAAGATCGCCGACGAGTGGCTGCCGGTCGATCAGTACATCGGCGGCATCGAGCACGCGATCCTGCATCTGCTCTACTCACGCTTCTTCACCCGCGCGATGAAGGCCACCGGCCATGTCGGTCTCGACGAACCGTTCGCCGGTCTGTTCACGCAGGGCATGGTGGTGCATGAGACCTACGCCAAGGCGAACGGCGAATGGGTCACGCCCGCCGAGGTCGAGATCAAGGGTGAAGGCAACACGCGCAGCGCGACGCTGAAAACGACCGGCGAACCGATCGTCATCGGCGGCATCGAGAAGATGTCGAAGTCGAAGAGGAACACCATCGACCCCGACGAGATCATGGTGACTTACGGCGCCGACGTAGCGCGCTGGTTCATGCTCTCCGACTCGCCGCCCGAGCGCGACGTCGAATGGACCGAGCGCGGCGTGCAGGGCGCGTGGCGCTTCACCAACCGGCTCTGGCGCATGATCGGCGAAGCCGCCGAGATCGCGAAGTTGGCGCCCGCAGCGCGCCCGCAGTCGTTCAGTGAACCAGCGACTGCACTTCGCAAGGCCGCGCACGGCGCACTCGCCAAGGTCTCCGACGCGATCGAGAAACTCCACTTCAACGTCGCGGTCGCCAACATCTACGAGTTCGCCAACGCGCTGGGTTCCGCGGTCGCCAAGCCGGAGAAGACGCCGGACTTCGCCTGGGCCGTCCGCGAGGCCGCAGAAATCATGGTGCGGCTGTTCAACCCGATGATGCCGCATCTGGCCGAAGAGTGCTGGGCGACGCTCGGCCACAAGACGCTGGCGGCGACCGAGGCCTGGCCCAAGGTCGAGGCCGAACTCCTGGTCGAGAACACCATCACCCTGCCGATTCAAATAAACGGTAAGAAAAAGGCGGATATAACGGTGGCCCGGGACGCAAAAGCTCCGGAAATCGAGGCTGCCGTTTTGGCACTGGACGCGGTAAAAAAGGCGTTGGACGGCAAAAGCCCGAAAAAGGTCATCGTCGTCCCGCAAAGGATCGTGAATGTCGTGGCTTGAGCCCCGCGTGTCCCGCATCTGCCGCATCGCCCTCGCGATGGCGGTCGCGGGTTTCGTCGCCGGTTGTTTCGAGCCGCTCTACGGCCAGCGTACGCTCGCCGGCGGTCCGGGCGTCGGCACAAGGCTCGCCGGTGTGGACGTTGCCCAGATCCGCGTTCCGAATGGCTCGCCTGAGGCACGCATCGCGGTCGAGGTCCGCAATGTGCTGATCTTCAACCTGACCGGCGGCAGCGGTGGCACCGCGCCGACCCACACGCTCAACATCCAGATGACAGGTCTGTCGCAACAGGTGATCGTGGACGTCACCACCGCGCGTCCAGACGTCGAGCAATACGGCATCAATGCCACCTATTCGCTGGTCGAGCTCGCCACCGGAAAGGTGGTCTTGTCCGGCCAGACCTTCTCCCGCGTGTCGTTCGACAACCCCGGCCAGCAGCAGCGCTTCGCGCGCGCCCGCGGCCAGCGCGACGCCGAGAATCGCGCGGCGCAGGTCATCGCCGACAACATCAAGTCACGGCTCGCGTCCTATTTCGTCGCGGGCACCTGATCCCCATCTTCATCGCGGTCCGCGCGAGCGGGTGGCCTGATCGGCGTCCTGCATTCGTGTAGGATAGCCACGCTATTCTGCCGACAGAGTTCCAATGGTCGCGATCAAACCAGCCGATGCAGACGCCTTCGTCGCGCGCCCCAATCCGGCGCAGCCGATCGTGCTCATCTACGGCGCCGACGCGGGCCTCGTGCGCGAGCGCGCGGAAAAAATCGCCCGCGGCTCGGTGAAAGATCCCGACGATCCGTTTGCGATGGTGCATCTCGAAGGTGACGCTCTTGCCTCGGAGCCGTCGCGGCTGGTCGAGGAGGCGCATACGATCCCGCTGTTCGGCGGCAAGCGTGCGGTCTGGGTGAAGCCGACCACGCGCAACATCGCCTCCGCCGTCGAAGCGCTGATCGCAGCGCCGCCGGTCGATTGCCGCGTGGTCATCGAGGCTGGCGATCTGCGCCGCACCGCGCCGATCCGCACGATGTGCGAGAAGTCCAAATCTGCTGCAGCGATCGCCTGCTATGTCGATAACGAGCGCGATCTCGCACGTCTTGTCGACGATGAAATGCGCGAGGCTAAGCTTACGATCGCGCCGGATGCCAAGGCCGCGCTCGTCTCGCTGATCGGCGGCGACCGTAGAGCCTCACGCAGCGAGATCCGCAAGCTCGCGCTCTACGCGCACGGCCGGGACAAGGTCAGCATCGACGACGTGATGGCGGTGGTGGCCGATGCGTCCGGGCTCGCGCTCGACGACGTGATCGACAATGCCTTTGCTGGAAAGATCGCCGACACCGAGATGAACTTCTCCAAGGCGATGGCGGACGGCACCTCTCCCGGCACCATCATGTTTGGCGCGGTGCGTCAGGTGATGCAGCTCCACAAGGCGCGGCTTGCGCTCGAAAGCGGAGACAGCACGGACGAGGCGCTGCGGGTGTTCATCCCGCCGGTGCATTTCCGCAGAAAGCCGCTGGTCGAAGCGGCGCTTCGCAACTGGAACTCAACACGGCTCGGCCGCCTGATGGAGCAGCTCGCCGAATCCGCTCTCAATGTACGGCGTACGCCCGGACTTTCTGACGCACTCGCCCAGCGCGCTCTTCTCTCTGTCGCGATGGCGGCGCGCCGCCGGGAGCAGTAAGCTTTCAGCCAGGACAATCCACGGGGATCGTCATGGCATTTCATTCAATTTCTTTGCGCCTCGCTTCAGTCATCGTTGCGTTCGCCTGTCTCGCTGCTGAATCCGCGCCAGTTCACGCGCAGGCATTTCCCACCAAGACCATCAAGCTCGTCGTGCCGTTCGGTCCCGGCGGCCCGACTGACGTCGCCGCGCGGATTGTTTCACAGGTGGTGCAATCGTCGCTCGGTCAGAGCGTGGTGATCGAGAATCGCGCCGGCGCGGGCGGCGCGACCGGCACACGCTCGGTCGCGACCTCGGACCCTGATGGCTACACGCTGCTGATCGGCACCAGTGCGACACTCGGTGTCGTCCCGGCGCTGGTGAAGAATCCGGGCTACGATCCCGTGAAGAGCTTCGCGCCGGTCGCCAAGATCTTCGACAGCACCACCGTGATGGTCGTTCCGGCGAATTTCCCGGCCAACACTGTTGCGGAGTTCATCGCCTACGCAAAGGCCAATCCCGGCAAGCTGAGCTATTCCTCGGCGGGCGCGGGCAATCAGACCCAACTTGCGGCGGAATTATTCAAGGCGCGCGCCGGCATCGATGTTGTGCATGTGCCGTACAAGAGCGGCGCGGAGATGGTGACGTCGATCCTGAGCGAACAGACGCAGATGTCGTTTCCCGACATCTCGATCCTCATTCCGCTCATCCGCGAAAAGAAGCTGAAGGCGCTCGCGGTCACGAGCGCCCGGCGAAACCCTCAGTTGCCCGAGGTGCCGACCATGATCGAGAGCGGCATTCCCGATTTCGTCCTGACGTTCTGGACCGGCATCGTCGCGCCGGCGGGCACGCCCGAAGCCGCGATCAACGCGGTCAACAATGCGGTCGTCAACGGTCTGAAATCAGACGTGGTGCGTGAAACATTGTCGCGAGTGGGCGCAGAAGCCGCCCCCGGCACACCGGCAGAGTTCGGTGCGTTCATCGCGTCGGAAACGCAAAAGTGGGCGTCGGTCGCGCGGACCGCGGGCATTCAGCCGGAGTAGATCGGCTCAGTCTCTTTCGAGACGCCGCACCACATCGTCGAGCTGATCGAGCGTGCGGTAACGCACACGCAGCACGCCGCCCTTGCTCTTGTGGTCGATCTGCACGGTGAGCCCGAGCACGTCCGACAACCGGCGCTCCAACGCCGCGGTGTCGGCATCCTTGGTCACCTGCGCGCGCGCCTTCGCGACCTTGCCCTTCGGACCGGTCTGCGTCAGCGCTTCGACTTGGCGGACGTTGAGACCCTTCTCGACGATCTCACGCGCCGCGGTTTCCGGATCGGCCTGGCCGATCAGCGCGCGGGCGTGGCCGGCCGAAAGCTTGCCGGCGTTGATGTAGGCCTTCACCGAGTCGGGGAGCTTCAGAAGACGCAACGTGTTTGCGACGTGGCTGCGGCTCTTGCCGACCACCTTCGCGATCTCTTCCTGCGAATGGTGGTATTCGTTGGAGAGCACCTGATAGCCCATCGCCTCTTCGAGCGGATTGAGATCGGAACGCTGCACGTTCTCGATGATCGCAAGCTCGAGCGCTTCTTCATCGGTGACGTCGAGCACGACGATCGGCACCTCGTGCAGACCCGCACGCTGCGACGCGCGCCAGCGGCGCTCGCCGGCGATGATCTCGTAGTTGTCGGTGCCGCGCGCGCGCACGACGATCGGCTGAATGATGCCGCGCTCGCGGATCGAGTCCGCGAGCTCGGTCAGCTCGGCGTCGGAGAACAACTTGCGCGGGTTGCGCGGGTTGGCGCGCACGAATTCGATCGGCACGCGGCGTTGGTTGCGCTGGTGACGCTCGGACGGCTGCGTCTCGACATTAACGTCGCCGATCAGCGCAGCGAGACCACGACCGAGTCGCGAACGTGCTTCGTCCGCCATGGACGTCTCCTTCGAGCTCATTGCAGCGTCCTTTAGCTCGCGCGCAATTCTTTTTCGCGCTGGATGATTTCTGTCGCGAGCCGCAGATACGCTTCACTGCCGACGCACTTCAAATCGTACACGAGCACCGGCTTGCCGTAAGACGGCGCTTCCGAAACGCGCACGTTGCGCGGGATGATCGTGTCGTAGACCTTCTTGCCCATGAACTCGCGCACGTCGGCAACAACCTGGTTCGACAGGTTGTTGCGCGCATCGAACATGGTCAGCACGATGCCGTGGATCGTGAGATCGGGATTGAGTGTCGACTTCACCTGCTCGACCGTCTGCAGAAGCTGCGAGAGACCTTCGAGCGCGAAGAATTCGCACTGCAACGGCACGAGGATCGCGTGCGCCGCAGCCATCGCGTTGATGGTGAGCAGGTTGAGCGACGGCGGACAGTCGACGAGCACATAAGTGAAGTCGCCGTTGTTGACCGTCTTGCCGGTGTTCACCGCCGACGTCGCGTTGCGCAGACGATAGGCGCGGTCGCGTGCCTGACCGATCTCCAGCTCGAGGCCGGAGAGGTCCATCGTCGACGGCGCGATCCAGAGGCGTGGCACCGCGGTGGTGGTGATCGCGTCGCGCAGCGGCGCGTCGCCGATCAGCACGTCGTAGGTCGAGGTCTGCCGGTTGCGGCGGTCGATACCGAGGCCGGTCGAAGCGTTGCCTTGCGGATCGAGGTCGATGATCAGCACGCGCTCGCCAATCGCTGCGAGTGCCGTGCCGAGATTGATCGCGGTCGTTGTCTTGCCGACGCCGCCCTTCTGGTTGGCGATGGCCAGCACGCGGGGCGGCTTGGCCGGCTCGGTGCGCGGCGCGAATTCGAGAACTTGTCCCGCAGGCTCGGCCGGGATGGTCGCCTGCTCGCCTGTAACCTCGGCCGGGGTCTTGGTGTCGTCGATGGTGTCGGACATGGCGGCTTCCAATCTCGATAAATACAACTCAGCGCGCCGAACTTCGGCGCACAAGGCCGCGGACGTGAACGATGCGGCCGCGAGGATCGGTCAGACTCGGTGTTAGTGTGGCGTCGATGCTCCAAGATTTAGAGGCTTCCGTCAACTCAGCCTCTACATCTTGTCCTTTCAGGAAAAAGGCAGGCACGCCGCGGCTCAAAAGCGGATGAGCCCAAGCGAGCAATTTATCTAGCGGCGCCAACGCCCTGGCGGTGACAACATCGGGCGGTGGCGTCGACTTGTTCACGAAATCCTCGATGCGCACAGGATGCACCTTGACAGGGGCGCCGATATGACGGGCGGCCTCACTTAGGAAGGCCGCTTTTTTCTTTGTGCTTTCAATGAGATGCACAGAGGCTTTCGGAACGTCTGCGAGTGCTGCCGCGATCACAAGGCCCGGAAAGCCGGCGCCGGAGCCGAAATCCATCCATTTTTTTGCGTCCGGCGCGAGCTTCAGGAGCTGGAGCGAGTCGGCGATGTGCCGCGTCCAAATCACCGGGATCGTGGACGGCGCGATCAGGTTCGTGTGCGCCTGGGTCTGCAAAAGTAGCTCGACGAATTTGTCGAGCCGCGCTGCAATCTCCGGGGAAACCGGAGTGAGGGCGAGCGCGCGGTCGCGATCAGAGACTTCGGCGCTCATGACTTACGCCGCCGGGCGGCCCTCTGGACGTTCCCTGCCCTTGCGTTTGACGTGTGCGACCAAGAGCGTGAGCGCCGCGGGCGTCATGCCGTCAATCTTGCCGGCGTGGCCGATGGTGCGCGGCCGAACATTCTGAAGCTTGTGGCGGACTTCGTTGGAGAGTCCGGTGATCGCCGCGTAGTCGAGGTCTTCGGCGAGCTCGAAGCTTTCATCGCGGCGATAGGATTCGACGTCCTGCGCCTGGCGATCGAGATAGACCGCGTATTTGGCGTCGATCTCGAGCTGCTCGGTGGTCGTGGAGTCGAAATGATTGAGCTCCGGCCAGATCCGGGCGACATCGGCGAAGCCAAGGTTCGGATAGGACATCAGATCGAAAGCGCTGCGGCGCTGACCGTCGCGATTGAGCGCGAGGCCGTGACGATCGGCTTCCGTCGGCGTGATCGTCAGCGATTTCGCGAGCGCGCGGGCCGCTTGCAGGGCGTTGATCTTCTTGCGGAAAGCGTCTTTCCGAACCGATCCAACGCATCCGAGCGCGATGCCCTTCTCGGTCAGGCGCTGATCGGCGTTATCGGCGCGCAGAGCCAGGCGATATTCGGCGCGTGAGGTGAACATACGATACGGCTCGGAGACGCCGCGCGAAATCAGATCGTCGATCATCACGCCGAGATAGCCTTCGGCGCGATCAAAGGTGATTTCCGCGCTGTTTCCGGCACGAGCGGCCGCATTCAGGCCGGCAACAAGACCCTGAGCCGCCGCCTCTTCGTATCCCGTGGTGCCGTTGATCTGACCGGCCAGGAAAAGCCCGCGCACGCGCTTCGTCTCCAGCGTCGGTCCCAATTCGCGCGGATCGACATGATCGTATTCGATGGCGTAGCCCGGACGGATGAAGCGCGCCTTTTCCAGTCCCGGAATGGTGGCGACGAGGGCGTGCTGAACGTCCTCTGGCAGCGATGTGGAGATGCCGTTTGGATAGACGGTCGGATCGTCGAGGCCCTCCGGCTCGAGGAAGATCTGATGGCCGTCGCGCTCGCCGAAGCGGACGATCTTGTCCTCGATGGAGGGGCAATAACGCGGCCCCCGGCTTTGAATCTGACCGGAGTACATCGGCGAGCGATGCACGTTCGCCCGGATCACCGAGTGCGTGGCCTCGGTCGTCCGGGTGATGGCGCACTGGATCTGCGGATTCTCGATCCGCTCCGTAAGCATCGAGAAAGCCTCCGGCGGATCGTCGCCGGGCTGCATCTGGAGGCTTGCCCAGTCGATGGTGGTGCCGTCGAGGCGGGGCGGCGTGCCGGTTTTCAAGCGTCCGAGGGCGAATCCGACCCTTTCAAGAGCCTTCGACAGCCCCATGGCCGGGGCTTCGCCGACGCGGCCGGCAGGAGTCTGCTTCTCGCCGATGTGGATCAGACCGCGGAGGAATGTGCCGGTGGTCAGGACCACCGAAGCGCATGAAATCTCACGCTTATCCGCCAGTGTTACACGTGAAACGGCGCCGTTTTCGATGCTGAGATCGTCGACCTCGCCCTCGATCACGGTCAGTTTGGCGGTTTCGCGGATCGCCCGCTGCATGGCAGCGGCGTAAAGCTTCCGATCCGCCTGGGCGCGTGGGCCGCGGACGGCTGGGCCTTTCCGGCGGTTCAGGACGCGGAACTGGATGCCGCCCTGGTCGGCGACGCGGCCCATCAGACCGTCGAGGGCGTCAATCTCGCGAACCAGATGGCCCTTACCGAGACCCCCGATAGCCGGATTGCAGGACATCGCTCCAATGGTGTCGAAACGATGCGTCACAAGGGCGGTTTTCGCGCCCAGGCGCGCGGAAGCGGCCGCGGCTTCGCAGCCGGCGTGCCCGCCGCCAATGACGATGACATCGAATCGGAGGTTCATGGAAAGCCTCGGGAAAGGCTTGTAGCGGAGCCGCCAGAACCCGTCAAAACGGGATGTTTCACGTGAAACAGCACCTGGAAATGCCGCTATATGATCCATTCCTCGGACGCGAGCATATCGTTGATCAGATGATCTGCGCGAAGCTCGAACCCAAACGAATCTAGTGCTTATTTGCCGATGCAGAAGTCGGCGAAAATGACATCGAGGATGTCCTCCACATCGACCCGGCCGGTCAGACGGCCCAGGGCGGTGGCAGCGAACCGCAGCTCCTCGGCGACGATGTCATCCCGGCCGTCCGGCCCTTCGGCGAGAGCACGGTTCAGGGCGGCTTGGGTGGCGGAGAGAGCGCGGCGCTGACGCTCGCGGCTGACCAGGGCGGGCTCGGAACCGAAGTATTGGGAAGCAAAGAGGGTCAGCCGATCAAGCAGTGAATTCACGCCTTTTCCGTCTGTTGCGGAAAGAATGAAAATATTCTCCGAATTCATATTCGAAGATATGAATTCGTGTTCAATTTTATCG
>BFBZ01000279.1_pt1 | contig 59212 bp, 52 predicted proteins | sample 1888401 | NCBI WGS metagenome assembly BFBZ01 (sample SAMD00112614, study PRJDB3348) | symbiont metagenome | host: Chara braunii
CCGCATCTGTCCGGCGAGCTGTTCAAATATTCGCAGCAGCTCGATCTTGTGCATGTGCCGTTCGCAGGCTCGGCCCCCGCCGTCGGTGCGGCGCTCGCGGGACACATCCCGATCGCCTTCACCGTCATCACGCCCGCCGTGCCGCTGGTGCGCGAGGGCAAGGTCCGCGCGCTCGCGGTAACGACGCCGAAGCGGTCGCCCGCGCTGCCCGACGTGCCGACATTGGCGGAAGCGGGCCTTCCGGATCAGGAGGCCGACACCATGCAGGGCATCCTCGTTCCCGCCGGGACGCCAAAGCCGATCATTGATCTCCTGCACAAGGAGATTGTCGCGATCATGGAATTGCCCGACGTGAAGGAGAAGCTCGTCGCGCTCGGATTCGAGACGGTCGCAAGCACGCCGGAGGCGTTCGCCGACCGCATCAGAAACGAAATCCCGAAGTGGGGAAAGGTGATCAAGGACGCGAATATCAGGACTGAATAACCAATAAAGCGCCGCACCAAAAAAACGCGGCGTCTAGGGAGGATGACATGGGAATGCTCGCACGCGCGTGCGCGCTTGCCGCTGCTTTGGCGGCAACGAACGCAGCGAATGCCCAGAACTATCCGAACAAGCCGGTGCGCGTGATCGTGCCGTTCGCGGCGGCAGGCCCGACCGACATCATCGCGCGCCTCGTCGGGCAGAAGCTTGCGGAAAACCTCGGCCAGCAATTCTACATCGAGAACATGCCCGGCGCGGGCGGCAACACCGGCACCGCGATGGTCGCGAAGTCGCCGCACGACGGCTACACGCTGCTCGTGGTCTCGACCGGCTTCGTGGTCAACCCGAGCCTCTACGCCAAGGTGCCCTACGACCCGGTCAAGGAGTTCGCGCCGATCACGCTGATCGCGGCCTCACCCAATGTCATGGTGGTGAACCCGGAGGTGCCCGCGAAGTCGGTGAAGGAACTGATCGAGCTGATCAAGACAAACCCCGGCAAGTACAGTTACGCGCAGCCTGCCATCGGCTCGACGCCGCATCTGTCGGGCGAATTGTTCAAGCTCACCTTCAATCTCGATCTCCAGATGGTGCCCTTCCCCGGCGCCGCGCCCGCCATCACCTCGACCATCGCGGGCCACACGCCGATCGCGTTCACCGCGCTGCCGCCCGCCGTCACCGCGGCGAAGGAAGGCAAGGTCCGCGCGCTCGCGGTGATGGCCGACAAGCGCGTCGCAGCATTACCCGATGTGCCGACACTCGCGGAAGCGGGCGTGCCGGATCAGGAGGCCGACACATTGACCGGGATCGTTGCGCCCGCAGGCGCGCCGAAGGCCATCGTCGATCAGCTTCAGAAGGAGATCGCGAAGATCGTCGCCGCGCCCGATGTCAAAGAGAAGCTCACCACGCTCGGCTTCATCGCCATCGCGAACTCGCCGCAGCAGTTCGGCGTTCGCATCAACGCCGAGATGGACAAGTGGGGCAAGGTCGTCCGCGCCGCGAACCTGAAGATCGAGTAAGAGCCGAGTAAGAGCAAGGCAAAACCCGAAGAAAAAGTAGAGGGAGGACTGCGATGAAATCGATTGTCCGAGTTCTGGCTGCATTCACAGCGTTGCTCGCATCTGGCTCCGCCTTCGCCGAGCAATATCCGAGCAAGCCGGTGAAAATCATCATCCCGTTCTCGGCCGGCGGCGTCACCGACATCGCAGGCCGGATGATCGCGCAGCGGCTCTCGGAGCGGCTCGGCCAGCAGTTCTATATCGAGAACATCGGCGGCGCCGGCGGCAACCTCGGCATGGCGCAGGTCGCCCGCGCACCGGCCGACGGCTACACGGTGCTGCTGTCCTCCTCGAGCGTTTCGGTGAACCCGAGCCTCTACGCCAGCATGCCGTTCGATCCCGAGAAGGACCTCGCGCCCGTGACCAAGGCCGGCGGCTCGCCGAACTCCTGGCTGGTCAATCCGAACTTCCCGGCCAAGACGATGAACGAGATGATCGACCTCATCCGAAAGGAGCCGGGCAAATACAGCGTCGGCTCGCCGGGCGCGGGCACCACGCCGTCACTCGCCATTGAACAGCTCAAGTACGATCTCAAGCTCAACTTCGTCACCGTGCCGTTTGCCGGCGGCGGGCCTATGACGCAATCGCTGCTCGGCGGCCATGTGCCGATCGTCTGCGGCGCCATCGGCAACTCCGTTGCGCTGATCAAGGACGGCAAGATCCGCGCGCTCGGCATCACCGACAAGAAGCGGCTGGAGACGATGCCCGATGTCCCGACCCTCGACGAAATGGGCATCAAGGATCAGGAGGGCGAGACGATGGCCGGTGTGTTCGTGCCGGCCGGCACGCCGAAGGAGATCATTGCGCTTCTTCAGAAGGAGATCGCGGCGGTTGTGAAATCGCCCGACATCAAGGCGCGGCTGCTGGAGGTGGGCGTGGTGCCCGAGGGCAATACGCCCGAGGAATTCGCCGCCTATCTCAAGGCGGACATCGCGAAATGGCGGAAGGTGATCGCGGACGCGAAAATTCCGAAGATCTGAGCCGCCGATGCGAGCCATGCGAATTTGACGCGGCAGTTTCGTTTCCAAAGGACAGGGCTTCTGTCTAAAGTCGCGCGCCGCCGGAGAACGCGGCGCGCAAACGATTTTGACTAGGGAGACTGGAATGAGAATCTTGGCTTGGGCGCTCGCCCTCTCGTGCGGGCTTGCAACCGCCAACACCGCGCTGGCGCAAGGCGCAGGCCCCGGCGGATACCCGAACCGCCCCGTCAAGATCATCGTGCCGTTCGCGCCTGCCGGTCCAACCGATATCGCTGCGCGTCTGATCGCCGGCAAGCTCTCGGAAAATCTCAAGCAGCAGTTCTACGTCGAGAACCAGGCCGGCGCGGGCGGCAACCTCGGCATGGGCAACGCGGCGAAGGCGCCGGCCGACGGCTACACGATCCTGTTCGTGTCCTCGAGCTACGTCGTGAACCCGAGCCTCTACGACAAGGTGCCCTACGATCCGTACAAGGACTTCATCCCGCTGACCGTGGCTGCGACCGCCGCGAACGTGCTGCTGATCAATCCGGATGTCATCCCGGCGAAGTCGGCGAAGGAACTGGCCGAATTCCTCAAGGCCCATCCGGGCAAGTACAGCTTCGCCTCCGCCGGCACCGGCACGACGCCGCATCTCTCGGGCGAGCTGTTCAAGCTCACCTACAAGCTCGACATCGTGCACGTGCCCTTCCCCGGCGCGGGCCCGGCGATCCAGTCGATTATCGGCGGCCACACACCGCTTGCCTTCACGTCGCTGCCGCCGGCCGTACCGCTGATCAAGGACGGCAAGCTGCGTGCGCTCGCGGTCGCCAACAAAACGCGCGTCAAGGTGCTGCCGGACGTGCCGACGCTGGAGGAAGCGGGCTCCCCCGATCAGGAGGCCGACACCTTCCAGGCCGTGCTGGTTCCCGCCAACACGCCGAAGGACGTCGCGCAGTTCATCTATCAGGAGGTCGTGAAGGCGACGAAGTCGCCGGAGGTGACCGCCAAGATGGAACAGCTCGGCCTCGAGATCATCTGCAACACGCCGGAACAGTTCACGCAGCAGATCAAGAATGAGATCACCAAGTGGGGCAAGGTGATCAAGGAAGCCAACATCAAGGCGCAGTAACATACTCTGCTGTCATCACCGGGCCGCCGCCATAGCGCGTCTTCGATGCGCTATGGCGGCGGCCCGGTGATGACGGACAGAGCAGTGACGGTTCAATAGGTATTCAAGCATGCGTATCGTCGACATCCGGGAAACCGCGATCCCGCTGAAATCCAACCTGCGGAACTCCGGCTTCGACTTCTCCGAAATGACGACGTCGGTGGTCGCCGTCATCACCGACGTCGTGCGCGACGGAAAGCCCGTCGCGGGCTTCGCCTTCAACTCCACCGGGCGCTACGCCTGCGGCGCGCAGATGCGGGATCGCTTCATCCCGCGCATCAAGAAGGCTCCGCCGGACTCGCTGCTCGATGCGAGCGGGAACAACATCGATCCGGCGAAGGTCCTCGCCTGCATGATGCAGCGGGAGAAGGCCGGCGGTCACACCGAACGCTCGGTCGCCATCGGTACCATCGAAACCGCATTGTGGGACGCAGTCGCCAAGATCGAGGGCAAGCCGCTGCACCGCGTGCTGGCCGACCGCTACAGCGGCGGCAAGCTTTCCGACAAGGTGTTCTGCTACGTCGGCGGCGGCTGGTACACGCCCGGTCAGACCTTCAAGGACGTGCAGGACGAAATGCGCCGCCATCTCGATGACGGCTACACGATGGTGAAGATGAAGGTCGGCGGCCTGCCGCTGGCCGAGGACGTCAAACGCGTCGAGGCGGTGAAGTCGATCCTGCCGTCCGGCACGCTGCTCGCCGTCGATGCCAACTGCAAGTTCCAGCGCGAGGAAGGCCTTGCCTACGCGAAGGCGCTCAAGCAGTTCGATCTGCGCTGGTTCGAGGAACCGTGCGACCCGATCGACTACGCGCTCCTTGCGGAGATCGGCGATGCCTACGGCCTCGCAATGTCAACTGGTGAGAATTTGTTCTCGACGCAAGACGTCGAGAACCTCGTGCGCTTCGGCGGCATGAAGCCCGAACGCAACGACGTGATCCAGGTCGATCCGCCGCAAGCCTACGGCATCGTGCAGTACGCGCGCACAGTCGCAATGCTTGAGAAACACGGCTGGCCGCGCAGCGGCCTGTTCCCGCACGGCGGCAATCAGATGTCGCTCGCGATTGCCGGCGGCTTCGGCCTTGGCGGCGCGGAGTCCTATCCCGGCGTATTCGGCGCCTTCGCGGGCTACGCCGACGACCACAAGGTCGAAAACGGCTATCTGAAACTATCGGATCGGCCGGGCATCGGCTTCGAAGGACAATCTGCGCTCTACGCCATCATGAAAGAACTGATCGCGTAGCGCGCCGCGCGGAAGCTTGCCATACTCGGCCCATGCCGAAAGCATCCAAGCCGACCTGGAAAGAACTCCTCAAACGCGAGAAGCCGCTGCTTCTCCCCGGCGCGCATGACGCGCTCACGGCGCGGCTGATCGAGCGCGCGGGATTCGCCGCCTATGTAATTGGCGGCTATGCGCTGGTCGGCGCGCGCTACGCGATCCCCGACATTGGGCTCGCCGCCTACGGCGAAATCAGCGCGGGCATTCGCGACACCATCGCAGCGTCGGACCTGCCGGTGATGGTCGACACCGACACCGGCTATGGCGACGTGAAGAACGTCACCCACACCATTCGCGGCTACGAGGCGATGGGCGTGTCATCCATCTTCATGGAAGACCAGGTCTCACCGAAGCGCTGCGGGCATATGCAGGGCAAGGCGGTGATCCCGACCGACGAAATGGTACGGAAGATCCGCGCCGCCGCGGGCGCGCGCGACAGCTCGGACTTCTTCATCGTTGCGCGCACCGACGCACGCGCGGTCTACGGCCTCGACGAAGCGCTCCGCCGCGGCGAAAAGTATCTCGAAGCCGGTGCCGACGGCCTGTTCATCGAAGCGCCGGAAACGGTCGAGGAGCTGGCGAAGGTCGGCAGCACGTTCCAGGGCGTGCCGCAGTTCGCCAACATGGTGGAAGGCGGCGGGCAGACGCCGGTGCTGCCGCCGGACGAGTTGCAGAAGCTCGGCTTCAACATGGTCGCCTATCCGACCACGATCCTGTTCCGCGTCGCGCGCACCATCGAGCAATCGCTCGCCAACATCAAAACCGGAAAACCGATGGACAGCGAAGCCGTCGACTTCAAGGGCTTCAAGGACATCACGGGTTTCAACGAATGGGCGCGCATCGAAGACGCCTACAAGCCGGCGAGCCCTTCGTCGAATTGACAACATTGCGTTCCGGGGGGAGCGTCCGCGCCGCATGACTGGCCAATCCCAAATCGTCGTCAACGCCGTCAATCATCTCTACCGGCCGCCGCGCGGAAAGCCCGTGCTGGCGCTCGAGGATATTTCGCTGGAGATCCGCAAGGACGAGGTGCTTGCGCTGCTCGGCCCGTCGGGCTGCGGCAAGTCCACGCTGCTCTATCTGATCGGCGGCTTTCTGCCGATCGAGAAGGGCACCATCACCTGCGACGGCAAGCCGGTGACCGAGCCGGGTCCGGATCGCGGCATCGTGTTCCAGCACTTCGCGTTGTTTCCCTGGAAGACCGTGCGCGACAACATCCTCTACGGTCTCGAACGGCAGGGCATGCCGAAGGCCGAACGCGAGGAGCGCGCGCAGAATTTCATCAACCTCGTCGGCCTGCGCGGCTTCGAGGATGCCTATCCCTCCGCCCTCTCCGGCGGCATGAAGCAGCGCACCGCGATCGCGCGCACGCTGGCGTTCGATCCGACGACCCTTCTGATGGACGAGCCGTTCGGCGCGCTCGATGCGCAGACGCGGCATCTGATGCAGAGCGAACTGCTCAGCATCATCCAGCGCACGCCGAAGACCGTCATCTTCGTCACGCACGACGTGCAGGAGGCGGTCTATCTCGCCGACCGCGTGGCGGTGATGACCGCGCGACCGGGCCGCATCAAGACCATCGTGGACACCAAGTTCGACAAGAACAGCCCGGACATCTTCAAGGCCAAGCATTTCATCGACAAGGTCGACGAGCTCTGGAACCTGGTGCGCGAGGAAGCGATCAAGGCGCAGGGGGGAAAGGCATCGTGATGTTCACCGATCACCTTCCTTGTCGTGCCTTTCGTTTTCCGCAGCACAGCACACTCTGTTCCCTCCCCCCTTGCGGGGGAGGGTTAGGGAGGGGGGTCGCTGCACGTTCCGGACTCGTGATCACCCCCCACCCCATCCCTCCCCCGCAAGGGGGGAGGGAGCCGAGCGGAGTACGACGCTCGTGATGAACACAGCCGCAGCAACTTTCATCCGCTATTTGCCGCTGCTCTTGATCGCGGTGGCGTGGGAGCTGTCGTCGCGTCTCGGATTGATCTCCTCGCTCGTCCTGCCTTCGCTCAGCAAGGTGATCGAGGCGTGGATTGATCTGATCAAGGACGGCGATCTCATCACCAACGGCCTGGCGTCGCTCTATCGCGGCGGCGTGGGCTTGCTTCTCTCCATCGTGGTCGGCGCCGCGCTTGGCATCGTCATGGCGTGGTGGCGGCCGGTCAACATGCTGCTGTCGCCGCTGGTCGAGATTTTCTATCCGATGCCGAAGTCGGCGCTCATTCCGGTGACCGTGATCTGGCTCGGATTCGGCGACGGCTCGAAAATCCTGCTGATCTTCCTCGGCTGCATGCTGCCCATCACCATCGGCGCGTACAACGGCGCGCGCGGCGCCGACCGCCAGCTTGTCTGGTCCGCGCGTAGCATGGGCGCCGGCAAGCTGCGTATGCTGTGGGACGTGGTGGTGCCGAGCGCGATGCCGGAATTGCTCAACGGCATCCGCACCGCGCTCGCGCTGTCGTTCATCCTGCTGGTCAGCTCGGAGCTGATCGTCGCGCGCCAGGGCTTCGGCTATCTGATCGGCTTTCTCGGCGCGAACGGCTCCTACGAGGGCATGTTCGCCGTGGTGCTGACCGTCGCCTTCCTCGGCTTCGCCGCCGACCGTCTCTATCAACTGCTGATGAACCGGGTGCTGGCGTGGCGGGAGTAGAGCACACCGAGCCGCTGGCGGCTCGCGCACTCGGCGCCGCGGGCCGGTTTGCCACGCGCTCGGTGGTGATCGTCGCCCTGTTGGCGGCCTGGGAAGTGTTCGCGCGCTCCGGCGCGGTGACAATGTTCGTCCTTCCGCCGCTGTCGCTGGTGCTCGAGCGCATCTGGAACGATGCGCTCAGCGGCGATCTGTGGCTCAACACCGGCGTGACGCTGTATCGCGCCATCGCCGGGTTCCTGATCGCTGCGGTTGCCGGCATCGCGCTCGGCATGGCGATGTCACGCAGCAAGATCATGAGCTGGTTCTTCGATCCGATTATCTCGGTCGGCTTCCCGATGCCGAAGATCGCGTTCCTGCCGGTCATCATCCTGTGGCTCGGGCTCTACGACGTCTCGAAGATCGCGATGATCGTGTTCGACGCGATCTTCCCGGTTGTCACCGCCACCATCATCGGCATCCAGGGCGTCGAGAAGGAACTACTCTGGTCCGCGCGCAACATGGGCGCCAAGGAGCGCGAGATGATGTGGCAGATCATCCTGCCCGCCGCGCTTCCGCAGATCATGACCGGGCTTCAGGTCGCGCTGCCGATCGCGCTGATCGTCGCCGTTGTCTGCGAAATGGCAATGGGCGGCTACGGCCTCGGCGGGGCGATGATGACGTCGTCGCGTTTTGCGGATTCGCGCGGCGTGTTCGCCGGGATCGTCGAAATCGCCATCGTCGGCTACGTCATCGTTAAAGGAATGTCCGTCTTGCGCCGCCGTCTGCTGATCTGGCACCAGGAAGCCAACGATCCGACGACCGCCTAAGCGTCGCGGTTCGACTGGATCGTTTCGCGACAAGTTCCACCCGAATGGTTAAACGCGTGCGTTAACGCGACACACGTCCGCACGCAGCGCGCCGGTTAACCACCGGCATTAGCCAATCGAAACACAAATCCGCACAGCAAGATCGGCACCCGTTAATTTGGCCCGGGAGCCCTGAGGGGGAAGGGCCGAGAGCGGAACCATCATGCTGAAAGTCGTCGTTGCGGTCGTTATGTTTGTGTTTGGGGCTGCGCTGCCCGCGCTCGCGCAGGCGCCGGCGCCGGCGCCGGCGCAGCCGCCGTACGACAACGAGCAGATCGCACGAATCAAACAGGAATTGGATCGGCGCCGCACGCCGGATGCGGAGATTCCCGCGCCTGTTCCCGAACAACAGACAGACGCCGAGCACCCGGCGAATGTGCCCGCTCAGCCTTGCGCAACCTGCCCCCCGCCGCGGGCGCACTACGACAACGTCGAGGTTGTCAAAACCAGCCGCGATGTCGATCAGTCGCGCGTCATCAACACGCAATCCGTCGTCAACGTCCCTCCCCGGACCAAAGAGACCAACAAGCTCATCATCCGCGAGCACGAAACCCGCAACGTCGGCGTGGTGCAGCACAACCACACGATCATCGAGAAGGAAATCCGCTACGTGAAGCGCCGCGCGCCGGTGTATCCGGCGTATCGTGTTCAGACCACGGTTCAGCCGGTCTGCCAGAGCGGCGCACTCGTCTACTGGATCGTGCGGCGCGGTGGCGAAGCGACGGTCGTCCCGGCAGAGGCGCTCGGGTACGGCAATCCCTGCAATCCCAGTCCTTGCAACTGCGGCGCCGGCACCGTTGCGTCGCACGGCTACGGGCCCCGCTACTCGTACGACACCTACAGCTCTCCGCGACGGGTCTTGATCCCGGAGCGAGCTCTCCAAGCCTATGGCTACCGGTAACACGCCAACAAGATCGCGCTTAAAGGGGGAATTCATGAAGACATTGATGATCGCTCTCACGTCGTTGACGGTGATGGTCACATCGAATGCATTTGCGCAGGGCAACGGCGACGCTTGCCACAGCGCGATGATTCCGTGCCTGGACATGTGCACGCAGCGACCATCGAAGGGGTTGCAGGAATCGTGCTCCAAGACCTGCGAGATGAACGCCAATGCGTGCTACAGCCAGATGTACGGCACGGCGGGCCGCAGCGCGACTCCGCAGGATGCGCTCAATTCAGGCGCGGCCGACACGGCGCCCAGGAAGTCGAAGGGCACCCGCTAAAAGTCCGTTGGACGGCTGGATCGTTTCCGAGCGGGCGCGGACACCAAGCCGCGCCCGCTCTGTTTTTTGCGATTGGCGCGCGGCGGGAGCATGCACACTTGCTCCGCCCACCATGCGGGACATATTCGCCTTTTAGCGCAAGCTGAGCGCCTTGCCTTACCCACTCCTGGATGCTCTAATTTTTGAAAATCAGAGCCATCCGGGAGGAATTCATGCGCTCATTGAAAGCCATGCTGGCCGCGCTTGCTGCCGTCACGATGCTCGGCGCGGGCGCAGCGCAAGCCGCCGACCCCGTGAAGATCCGCCTGTCATGGGTCGCGCCGGTATCCAACTGGGGCTCGATCCTTCTCGAGAAGAAGGACCTCGCGAAGCACCTCGGCAAGTCCTACACGCTCGAAACCATCCGCTTCGCCGGCACGCCACCACTGGTCACGGCGCTGGCCGCGGGCGAAATCGAAATCGCCAACTTCACCTTCTCGACGCTGCCGATCGCGATCCAGAACGCAGGCATCAGCGACCTCGTGGTGATCGCCGACGAATTCCAGGACGGCGTCCAGGGCTGGTACTCCAACGAATTCAGCGTGCTCAAGGATGGCCCGATCAAGACCGTGAAGGATCTGAAGGGCAAGGCGGTCGCGACCAACGCCGCCGGCAGCGCGGTCGACGTCGCGATGCGCGCGATGCTTCGCAAGAACGGCCTTGAGGACAAGCGCGACTACACCGTGGTCGAGGCGCCGTTCCCCGCCATGCGCGCGATGCTCGCCGACAAGAAGGTTGATCTTATCACCGCAGTGCGGCCGTTCTCGCTCGACCCGGAGCTGAAGAAGATTTCAACACCGCTGTTCACCACCCGCGATGCGGTCGGCGCGACGCAGTTCTCGATGTGGACCGTGCGCAAGTCGTTCCTCGACAAGAACCGCGCCGCGATGCAGGACTTCATGGAAGACTCGCTCCGCATCGTGAAATGGTACCTCGACCCCAAGAACGCGAAGGAAGTGGCCGAGATCGCCGCGCGCGTCACCAAGCAGCCGCCGGAGCGTTTCGGCTGGCTGTTCACCAAGGAAGACAACTACCGCGATCCGGACATGAAGCCGAACCTCGTGGCGCTTCAGGCCAACATGGACACGATGAAGCAGCTCGGCTTCGTGAAGGACAGCCTCGACATCAAGAAGCATTCCGACTTGAGCCTGATCGAGGAAGCCAACAAGCGCCTGAAATAGCAGCGCTCCCTTGAAGTTTCAGCCCCGGCGGCGCATCACCGTCGGGGCTTTTTTGTGTGTGCCGCTGAGGACTTTGGAATGCCGCGTCTCTTGATTCTGCTCACCCTGCCGCCGGATGTGACCGAGCAATACCGGTTGCGGCTCAGCAAGAAATTCCCCGAACTCACCATCGACGTCTGTTCCGACAAGGCGAAGGCCGAGGACGCGATTAAGGCGGCGGACATGCTGCTCACCTTTGGGCAGATGCTGAAAAACCTGAAATTCGACATCAAGGATGCGATCAACCTGAAGTGGATTCAGGCGCTCGGCACCGGCATGGACGGCATCACCGATCAGCCGTCGCTCAAGCCCAGCGTCACCATCACCAGCCTGCACGGTGTCCACGGCGCACCGGTCTCCGAAGGAGCGATCGCCGGCATGTTCACGCTGGCCCGCGACATCCCGCGCTTCGTGCGCAACCAGGACACCCAGACCTGGGGCCGCTGGCCGGCCAAGCTCCTGTCCGAGAAAACCTGCGGCATCCTCGGCATTGGCGTGATCTCCGAGGCACTGGCCCCGAAGTGCAAGGCGCTCGGCATGAAGACCATCGGCTTCACGTCGAAGCCGCGGCCGGTGCCGGGCTTCGATGAGGTCTGCGGCATGTCAGACTTCATCAGGCGCGTGCCGGAGATCGACCACCTTGTTCTATTGACGCCCTACACGCCCGCCACCCATCACATGATCAACGCCGAGGTGTTCGCGGCGATGAAGCCTTCGAGCTTCCTGATCAACGTGGCGCGCGGCGGCATCGTGGACGAGGACGCTCTGGTCGCTGCGCTGCGCGACAAGAAGATCGCAGGCGCGGCGCTCGACGTGTTCGAGAACGAGCCCCTGCCCCCGAACCACCCGCTCTGGTCGTTCAAGAACGTCCTGATCACCACCCATCAGGGCGGCTTCTGCGACACCTATGTGGATCTGGCCATGCCGATCCTCGAGCAGAACATGCGCTGCTTCCTCGATGGCAATCTGAAAGGGATGGTCAACGTCGTGCGTGCCGCCTCATAATTGATGACCGCGGAGAAACGGGGGAACCAATGGCCGACGAGCGCACATGCAACCCGATCTCCACCACCGAGTTGCAGCGCCGCTGGGCCGCTGTGCGCGCGGCGATGCCGGAGCAGAAGCTTGATGCGCTGATCGTCCAGGGCGCCAGCAACCTCGCCGGCACCGGCGGATACTTTCGCTGGTTCACTGGCGTGTCGATGGGCACCTCCTACCCCGCGACGATCGTTTTCCCGAAAGACGATCTGATGACGCTCGTCAGCCACGGCCCGATCGGCGGGGAGCGCAATCTCGGCGGCAACGATCCACACTGGCGCGGCGTCGGCAAGCATCTGACGACCGCGAGCTTCCCCGCCATCGACTACTGCGTCCCCTACGATCCCGATCTGGTCGCCCGCGAGATCAAGAAGGCCGGATATCAGCGCGTCGGCATCGTCGGCTGGAACAACATGCTGTTCGGCTTTGGCGACCGGCTGCGCTCGCAACTGTCCGGCGTGGAAATTCTGGACGCCACGCGTCTCGTCGATCCGATCAAGGCCAGGAAGAGCGCCGAGGAGATCGAGCTGATCCGCATGGCCGGCGAGATGCAGGACCAGATCCTGCTGAAGGTGAAAGACGCCATCGCCGCAGGCAAGAAAGACTTCGAGATGTTCGCCTATGGCCATTACATCGGCAACCTTCTCGGCAGCGAGACCGGCTACATGCTCGGCTCCTCCGCCCCGCCTGGGCAGGCGACACAAATCCGCGGCCGCCGCGAACAGGGCCGCGAGATGCGCGACGGCGACGTCATCTATTATCAGTGCGAGAACACCGGTCCGGGCGGGATGATGACCCACGTCGGCCGCTACTATGTGCTCGGCAAGGCGCCGCAGGAGCTGGTCGACGCCTTCGGCACCATCGTCGAAGCGCAGGACAACACCATCCGGATGCTGGAGCCCGGTGCGAACTGCGCGGAGATCTTCGCCGAGCACAACGCCTTCATGCGCGCACGAGGTATGCACGACGAGCCACGTCTGCACTGCCACGGTCAGGGCTACGATGTGGTCGAGCGCCCGCTCATCCGCAACGACGAGGACATGCTGCTTGGAACGAGCATGAACATCGGCCTGCATCCGACCTTCGGCAATGCGCGGCTGTTCGTGACCGTGTGCGACAACGTCCTGATCGATCCGAACGGCGATATCGAATACTTGCATCAGACGCCGCGGAAGATCTTCGAGCTCTAGAATTTTCCTTGCGAGATTCCAGAGTTCGTCATGGCCGGGCTTGTCCCGGCCATCCACGTCTAGCTATTACCAAGGAAGTAAGACGTGGATGCCCGGCACAAGGCCGGGCATGACGTGGAGAGAGTGACGCAAGCCAATTGGAAGCTCTTTGATTGGCATGGTCAGTGCATACGCATCCCGCACGTTACTTAGGGATACGATGGAGAGTTGAGCAGCAATGTCGGAAGTGACCTACGACGTCCTCGTCATCGGCGGCGGTATCGCCGGAATGGTCGCCGCCAACCGCGCGGCGGAACTCGGCAAGCGCGTTGTGGTGCTCGAAAAGGGCTCGGAAGAGAAATACCCGAGCAACACACGCTTCACCTACGGCACGTTCCACATCAACTTCAACGGGCCGATGGCGGGCGAGGCGAAGCTTCTCGACATCATCGAATCCGCCACCGAGGGCTATGCACGCAAAGACCTCGCTCAATCGCTCGTGAAGGCCGCACCGCGGTTGATGGACTGGCTCGGCGGCGAAGGCATCAAACTGATCGGCCTCGGCCAGTATCACACCCACGTGCTCTCGCCGGTGCAACGCACGGGCGCCGGCCTGTTCTGGGATGGCTACGCCGGCGACGTCACGCTGCAAAAATTAGAAGCCAATCTGAAGAAGCGCGGGGGTTCCCTGCTGCGCGGCACGAAGGCGCTCGGGCTGAAGCTCGGCAACCCGGTCGAGGTCGAGGCCGAACAGGCACAGAAGAAGGTCACCTTCCGCGCTCACTCCGTCGTCATCGCCGATGGCGGCTTCCAGGCCAATCCCGACATGGTCCGCGAATTCATCTCACCCGCGCCTGACAAGCTATGCCAGCGCCACGGCCGCACCGCGACCGGCGACGGCCTCCACATGGCGCAAGCGGTCGGTGCTGTTTCGAGCAAGGAGATGGGCAACTTCTACGGCCATCTGCACGCCCGCGAGGCGATGACCAATCCCAAGCTCTGGCCGCGCCCGCAGGCCGACGATCTCGCCGCCGCCGGCATCGTGATCGATGCGAGCGGCAAACGCTTCGCCGACGAGAGCTACGGCGGCATCTATCTGTCGAACGCCATCGCCCGCCTGCCCGATCCGCTCAGCACGACTGTGATCTTCGATCAGGCGATCTGGGACGGCCCGCCCGGCCGCGGTCACGCGCAGCCGCCCAATCCGCTGCTGCCGGAGAGCGGCGGTACCGTACACCGCGCCGATACGCTCGCGGAATTGGCGTCGAAGATCGGACTTAGCGCCAAGCAATTGGAAGACGTCGTCGCGAGCTACAACAACGCCATCGAGACCAACACGCTCGACAAGCTCTCGCCGCCGCGCGGCGCCAATCGCGCCAAGGTCTGGCCGATCATGGTCGCGCCGTTCTATGCGATCCCGCTCTGCACCGCGATCACCAACACCATGGGCGGTATCGCGATCGACGGCGATTGCCGCGTGCTCGACACCGCCGGCAAGCCGATCCCCGGCCTCTACGCCGCGGGCTCGACCATCGGCGGCCTCGATGGTGGCCCGCATTCCGGGTATGTCGGCGGCCTGATCAAGACCGCACTCGGCCTGCACGCCGCCGAAGTCATCGCCGGTTTCAAGCCTTAAGCTTGCGCGCGCTCTTTTTTCACCTCTCCCCGCTTGCGGGGAGAGGTCGACACGCCGAAGCGTCAGCGGAGGCGTGTCGGGTGAGGGGGTACAGCTTTCAAAATCGGGAGACCTGTACCCCCTCACCCCAACCCTCTCCCCGCAAGCGGGGAGAGGGAGATCACCGCCGTCACCACACGACTGCGTTTCAACTCAACACTCTAAGCCTGAACTTGCCTGCACTCCTCGCCGGGCGGTAAATTCCGCCAAAGAGGAAACGCATCATGTCCCGGCCCAAAGGCCAGCTCAGGCTCGGCGCCTTCTTCAATCCGACCGGCCATCACGTTGCCTCGTGGCGGCACCCCGGCGCGCAGGCCGACGCCGGCATCAACTTCAAGCACTACACGGAGATCGCACGCACCGCCGAGCGCGGCAAGTTCGACATGATCTTTCTCGCCGACAACGTCTGCGTCCGCGAAGCCAAGATGGAAGCGCTGTCGCGCTCCGCGCAGTACATCGCGAACTTCGAGCCGATCACGCTGATCTCGGCGCTCGCTGCGGTCACCGAGCGCATCGGCCTCACCTGCACCGCGAGCACCAGCTACAACGAGCCGTTCCACGTCGCGCGCAAGTTCGCCTCGCTCGATCACATCAGCGGCGGCCGCGCGGGCTGGAACCTCGTCACCTCCGGCATGGCCGCCGAGGCCTACAACTTCAACCGCGACGCCCACTACGGCCACGCCGAGCGTTACCAGCGCGCCAACGAATTCGCCGAGGTCGTCACCGCGCTGTGGGACTCATGGGATGACGACGCCTTCATGCGCGACAAGGCGAGCGGCAGCTTTTTCGATCCCGCGAAGCTTCACACGCTCAGTCACAAGGGCACACACTTCCAGGTCCGCGGCCCGCTGAACATTCCGCGCCCGCCGCAGGGCCGCCCGGTGATCGTGCAGGCCGGAACGTCCGATGACGGCATGGATGTCGCCGCGCGCTTCGCCGAAGTGATCTTCAGCGCGCACCTGACGATGGAATCCTGCCAGCAGTATTTCAAAGAGGTGAAGACGCGCGCCGCCGACAAGTTCGGCCGCAACCCGGACCATCTCAAGGTGATGCCCGGCCTCTCCGTCTATGTCGGCCGCACCGAGGAAGAGGCAAACGAGAAGTTCGAGTACCAGAACTCTCTGATGCACCCGGTCGTGGCGCGCGAAATCCTTTCGACGGTGCTCGGAAACGTCGATCTGTCGGGCTACGACTTCGACGGCCCATTGCCGGAGAACCTGCCGCAGTCGAACGCGAGCCAGAGCACGTTCAAATACGTCACGGAGCTTGCGAAGAAAGACAACCTCACCATGCGCCAGATCGCGCAGGTCGTCGCCGGCGCGCGCGCCAAGATGGTGGTGAAAGGCACGCCGAAGCAGGTCGCCGATCACATGGAGCGATGGTTCGTCGAGGAAGCCGCCGACGGCTTCAACATCATGCCGCCATACCTCCCCGGCTCGCTGAACGACTTCGTCGAGCAAGTGATCCCCGAGTTGCAGAAGCGCGGCTTGTTCCGCACCGAATACACCGGGCGGACGCTGCGCGAGCATCTTGGCCTGCCGCGCCCGCCGAGCCGCTACGCCGACCAGACGCGCGAAGCGGCGCAGTAAGCTCGTGAGTTGTTTCGCTGAAATTTTCGTCGCTCGCACGTCATCAGCAGTGCGCCCCCTCCCCCCTTGCGGGGGAGGGTTGGGGTGGGGGGTGCTCGCAAGCACCGACGCCTATTGCTCACCCCCCTCCCTAGCCCTCCCCCGCAAGGGGGGAGGGAACAGAGCGGAGTTCGCTGCAACAACGAACATCCGTTCGGATTTCCAATGACCGACACCCCGCTCATCATCCCTTCGCTCGGCGCGATCTATCAAACACTCGCCCCCTGGGTCGAAGCCCTCCTTCGCTTCATCGTCGGCATGGCGATCGTCCCGCACGGCATGCGCATGTGCCTCGGCTATTTCAAAGGCACCGGCATTCCGATCTCCAGCATCCAGGGCGTCGCCGAGCTGTTCGACCGCAAGGGCTACAGGCCCGGCAAGCTCTGGGCCTATGGCGTCATGCTCACGCAGTTCGTTGCCGGGCCCTGCGTTGCGCTCGGGCTGTTCACGCGGCCGATGGCGGTCCCCTATTTCATCCTGATGGCGCTCTCGGCCTACGATCACGCCAAATACGACGGCTACTTCTGGAACAGGTCGGGCATCGAATACCCGCTGATGTGGGCGGTCGCCGTGCTCTACTTCCTCGTGCATGGCGGCGGGCCGATCTCGCTCGATCATCTCCTGCTCGGCCGCGCGTTTTGATGCTACGCTCCACGCGGGCGGCACTCAGAAGAATGCTGGAGGAAACACGTGGCTGATCCGTTGGCTCAGGCGAAACATGATTTGGCGATCGCGAACCGCATCGTCTCCGTCGAGGGCATCATCGACGCATTCGGTCACGTCAGCATGCGGCATCCAACCAAGGCGGACCGCTTTCTGATCTCACGCTCGCGTTCGCCCGAGGTCGTCGAAGCCACCGACATCTACGAATACACGCTCGACGCCGAGCCGGTGACGCCGCTGCCGAACGGCATCCGCGGCTACGGCGAGCTCGTGATCCACAGCGAGATCTACAGAGCGCGTCCGGACGTGAATGCGGTCGCGCATCATCACGGCATGGCCTTCCTGCCGTTCTGCAACACCGGCAAGAAGCTCGAGGCGCTTTATCACATGGGCGCGCAGATCGGCGACGAGGTTCCGTTCTGGGACAGCCGCGACGAGTTCGGCGACACCTGCCTGCTGGTGCTAAAGCCGGAGGAAGGCCGCTCGCTCGCGAAGACGCTCGGTCCGAACTGGATCGTGCTGATGCGCCGCCACGGCGTGACGGTCGCGGCGAAGACGCTCCAGAACCTCGTGTTCCGCTGCATCTACTCCTATCGCAACGCTGAGCTTCAATTGATGGCCGAGCGCCAGGGCGACATCAGCCCACTGACGCCCGGCGAAATGACAATGGCGATGGACCGGAACCTGGAGCCGCGCCCGCAAGCACGCGCGTGGGAATACTGGTGCACGCGCCTCAAAAAGAAGGGCGAACTCCCCGCCCCGCTCAAGGCGGCGAAGAAGAGCAGCGCCAAGCCGAAGGCCAAGAAGCGCCGCTAGGATCGCGCGCAGTCCATCTCCGACGGGCCACCTTGCGCCCGACCCTCAGCCTGTGAGAATGCTCCCACCAATAAAAAACATTCCTGGGAGTCGACGATGACGACACGTAGGCACTTTCTCAAGGGCGCTGGCGCAGCGGGCATGATGTTCTGCAGTTGCGGAATGCTGGAAGCAGCGCATGCGCAGAATGGCGGCCGGCGTCTGCCGGTCACGATCAAAGGCAAGCGCATCAAGACCATCGACGTCCACTCGCATTGCCTGTTCCGCGAGTCTCTCGACCTGATGGGTGAAGAAGCGGCCAATGTGATCCCGAAGACCAAGGGCGCGCAGGAGCACTTCATCGCCAACGCCATGGAGGTTCGCCTCAAGGGCATGGACGCGATGGCGATCGACATGGAGGTGCTGTCGATCAATCCGTTTTGGTACCGCAAGGACCGCGAGACCGCGGAGAAGATCGTCAAGATCAACAACGACAAGCTTGCTGAGTTCTGCGCGGCGAAGCCGGATCGGTTCGCGGCTTTCGCCGGGCTCGCCCTGCAATATCCCGACCTTGCCGTTCAGCAGCTTGAAACCGCGATCAAGAAGCAGGGCCTCAAGGGCGCTGCGATCGGCGGCAGCGTTCTGGGCGAAGACTTCTCCAGTCCGAAATTCCATCCGGTCTGGGCCAAGGCGGAAGAACTCGGCGCAGTGCTGTTCATTCACCCGCAGAGCACGCCGCAACTCGCGAGCCGCTTCAAGGGCAACGGCTGGCTATCGAACACCATCGGCAATCCACTCGACACCACCATCGCACTTCAACACCTGATCTTCGAAGGCACCCTCGACAAATATCCCGGTCTGAAAATCGTTGCGGCACACGGCGGCGGTTACCTGCCCTCCTATGCGCCCCGCTCGGACCACGCCTGCTTCGTTTCGCCGGAGAACTGCGATCCGAATATCAAACTCAAGAAGAAGCCGACCGAGTACCTGAATCAGCTCTATTTCGACGCGCTGGTGTTCACGCCCGAGGCTCTGCGCCATCTGGTGGCGCAGGTGGGCGCAAGCCAGATCATGCTCGGCACCGACCATCCTATTCCGTGGGAGGAGCATCCGGTGGACCACGTCTTCGCCACCACGACGCTCTCCGACAAGGACAAGGCTGCGATCCTGGGCGGCAATGCGGCCCGCCTGTTCGGCATGAAGACGTCATAAGGCCGCGCCGCGGCTCCGACCGTTTCATAAACGCAAAACGGCCGGTCCAATGGACCGGCCGTTCTCGATTGCAGCAGCCGAAGCTACTTCTTCTGCGGCGCCAGATTGATGTTGATGTTCTTTTCCTGCGTGAACGACAGCAGCTCCTCGATGCACTCCTCGCGGCCGATGCCCGACTGCTTGAAGCCGCCGAACGGCGTGCCGAGGAAGTGCTTGCTGACGTCGTTGACCCACACGAAGCCCGCCTCGACCGTCATCGCGGCGCGGTGCGCGGTCGTCACGTCGTTGGTCCAGATCGACGCAGTCAGGCCGTACTCCACCGAGTTGACCTGCTCGAACATCGTGGCCTCGTCGCTCCACTTGATGACGCTGACCACCGGGCCGAATATCTCTTCCTTGAAGATGCGCATCGACGGCTTCACGTCGGCGAAGATCGTCGGTTCGATGAAGAGGCCCTTGGCGAGCTTGGGATCGGACGGCGGGCCGCCGCCGTTGATGAGGCGCGCGCCTTCCGACTTCGCCGAAGCGATGTAGGACATCACGCGGTCGAACTGCGCCTTGGAGATGATCGCGCCCATCGTGGTGGCAGGATCGGTCGGGATGCCCGGCTTGAAGTGGGCGACCTTGCTCTTCACCTTCTCCAGCACCTGATCGTAGATCTTCTCGTGGATGAAGGCGCGGCTGGTCGATCCGCAGGACTGGCCGCACCAGGTGAAGTTCATGCCGCCGACGAGCGCGCCCGCGACCGCATCAGGGTCAGCGTCCGGATAGCCAATCAGCGCGTTCTTGCCGCCGAGTTCGAGCAGCACGCCCTTCAGCGTGTCGGCGGCGGCGCGCATCACCGCCTTGCCGGTCGGCACCGAGCCGATCAGCGCGATCTTGGCGACGTCCGGATGGCTCGCGAGCGCAGCACCCGCTTCCTTGCCGCCGGGAACGACGTTGAACACGCCGGGCGGCAGCAGGCCATCGACCAACTCGCAAAGGCGGAGCGACGACAGCGGCGCCTGCTCCGGCGGCTTCATCACCACCGTGTTGCCCGCGGCGAGCGGCGCCGCGGCCTTGCCGGCGATGAACATGAAGGGATGATTGAACGGCACGATGCGGCCAACCACGCCGAACGGCTCGCGCACGGAGAAGTTCAGGCGGTCCGGACCCATCGGGATCGACGCGCCCTTCATCTCGGTGACGAGGCCCGCGAAGAAGTCGATCTGCGCCGCCGCGATGGTGGCGTCCATGATCATCTCGGCGACCGGGTTGCCGCAGTCGGCGGCGTCGATCATCGCCAGCTCGCCGGCGTTCTCGCGCAGCACGCGGGCGACTTCCTTGAGCATCTTGGCGCGCTCGAGCGGCGGGACGCGCTTCCATTCCTTGTAGGCGCGCTTGGCGGCCTTCACGGCGGCGTCGACGTCATCCGCGCCCGCGTCCGCAACCTTGCCGAGCGACTCGCCGGTCGCCGGGTTCGGCGTGTCGACAAAGCGGCCGTTCTTCGGCTCATGCCACTTGCCGTCGTAATAGGCGCCGCGCTGCTTCGGCAGGTTGAGTTTGATGCCCGCCAACGAGGCAGGCGAGACCGGACTGTTCATGACAGATCACTCCCTTGAATCATTCTTAAATTCAGCGCCGAGGAACGCGCAGATCACCTGATCAACGACATGTTCGCGTCCGAGGAACACGCCGATCTCGGCTGTTTTGCGATCCTACGCCCTGCTGGCGCGTCCGACCAGCGCGTTGGCCCCGATCGCAACGACGAACAGCAGGATCAGCAGCGCGTACATACGCGGCATGTCGAAGGTTGAATAGGCGTTGATGATCAAAAATCCGACGCCGCGATTGGAAAGCTTCGTCTCCGCGAGCAGCGTGCCGATGACGGCGACGCCGAGGCCGAGCCGCACGCCGTTGATGATCGGCTCTCGCATCGCCGGCAGGTAAATCTTTGTCACCATTTGCAAAGTGCTGACGCGGAAGCTCTGGCCGACGCGGATCAGGACCTTGTCGATCTGGCGCACGCCCGCGGCCGCGCTCAGCACGATCGGGAAGAAGCAGGAGATCGTCCCCATCGCGATCTTGGAGCCCGGATCGACGCCGAACCACATGATCATCAGCGGAAAGAAGATGATCTTCGGCGTCGGACCCAAGTAATACATGAACCGCTCGAACGCACCGCTGAGGAACGGATTCGCACCGAGTGCGAGACCGACAGCGAGGCCGGCAAAACCGCCGATCAGGAGAGCCGTGAAGACCTCCGTAACCGTCACCCAGAGGTGGCGGTAGAACTCCGGGATCATCACCTTCGTCGAGCCGATCTCGAGCGCAAAATCGGGATTCGTCAGAATCTTGATCAGCGAGCGTCCGATGGTGACGAGCGACGGGACGACATCGCGGAACAACAGGCCGGAGGCCGCGACGATCTCCCAGATCACGATGATCCCGACGATCAAAGCGATCCTCAGCATCATGATCTGCGATTTCGTCGCCGGACCGCCCCGCCGGGCGGCAGCGGTTACCGGCCCGGTTGCAGCCATTTCTCGACCCATTCGGTGACGACGAAGAACACGACGCTGACGAGGATGACGAAGCAGATCGCGGCGTATGTTCCGGGGAGATCATAGCGTTCGGCAAGCTCGTTCACGAGCTGGCCGAGGCCGCCGAAATTAATCAGGAATTCGACGCCGACGATGTTGATCAGGGCGAAGATCATGCCGAGACGAACGCCGACGAAGATCGAGGGCAACGCTGCAGGAAATAGAATCTTCCAGTAGAGCTGCGACGGCGTCAGCTTGAAGCTTTTTCCGACGTTGATCAGCACCTTGCGGGTGCCGGTCAGCCCTTCGAGCGTCTTCAGGATCACCGGAGGAAGCGCCGAAACAAAGCCCATCATGATGATCGTCAGCGCGCTCCGGCCGAAGATCACCAGGAACAACGGGTACATCAGCACCAGCGGCGCCGAGGCCATCGCTGCGATCCAGGTCTCGGTCGCAAGGCGAAGAAGGTTCATCCGGTGCAGGAGCGCGCCGATCCCGATGCCGAACACGGTCAGCATCAGGCTCGCCGCCAGCGCCTCGCCGCAGGTGAGCAAGAAGCGCGAGGGCACATCCTCTTCCAGAATGATACGCTCGAAGCTCTTGGCGATTTCGGACGGATACGGGACAATGAAGCGATTGATCAGGCCCCACTTGATCAGAAGCTCGATCAAAATCACCAGCGCGAACAGACACGCGATCCCGAACGCCATCGGAAACACTTGCTGCTTGATCGCGCGCGACGCCATCAGGCTTTGGCTCCGCCCCGCCGGGATTCGTCGTCCTTCAGGCCGCGGCTCGCCTCTTCGCGCAGATCGTTCCAGATCTGCGCGACGTAGTGGCCGAACGCGTCGCTACCGACGATCTCGGAGCTGCGTGGACGCGGCAGCTTGATTTCGACGATTCGCTTGGTCCGGCCGGGCCGATAGGTCATCACCAGGATGCGATCCGAGAGCTGCACCGCCTCCGTGAGGTTGTGCGTAATGAGCAGGGTGGTCTGCTTAAGCTGCTGCTGGATTTGCAGAACCTTGTCGCCGAGCAGCAGGCGTGTCTGCTCGTCGAGCGCAGCGAACGGCTCGTCCATCATCAGGATCTTCGGCTCGGATGCGAGCGTGCGCGCCATCGAGACGCGCTGACGCATGCCGCCGGACAGCTCCGACGGATAGCGGCGCTCGAAACCGTTGAGGCCGACCAGATCAATGAAATGCCGCGCCTTTTCCAGCCGCTCGGCCTTGCCCATGCCGGCGATCTCGAGCGGAAACGCGACGTTGTCGATCACCGTGCGCCAGGGGAAGGTCGACTCCTCCTGGAAGATCATGCCGATCGATGGGTGCGGACCGCGGATGGTCTCGCCGGCCACGCGGACGCTGCCGTCGTAACCGTCCAGCAGGCCGCCCATAATGTTGAACAGTGTGGACTTGCCGCAGCCGGATGGGCCGATCACCGACAGGAACTCGCCCGGCATAACATCGAGCGACATGTGGTCGACTGCAACGACCACACCGTCCTGGGTCTCGAACTGCTTGTAGACGTCGTCAACGACGAGGAGCGGTTCAGCGCTCATTCAAACCGCTCCTTCGCCGTTGATGGCGACTAGCTGCCGCGATCGGACTTCTGGCCGCGAGCCATCGCCGCGGCCGTGGCCGGGCTGTAGCCGCCGAGAATCCGCGCATCGACCACCGCGACGCCGCCGGCTTCCACCACGGCAATCGCTTCCTTGAGAGCCTTCTCCAGCTCGCCGGCGTTGCTGCATGGTCCGAAGCCCTTGGCGCCCTGGCCGCGAGAGACCATGGCGATGTCGATGTCCGGATCGGCGATACGCTGGCCAATCCACTTGTTGTCCACCGGACGGTTGCGCGCGACGGCCACGCGCTCCTGGTGAACTTCGTCGTTATAGAACGAGCGATTGTTCGCGACCAGGAAGAGGATGGGAATGCGGTAGTGCACCGCAGTCCAGACTGCCGTGCAGCCCATCATGAAATCGCCATCGCCGCAGACCGCGATCGGCAGACGTCCAGTGCCCTTCAGCGCCAGCGCGGCGCCGACCGAGATGCCCGGACCGCCGCCCACGCCGCCGCCGCCGTCGGAACCTACGTAGTCGAGCGGGTGACGGAATGGCCAGAATTCACCGTGCCAGGACAGCGAAACGTGCGTGAGACAGACCGTGCGGTCGCCGACCACGTGACGCAGCACGTTGGCCATGTCGGCCGCGGCCATCTGGCTTTCCGGCGCTGGCTTCTCCTTCAGAGGATGCGGACGCGCGGCATGCGGCTTCTTCGGCTTGGCCCTCGGGCCGATCTCCTTGACGAGCGCTTCGACCGTAGCGTCGGTCTCGGCCGGGATGAACAGGTCCACCGCCGGCAGGCCCTCGTAGTCCATGCTCCAGCCGTTGTGCAGGTTCTGGTCGAGCGACACCTGAATGATGGTCGCCTTCGGCTCGCCGCCGACCGCCTTGAAGGTGCCGCCGAGATCGACCCAGTCGAGGCTGAGAATGACGTCGGCTTCCTTGACCGCCGCGATCAGATCGTCGGTCGCGAAGGTCGCCGGCTGACCGAGGTGCAGCGGGTGGTCGGTCGGAAAGGCCGCGCCGATCTTGAGATTGGTGGAAACGTGCGCATCGACCGCTTCAGCAAGTTCGACGCGCTTCTTCCAGTTTGCTTCGCTGCGCGACAGACGGCCGGCGAGGATCAGCGGCTTCTTCGCGGCGAGCAGCAGGTCAGCAGCCTTCTTCACGAGTTCGGCGGACGGTCCCTGCGAGACCGGCGGCATGTAGCGCTTCGCGTCGATCGGCGGCAGCGGAGCGGGCAGCTTGCCCTCCTGAACCTCGGCGTCGAGGTTCACGTAGGTGGGGCCCTGCGGAATGGTGTTGGCGATCCAGTTGGCGCGCAGCACCGCTTCGCGGGCGGCACCGGCGGACGCCGGCTGATCGTCCCACTTGGTGTAGTTGCGGATGATCGCGCCCTGGTCGGCAGATGTGTGAATCCAGTCGATCCACGGACGGCGCTTCATCGCATCGACCGGGCCGGTGGCGCCGAGGATGACGATCGGCATGCGGTCGCACCAGGCGTTGAAGATCGCCATCGTTGCATGGAAGAGACCGACGTTCGAATGAACCGCGGCGCCCATCGCCTTGCCGGTGACCTTGGCGTAGCCGTGCGCGATGGCGACCGCCGCCTCTTCGTGCAGACAAAGGATCATCTGCGGCTGCTCGTTGCCGAGGAAGTTCACGATCGAGTCGTGGAGGCCGCGATAGCTCGCACCAGGGTTGAGCGCGATATAGGGAATGTCCAGCGCGCTCAGCGTCTCGGCGACGACGTCGCTGCCGAACTGCGGCGCGTTGGTGGAATACGGCGACGAAAGCCGCTCGACCTTGTGGATGTCAGGATCTTTAGCGGCAGGATTGGATTTCGGCGCCATTGTGCGGAGTCCCTATTCGGCCGGCCGTGAACACGGGCGCCGATAAGGGGGCGGAGCACGCTACGGACGCGGTAAAAGCGCCCGAAAAAGACCATAGCGCGCACCGCCTGTCAAAATCATTCTGGCTCGTTTGGCGGAAGGCAGCATCGTCTAGAATGCTGTATTATTGACGGGAAATTCACGGCTTACGTGCAGCGCGATCAGGCTGCGCGGACGCGGCCAAAGAAGCGCGCAACCTTCTCTTCGAGGTCGTGCGCGCGGGTGGACAGCCGGGCAGTCCAGCCACTCATTTCGCCAACGGCGTCCGCGCCCTTTCGGGCCGCCTGTTCCACCGACTGGATTTCGGTTGAAGCGCGGGCGGTATTCCCGGCCGCCCGCTGAATGCTGTCGGCGATCTCACGGGTGGTTGCGCTCTGCTCTTCAACCGCCGAGGCAATCGACGTCGAAACTTCGGTCAATTCATGGATGCTGTGCGCGATGGAGGCGATTTCGTTGACCGCACCTTTGGTCGCATCCTGGATTGCGGCCACATGGCGCGAAATATCCTCGGTCGCCCGCGAGGTCTGGTTGGCGAGCGCCTTCACCTCGGCCGCGACCACGGCAAAGCCCCTGCCGGCTTCACCCGCGCGGGCAGCCTCGATGGTGGCGTTGAGCGCAAGCAGATTGGTCTGGGCGGCGATCTTAGAAATGAGGCCTACCACCGAGCCGATCCGTTCCGCCGCTTCGTCGAGCGAGCGGATGGTCTGGTTGGTGCGTTCGGTGTCGGCCACAGCGGAGCGCGCCATACCAAGACCGCGCGCGGTCTGCTCGCCGATTTCCTGAATCGAGGACGACAGCTCTTCCGTCGCCGCAACTGTCAGATCGACGCTCGCGCTCGTTTCGGAAGAGGCCGACGACGCCGAAGCCATGCGGCTCAACGTGTCGTTGGTGACATGCTGCATGGTGGCGGAGGTCACTGTCAGCGAATCCGAGGTTTCCTTGATCGCCTCGATCACCTGGCCGATCGCACCGTCGAATTCGCCGATCGCTTCGTCAATGACCTTCCGGCGCTCCGCGGCCAGTCTCTCGCGGCGCTGAAGATAGAAAGTCGAGGTCGTCGCAAGATCGAAGAACAGCGCCTGAGAAAGAACGCGCGTGCGCAAGGTAAAGGTGCTTCTCGATAGCCGATGCTTGCGCGCAAGCGCATCAATGGCAAAACGATAGAGCGCGGCCGTGCAATTGATGCGGGCACGGCCCTCGAAGCCGAGCACAGCCTCCTCATCGACGGTCTTGCGGCAGATCGCGATGTATTCCGCATCGAAGTTCGCGCTGAAAAGTGCGCGTAGCTGCGTCGCCTCGATGCTGAGGATTTCGTCCGGGTGCTTCTTGTAGAGCTCCGCGACCGCTTTCAGATTGGCGGCACCGGCGATCACCTGCTTGATCGCCTTCTCGATTTCAGCGTCGAGCAACGACGCCATGTCGCGCAAAATGACACGCGCGTTGTCGTCCAGCCCGTAGTTGGCCAGGCGAGCTGCGATCTCGGGTGCGACGGCCGGCAGATTCATCGACAACGATTCTTTAGTTATTGCGACGGGTATAGGACCGGAATGGTTGTCCGAGCATTAATGCGCTACCGGACTACCGTTTTATTGCGATGCAATATGCGCGGAACAAACTCGACGTTCGCGCGTGCAAAAGCCAAACATCGCCTGAATTATCAAACGGCGCTAAGGCTTCGCTCCCCAGAACACCTCGACACCCTTCCATAGGAAGGTGCCGGGGTTCCGAACCATGCCGTCGAAGGCGCGCATCAGGTCTTCGGGGCTGTAATAGGGGAAGTCTTCGACCCGGAAGCCAATACGACTGAACACCTTCTCGATCAGGTACTCCAAGTGCAGATCGAGTTTGGGCAATGTCATGAACTCGGGGCTGAAGGTGATCTCGGCCAGCACGACATTCCGGCCGCTCTTCATGACTCGAAGGAGATCGCGGCCGAACTCGGTCCAGTCGTCGGTGTGCTGCACAGCTTGCAGCACCGCGGCGCAATCGAAAGTGCCGTCGGGAATGTTCTTCGTGTAGTCCCACTGCCATGTGGCAAGCTGCCCACCACGCCCACGGAAGCCCGAGAAATATTTGTCGCGAGCCTCGTCGGTGATGTCGATGGCGCGAAGCTCGCCCGACGGGCCGATGCGTTCCTTGATGTCGTCAAGGAAGCCGCAGGATTCCAGCGACTCGCCGATCACCAGCACCTTGTCGCCTTTGCCCAACGCCATCTTGTCGTAAACCATGTCGCGGATCGCTGAGGCCTTGTCCCACATGTAGGGCAGGCCGCCGAGCATGACGGCTCGGCACCAGCGCTCCTGCTCCTTCGGATCAGCAATTACCGCACCGAAGCGGGCGATATCGTGCGGCTGCATCCAGTCCCACGGATTGGTGCTGTCGGGCTTTTTCATTTGTAACCATCCTCAAGACGAGACCCTTGCGGTGCGATGACCGCACAATGCGCCGCATGCTCGGGAGCCTTCGAAGCCTTGTCAACGCGTGCTCCACCACGGAAGATCGCTGCGGGGAAACGTTCGGGACCAACAACCGGTGATCGACAGGATTCTCGACCGCAGCGCGCGCATGATGGAGATGGCGCTGGCGCTTTGCTTTGTCGCGGCGGTGCTGCTCAATTTTGGAAACGTCGTCGGTCGCTACCTATTCGGCATGTCGCTCCTCGGCTCCGACGAGGTGCAAATCTTCATCATGGTCGGCATGACGTTCCTTGGCGCGGCCGTGGTGACACAACGCAACCAGCATCTGCGGATGGATGTGCTCGTGCGCTTCCTGCCGAAGTGGATGCAAACAGTGCTGCGTGTGATCGAGCAGCTTCTGCTGATCGCGCTCGCAGGCCTCGTGGTGTCGCAGTCTTACTTTTACGCCAGCCGCATGATGATGATCGGGCGCAAGAGCGACATGGCAGGCGTACCGATGTGGATTCCGCACGGCACCGTCGCGCTCGGCTTCGGGCTGATCCTGCTTCTCGCCCTGTGGGCGCTCGCTCGTATGGCGCTGCGCCGGCCGGAGGCGAAACAATGACCTTCGCGCTGGCTGTCGTTCCGATCGCCCTACTGCTGCTGGGCTTTCCGATCTTCATGGTGCTGCTCACGGCGGTGAGCGTAGCGCTGGTGTTTTTCATGCATGTGCCGCTCGCGGCGCTGCATCAGAACCTGTTCGCTTCGGTGAACGCCACCGCCCTTCTCGCGGTGCCGTTCTTCATCTACGCCGGCGAACTGATGGGGCGCGGCAGCGTCGCACAGCGGCTCGTGGATTTCGTGCAGGGCGGCGTCGGCTCCGTGCGCGGCAGTCTCGGTGTCACCGCGGTCGGCACGTCGGCGATCTTCGGCGCGATCTCGGGCGCGAGCGCGGCGACCGTTGCCACCATCGGCAAGGTGATGGTGCCCGCGATGCGCAAGGCCGGTTATCCGGAAACGTTCACAGCGGGCCTCATCACCGCGGTCGGCGCGATCGATGTGATCATCCCGCCGAGCATCCCGATGATCGTCTATGGCGCGGCGGCGGAGGAATCGGTCGCGCGGCTCTACGCCGCCGGCGTGATCCCGGGCCTTCTCATCGCCGGCATGCTTGCGATCTACGTGGTCTATCGCGCCAAGCGCGAAGGCTTCGGCAAGGGCGAACCGTTCGACTGGGAGCGCTTCCGGCGCTCGGCGGGACGGAGCCTGTGGGCGCTCGGCGCGCCGGTCATCATTCTCGGCGGCATTTACGGCGGCGTGTTCTCGCCGACGGAAGCGGCCGCTGTGGCCTGTGTCTATGCGGGGCTGGTGACGACTTTGGTGTTCCGCGAGCTGGGTCTGCGCGACATTCTGGAAGCTGCGGCGTCGACAGTGATGTTCACCGGGCAGATCCTCATCATCGTCGCCTGCGCCGGCGTGTTTGCCTGGCTGCTGACGGTCAATCAGGTGCCTGCGCAAATCACGGCCTGGATGCAGTCGTTCAACATCGCGCCTTGGATGCTGCTGTTCGCGATCAACATCCTGCTGCTGCTGGTCGGCTGCGTGCTCGACCCGCTGTCCGCCATTCTTTTGCTGAGCCCCCTGCTCGTGCCCATTGTGAAAGCAGCCGGCATCGACACGGTCCACTTCGGGATCGTCGTGACGGTGAACCTGGCCATCGGACTATTTCACCCGCCGTTCGGCATCAACATCTTCGTCGCACAGACCGTGCTCGGATTGAAGCTCGAGACGATCTACCGCGGCATCATCCCCTTCGTTATCATCTATCTCATCGCCTTGGGGCTGATCACGTACATCCCGGACATCTCGCTTGTCGGTGTGCGTTACCTCCTGGCTCACTAAACAAAAAACTTCCTAGGGAGACGACGGATATGCTCACGATCATCGGACGGATTGCGGCCGCCGCGCTGCTTGGGGCCGCGATGTTTGTTACGCCTGCAAGCGCGCAGCAGTTCACGATGAAGCTGTCGTCGCCGACGATCAACGACGTCGTGCATGAATACTTCAAGGCGATCAAAACCGGCGTCGAGCAGCGCTCGAACGGCAAGATCAAGGTGGAGATCTATCCGGCGAACCAGCTTGGCCAGTTGCCCGCGGTCGTCGAAGGCGTCGCGCTCGGCACCATCGAAGCTGCGGCCTCCGCGAACGGCTTCTGGGTCAGTCTTGAGCCGCGCTTCCAGGTGCTCGACGCGCCCGGCCTGTTCGACGGCGTCGCCCACGGCGTGAAGACCACCAACGATCCGGCGATCCGCGCACGCATGGCGACGTTCGGCGCCGACAAGGGCATCGAGATCCTGTCACCCGGCATCTACAGCCCGATGATGCTGCTCACGCACAGGCCGGTACGCGCGGTCGCCGACTTTCAGGGGCAGAAGGTCCGCACTCAGGGCGGTGCGCCGATTCAGGTCGAGCCGTTCAAGAAGCTCGGTGTGATTCCGGTGTCGCTGCCGCTCGGCGAGGCGCTGCCGGCGATGCAGAACAAGACCATCGACGGCATGATCGCCGGCATCGCGCCGTTCACGGCGTTCAAATATTACGACGTGGCGAAGCCCCTCACCTTCCTGCCCGCGACCACGCTGGTCTCGCCAATCGTTGCCAACAGGCAGTTCCTGAAGTCGCTTGGACCGGACATGGAGAAGATGGTTCGCGAGGAATTCCGCAAGCACGAGACGCTGTTCGTCGACTGGAACCTGAACAACATCAAGAACGGCGAAGAGGTCTGGCGCAAGAACGGCGGCGAGATCATCACGCTGCCGGAGGCCGAAGCGAAGCGCTACCTCGATCTCGTCGCACCAACGGCCGCGCAGGTGCTCTCGGTCAATCCGAAGACCAAGGAAGACTACGAGGCGTTCCTCGCGGCGGCGAAAGCGGCGCGCTGACACCGCGATGCGTTAAACGCACGCGACCGATCTGTACCGCCTGATGGGCTACGGCGCATGCGCCTGACAGTTGCCCATGGCGGGCAGGCCGCATAGGCTTTACGGGGTCACAGTATCAAGGTCGCGTGCGATGTCGGCGTCGGCGGAGGAGCGTATCCAGCAGCTCACCAAGGGCATGCTGCGCAAGAAGCTCTACGTGATCCTGTCCAAGGGCGGCGCGACACCCGAGCAACTCGGCGCCGTGCTGCCGGACCATCTCGAATACATGATCGGGCTTGAGAAGAAGGGCGCGCTGTTCGCGTCCGGTCCTCTTGCGACCGCCGATGGCAAGATGGCCGGCGACGGCCTCACGGTCCTGCGCGCGGCGAGCATCGACGAGGCGCGCACGATCGCGTCTGCTGATCCGTTCGTGAAAAACAACCTTCGCACCTTCGAGGTCCGCGAATGGACCGTGATGGAAGGCTCACTCAGCATCAAGGTGAACCTGTCCGATCAGTCGCTAGAGATCGCCTGAAAATATTTCGAGTGAACAGCAAATCGGACCGTTGGTGCTTCGGCGTGTCTCGCACGATGGATTGGCGGGTGGGCTCACATGCGTTCTGGATCGCGTCGAACGGCTGATGCGGGAGAATGAGCTACGTGCCGCGCCTCGCCGTCGCAGCCGCCCAAGAATACATCGACAGCCATCGCAACGCGCGCCTCGATCTGCTTCGTCGTCGGCACCCTTTCGGCGCCAGTCAGAATCCCAAGCTGGAACTCGCCGATCAGCATATCGAGGAAGAGCGCGGCAAGCTGCGCCGGGTCGCCTGGCCGAAGGTGGCCGGCCTTCTGCTGCTCGGCAATCCATTCGGCGACGTGCCTGTAGGCATTGGCAGGGCCAGCCCTGAAAAATCCACCGGTGATAGCGGGGAATGTTCTGCCGAGTGAAACCATCAGGCGATGCAATTCGATGATCTCGGGCTGCAATACGGTCTGCAAAAAGGCTTTTCCCATAGCCTTCAGCTGCGTGTCGATCGTGCCGCTCGAGCCGCTGAGATCGGTAGACATGGACGTTTCCGCAGCCAGCCAGCGGACCACCTCCTGGAACAGACCTTCCTTGTTGCCGAACAGGGTATAGACGGTCGTTTTTGAACCACCCGCCGCGTCGATGATGTCGTTCATCGAGATGTTCTCGTACCCCCTTTTCAGAAACAAAGTCGCGACCCGCCGTATGGTCAACTCGCGGCGCTGCTCGAGACTCAGGTTGCGGGAGTGACGAGATTTATTTTTCTTGAGCAATAATTTGGCTGATTTGAATTCGGCTTTGACCGCCATGTCACGTCCGCTCATTTTGGTGATCCAGAGCCTTTCGCGGGGGTATCACTGAATCCTTTGACGAGGCCAGCCTTAGCAGTGTAATCTACGTTACAGAATAGATTTCATACCCAGCACCGGTCAACGGGCGGTCGTTTGAAGTCGCTTGAACAACAAAAAAATCTCTCGGGGAGTGAAATGGAAACGATCGGTTTCGTCGGCGTCGGCAAAATTGGGCTGCCGGTCTCCGAGAATCTCATCAAGAGCGGTTTCCGCGTGCTCGGCTATCGCCGCGGCTCGCTTGCTGATTTCGAGAAGGTCGGCGGCGAGCCGGCGAAATCGCCAGCGGACATCGGCGCGCAATGCGATGTCGTGTTGTGCTGCCTGCCGTCAACCGAAGCGATGGACCAAGTCATCAACGGGCCGAACGGCTTGTTGAAGTCCGCTCGCCCCGGTCAGGTCATCATCGAGCTTGGCTCGCATCCGGTGCCTGACAAGGAGAAGCACGTCGCGCCGCTCGCTGCGAAGGGCGTTGCCTATATCGACGGCGAAGTCAGCGGCACGCCGGGCATGGTCGCGGCGCGCAAGGCGGTCGTGTATCTCGGCGGCGATGCCGCGGCCTGCAAGAAGATCGAACACGTCATCAAAGGCTTTGCCGACATGCAGCTCTACTTCGGGCCATTCGGCGCCGCGAGCAAGGTGAAGCTCGTGAACAACATGCTCGTCGCCATTCACATCGCGGCGACCGCCGAGGCGATGGCGCTCGGACTGAAAGCGGGCGTCGACGTCGATCTGATGATCAAGGCGATCTCATCGGGCTCGGGAGGCTCAACCCAGTTCGGCATCCGCGCGCCCTGGATGGCGCAGCGTAAATTCCAGCCGGTGCAGGGCGCGCCGGCGCAACTGTTCCACTACTTCGACATGATCGGCGACTGGGCGGACTCCACAGGCACGGCGACGCCGCTTCTGAACCGCACCATCGAGGTCTACCAGAAGTGCGTCGACATGGGTCTCGGCGAAACCCATGACGTCGCCGTCCTGGTCGATGTCATCAATTCCATGAAAAGGCAGAAGTCATGACACTGATCCCAAAAGATACGAGACAAATGACCCGCGTGAAGAAGATTGCGCACGCGACCTATGAGACGCCGGATCTGGATCAGCAGATCGAATACTACACCGACACCCTCGGGCTGAATCTGGTCGCGAAGGAGAAGGACGCCGCCTATCTCGCATCGACCGTGGATCATCACTCCGTGGTGCTGCGCAAAGGCGGCGCCGCGCAATGCGTGCGCCTCGGTTTTCAGCTCGGCACCGATGACGACCTCGACGCGTTCGAAAAACAGACTCAGGCGCAGGGCGTGAAGACGCGCCGCCTCAAGGATCCCGAGCCGACCATTTCCGACATGGTCGCCTTCGAAGACCCCAAAGGCACGCTGATGGAGGTGTTCAAGCGCCCCGAGCCGCAGACCCAGCGGTTTCCTACCAAGGGCATCATCCCGCACAAGATCGGCCACGTCGCCTTCCATTGCGTGGACGTGAAGCTCGTCACCAAGTTCTATCTCGACGTACTCGGCTTCCGCGAGTCCGACTGGATGGGCGACTTCTTCTCGTTCCTGCGCTGCGGCCCCGACCACCACACCATTAACCTGATGGGCACCGGCTCCAACCGCCACTTCCACACCGCGTTTGAATTGCGCGACTGGAGCCACATGCAGTCCGCCTGCGATCTCCTGAGCCTCAATGGCTACAAGCTGATTTGGGGCCCGGGCCGCCATGGCATCGGCCACAACCTGTTCTGCTATCACCGCGGCCCGAACGGTCTCATCACCGAGCTGTTCGCCGAGCTCGACCGCATGAACGAGGACCTCGGCTACTTCGAACCGCGCCCGTGGCACCGCGACCGGCCGCAGCGGCCGAAGGTGTGGGCGAAAGATCCGAACGCCTCGAACTACTGGGGCATTATGCCGACTGACGAAATGCACAAGTAGGAGCAGACTGAACATAAGCGCGGCCCGCAACGACGGGCCGCGCACAGGGAGGAAACAATGCTGAACGTGTGTCGGAATGCGCTGCGCGCAGTCGCCGCAGCGTTGCTCGTAACCTTGCTGGGCCTCACTGGCGCACTCGCCCAAAGCGGCCCCATCAAGGTCGGCGTTGGCCTTGCCCTCACCGGCGCAGGCGCTCCGGCCGGCAAGATGATCCTCGCGTCGCTCGAACTCTGGCGCGATGACGTCAACGCCAAGGGCGGGCTGCTCGGACGCCAGGTCGAGCTGATCCACTATGACGACCAGAGCACGCCCTCGAGCGTGCCCGGCATCTACACCAAGCTGATCACCGTCGATAAGGTCGACCTGCTGATGGGCCCCTACGCCACCAACTTCGTGGCGCCGGCCATGCCGACCATCATCCAGAACAACAAGATGACGATCAGCTTCACCGCGATCGGCATCAACCGCCACTTCAACTACCCGAAATACTTCTCGATGGTGCCAGTCGGGCCGGAAGGCGTCGACTCCTTCTCCATCGGCTTCTTCGAAACCGCAGCCGCACAGAAGCCGAAGCCGCAGACCGTCGCGTTCCTGGGCGCCGATGCCGAATTTGCCCGCAGCGCCATCGACGGCGCCCGCGAGCAGGCCAAGAAGCGCGGCTTCAAGATCGTCTATGACCAGAGCTATCCGCCGAGCACCACGGATTTCGCGCCGATGGTGCGCGCAATCCAGGCGACCAATGCCGATATCGTCTATATCGGCGCCTATCCGCCGGACAACGTCGGTATCGTTCGCGCCGCCAACGAGATCGGACTCAATCCGAAGATGTTCGGCGGTGCGATGATCGGAATGCTCATCACCCCGATCAAGGTGCAGCTCGGACCGATCACCAACGGCCTCGTCATCGTCGAGACCTTCCTGCCTTCGCCGAAGCTGCAATTCCCCGGCCTCGATGACGTGATGAAGCGCTATCAGGCCAAGGCCGGCGAGCTGAAAACCGATCCGCTCGGCTATGCCTTCGTGCCGATCGGCTATGGCGCGGGGCAAATCCTCGCCAAGGCTGTCACCGAGACGAAGAGCCTCGATCACGACAAGCTTGCGGCCTACATGAAGACAGCCACGTTCGACACCGTGGTGGGCGATGTGAAATTCGCCGCCGACGGCGAATGGACCAAGGCGCGTCAGTTCACGACGCAATTCCAGAACGTCCAGCCGAACAATCTCGACCAGTTCCGCGACGGCTCGAAGCAGATCATCCTCTGGCCGCAGGAATACAAGAGCGGCGAGATGATCTATCCGTACGAAAACGCACGGAAGAAATAGGTAACCGAGACACACTGATTACCGAGACGTGAAAAATCCCTCCCCTTAATCGGGGGAGGGATTTTTGATTCATGACCGGCGTACAAACGTCAATCGGAACTTTGTTCTCGTTTGCGCGAAGAAATGTTCTCGGTGGTCTTTAAAGAACGAGCCGCATCTCGCCTACGTTTTTTCGATCGACACCGGTTATTTGTCTTAATGCAATCGCTTCGATTCCATGCGTCGAGTTAAACGCGTTAAGAGCGGATGTTCTCTCTAACGTCTCGTTCCGTTCTCGATTCGCAAAATCTGCCTGCGCACGCAAATCGAATTCGACGCAGAAATTTTCTGTTAACGGCGAAATGCGTTCAGCGATAACGCCGTGTAACTACTTACGTCGATTCACTTAAAGGCTGCGACGTTTCACTTCGCCATCGACGGGGAGCGATGCACCGCAGGCAGATACTGCGGACGCATCTCCGTGGAGCGCGCCTTGTCGTGGATCGGCGCGCGCGGCAGGGATGCCTTCCCCGCTTCCATCGTGAATGTGTAGTCGAGCGTGTACCACGGCGCCTTCACGCCTGGCGCCGGCGGCGTCCCGGTGTCGTGGCGGACATAGTCGCCGAGTAGCGCCTTGGTGACGCCGAACTGAACGTCAGTCTCGATGTTCGGGTCTTGCGGCACATAGACCTGCGAGATGTGGGTCTTGAAGCCCTCCTTGAAGATCAGGAAGTGCAGATGCGCCGGCCGCATGTTGTGGCGGCCCTGCGCGCGCAGGAGATCGCCCACCGGACCTGTGATCGGGATCGGATAGCCAGCCGGCAAAATGCTGCGGAACGAGAAGTGGCCGTCCTTGTCGGTTGTGAACTTGCCGCGCAGGTTCATGTCGGCCTGTGTCGGATCCTGGTTCTCGTAAAGGCCCTCGGTCGAGGAATGCCAGATATCGACCTCGGCCCCCGCGACAGGATTGCCCTTCGCGTCCTTCACCCACGCATTTACGAACATCTCGTCGCCCGGCGTCGGCGAACGGACGATCGAAGCGCCGCTCTCAGTGCGCGGCGAATCCAGCCGCCAGAATGGGCCGAGTAGGTTTGCGGTCGTCTCGGTCTGCCCGTTGTTGCCGTTGTTGAGGAGGCAGACCAGCGTCGAGACGCCGAGCGAGCCGGACATCAGCACCGCCTCGTTGTGATAGGCGTTGGTGTTCTGGCCGATCGAGTTGATGATTTCGCCCGCATTGCGGAATTCGTCCTCGGTCAGCTTCACTTCGCGAATGAAGGCATGCAGGTGCTTCACCAGCGAGGTCATGATCTCCTTGAACCGCGGGTTATCCGCCTTCTCGAGTTCGCTCAGCACCGCCTGGGTGACCGAATCCGGGCCGTCGATGATCATGGGTTTCTCTCCCAAGGGCCCCGCGGCCCTGCTGTATTCGTTCCCTGAATTGATATGCTGCGCGCCGCTTTTGCTCAATCCCCCGGCAGCACAAGCCGGGCTGCAATGCCCCTAGGGAGTATCAATGGCGCCGCATCGCATCGACACCCACACGCACCCCTATCCGAAGGCCTATCTCGACGCGACCCGCGAAGTGCTCAAGAAGACGACCCACGCCTTCTACGACCGGCTCACCAAATGGACGGTGGACCAGCACCTCGAGGCAATGGACCGGGGCGGAATCGCAGTGTCGGTGCTCTCGATCGCGACGCCGAACGTGTGGCTGGGCGACGCGGCGTCCTCGACCCGGCTGGCGCGTGAGTGCAACGACGCCTGCGCGCGCATGCAGTCGGACCACAAGGGCCGGTTCGGGCATTTCGCGACGCTCGCACTCCCCGACGTCGACGGCAGCCTGCGCGAGATCGAATACGCCTACGACACGCTGAAGGCCGACGGCATCGCACTGACCACGAACTACATCGACAAGTATCCGGGCGAAGAGGCCTGGGCGCCGGTGTTCGACGAGTTGAACCGCCGCAAGGCCGTGGTCTATTTCCACCCGACCGCGGCGAGCTTCGCGTTCAACCGCGTGAAGGACATTCCCCCGCCGACCATCGAATTCCCGTTCGACACCACACGCACCATCACGAGCCTGCTGTTCAGCGGGACGCTGTCGCGTTGCCCGGACATCAAATGGATCTTCTCGCACGGCGGCGGCGCGCTCGGCATGGTGGCAAACCGTCTTGTGGGATTGGCCAAGAACCGGCCGGAGTTGGCGGCGCGCGCGCCGAACGGCGTGAAGCACGAGCTGAGCAAGCTTTATGTCGATGTGGTCGGCGTCACGACGCCCGGCGCGTTGCAGGCGGTGCTCGACGTGGTGCCGATGTCGAACCTCCTGTTCGGCTCCGACTTCCCGTTCTGGAAGCCGGAGGAGACTATCGAAGGGCTGCGTGAGCTCAACCTGCCTGCCGCCGATCTTGCGGCGATCGAACGCGGCAATGCACTCAAACTGATGCCGAACTTGCCGCACTGATTGCGACGAGCCGCAACAAGAAAAGGGCGGCAGTCATGCCGCCCTTTTGCTTTGTATGGCGAGGCTTACTTCTTCTCGCCTTCCTTGTCGCGCAGCGACTTGAGCATTGCACCGCCGTTGTTGGCAGCCCACAACGCTCCGGTCGCGGCGGCAAGCTCCATCACCGTGTGCAATTCCTCCCACGACGCACCCGCCCGGCGAGCCGCGGCGGCGTGTGCCTGCGCACCAACCGGATTGTGCTCGGCGAGCAGCATTCCGAACAGGATGAGCTGCGTCGTCTTCACATCGATGTGCTTGGAATAGAAAGCGCCCGCCCGCAGTTTCTCCGAGACGCGCAGGAACTCCGGGTTCACGTCGCTTGAGAAATCGAAGCGCGCTGACGGCAGCGGCGGAAACGTGCCGAACAGCTCGACATAGGTGTCGCGATATTTGGCGATGTCTTCGGGGAAGTCTTTCTTGCTGTCGCTCATGATTGCTTTCAGTCCACTGCTTTCACTTTGGCGTCCACGATGACCTTGCGCCAGCGCGGCTCCTCGTCACGAATCTTGTTTGCGAGGTCTTCCGGCGACCCTGCGATCGATTCGAAATACTGCCGCTCCAGGAAATTCTTCTGGAAGTCCGGCATCGCGAACACGCGCTTCACCTCGGCGTTGATCTTCGCCACGACGTCCGGCTGCATTCCGGCCGGGCCGAACAGGCCGAACCACGACTGCGCCTCATATCCCGGCAGACCGGTCTCAGCCACTGTTGGCATATCCGGCAACAGCGCCATGCGGTTGCCCGCGCCAACCGCAATGAACTTGATCTTGTCGGCCTTCCATTGCGGCACAGCGCTGCCGACGCTGATGAACATGAGCTGGATATGGCCGGCCATCACGTCGGTGAGCGCGGGTGTCGCGCCCTTGTACGGCACGTGTGTTAGCTTCACACCGGCGAGCGTCTGAAACATCTCCATGTTGAGGTGGCCGCTCGAACCGATGCCAAAGCTGCCATAGTTCAGCTCGCCCGGCTTCTGCTTGGCGAGCGCGACCAGTTCCTTGACGTCCTTCGCCGGCACCGACGGGTTCAGGATCAGGGCATGGTTGATCACGACGAGCCCGGTGATCGGCGAGAAATCTTTTGCCGGGTCGTAGTTGAGCTTCGGATAGAGGCTCGGGTTGACCGTAAATGTCACCTCCGGCCCAATGAACAGCACGGTTCCGTCGTTCGGCGACTTCGCGACATATTCCGCGGCGATCTGATTGTTGGCGCCGGGCTTGTTCTCGACGATGACCTGCTGGCCCCAGGCTTCGGTGAACTGCTTGGCGAGGACGCGGCCCAACGCATCGGTCACTCCGCCGGGTGCGGCCGGAACGATGATCGTTACGGGTTTGGTCGGATAGTTCGATTGCGCCGCAGCAGAACCGTTCGCTAACAGCACAGCCCCCAGCAGCACGACGCACGTGCTGAGCCATTTTCTCATGGCGGCGCTCCTCCCAGAGCAGAACTGTTTTTGTTGCGCGGGAGTATCGTTCATTTTACCGCAACTGCCTATGGGGCGGTTCGTCCGCTCGCTTGTCCGGCAATGGCGGCAATCCTAAAGTGCCGCCGGTCTCGTGGAGTTTTGGCGTATGAGTGCGAGCGGGAAACCGCCGGTCCTGATCGTCGGCGGCGGCATTGGCGGGCTCGGAGCCGCCCTCGCCCTGTCGCGCAAGGGCATTCCCTCCCACGTCATCGAGCAGGCCGAAGAGTTCAAGGAAATCGGCGCCGGCATCCAGCTCGGCCCAAACGTGTTCCGCATGTTCGAACACCTCGGGCTCACCGAGGAAATGAACAAATGGGTCGTATTCCCCGAAGGGCTGGAGATGCGCGACAGCATCACCGGCGAGACCTTCATCACGCTGCCGGTCGATGAGCGATTCTGGGCAAAGTACCACGCGCCCTACGCGGTCGTGCACCGCGCCGACATGCTCAATGTCATCTATGACGCCTGCAAGAAGTCAGACCTGATCAAGCTGACGACATCGCAGAAGGTCGTGGGCTTTGACGAGACCGCGAACGGCGTCACCGTCCGCACCGACAAGGGCGAGACCATTACAGGCGCAGCACTAATCGGCTGCGACGGCCTGTGGTCCACCATCCGTCAGGCCATCGTCGGCGATGGCAAGCCGGTCGTCTCCGGTCACATCGCCTATCGCGCAGTGCTACCGACGTCCGAATGGCCCAAGGAATACCGCATCAACCGGATGATCTGCTGGGCTGGCGAGAAGACCCACCTCGTGCACTACCCGATGCGCCGCGGCGAGATCTTCAACCTCGTCGTCGTGTTCCACTCCGACCGCTACGAGGAAGGCTGGGACACCTTCGGCGATCCGGAAGAGCTACAGAAGAAGTTCGCCGAGAAATGCGATCCGGTCCGCATGCTGCTTGCCAAGGTCAACGCCTGGAAGATGTGGGTGCTGTGCGACCGGCCTGCGATCAAGAATTGGAGCAAGGGCAAGGTCACGCTGCTCGGCGACGCAGCGCATCCGATGCTTCAGTATCTCGCACAGGGCGGCAACATGGCGCTGGAAGACGGCGTGTGCCTCGCCGAGCAGGTCATCGCGTTCAACGGCGACTACGAGAAGGCGTTCAAGAAATATCAGGAGCTGCGCTATCTTCGCACCGCCCGCGTACAACTTATGGCGCGGGTGTTCGGCGAGGTCTATCACGCCTCCGGCGTCAACCGCGAACTCCGTAACACCATCTTAAGTGACTGGGCCACACATGGCGGCGTCGACATGTCGTGGCTCTATGGTCACCAGGATCATCTGCCGCGCGTGGAGAGCGTCGCGGTGCCGAAGCAAACTCTGAAGTTCTAATCCAACAACCATCCGTCCGAGGGGGATAGCCCGAATGTCAACACTTGCCGAATTGATCGAAGATCTCGTCACCGCAAACCGCATCCTGGCCACGCAAGGCATCGTGGACTCGTTCGGCCACGTCAGCATCCGGCACCCGGACAATCCGAAACGCTACCTGCTCTCGCGCTCGCGCGCACCGGAGCGCGTCGAGACCGGCGACATCATGGAGTTCACTCTGGAAGGCGATCCGGTCGATGCCAAGGGCCGCAAGCCCTATCTGGAGCGCTTCATCCATGGCGCGGCCTACGAAATGCGCCCCGACGTGATGTCCTGCATTCACAACCACAGCCCCGGCGTGATCCCGTTCGGCATCACCGGCCGCAAGATGAAGCCGGTCATGCACATGTGCGCCACCATCGGCCACGAGGTGCCGATCTGGGACCAACACAAGAAGTTCGGCGACACCGACCTGCTGGTGACCAGCATGGCAATGGGCCGCGATCTCGCGAAGACGCTCGGCAAAGGCCGCACCTCGCTGATGCGCGGCCACGGCGCCGTCGTCGTTGGCGCCGAGTTGCGCGCGACCGTCTACACAGCGGTCTATCTCGAATTGAACGCCAAGCTTCAGATGCAGGCTGAGTCGATGAGCAAGAAGGTCAAATTCCTGACCAAGGGCGAGACGCAGAAGGTCGCGGCCACCACGTCGATGGCCAACATCAACCGTGCGTGGGAAAACTGGTGCCGCAAGGCCGACCGCCCGTTCCGCGATATCCAATAATCAAGACGAACCGAAAAAGGCTCCATGACAAAGAAATACAACGTCGTCATCGTCGGCGGCGGTCCTGTTGGCGTTGCACTGGCTGTTGATCTCGGCCTGCGCAACGTGTCGTGCGTCATCATCGAAACCCGTGTCGGGCTTTCGAGCATCCCCAAGGGCCAGAACCTCACCCAGCGCACGCTCGAACACTTCCAGTTCTGGGGTGTGATCGATGAGCTGCGCGCGGCGCGCGTGATGCCGGCCGGCTATCCGATCGGCGAGGTCACGACCTATCGCGATCTCAACGGCGAATACTGGCACGCTCCGCCCGGCCGCGAAATCGTGCGCTCGTATTACTCGCAAGCGAACGACCGGCTACCGCAGTACAAAACCGAAGAGGTGCTGCGGAAGAAAATGGACTCGCTGCCGAGCGTCGAACAGCGCTTCGGCTGGACCGCGAAGTCCGTCACGCAGGACAAAGACGGCGTACGCGTCGTCGTCACCAAGGACGGCAAGGAAGAAACACTGGAAGCCGACTACGTCGTCGGCTGCGACGGCGCACGCTCGCTGGTGCGCGACCAGGCCGGCATTGAGCGTGGCGGCACCGACTTCGAGCAAGTGATGGCGCTACTCGTGTTCCGCTCGCGCGACCTGCACGAGAAGCTCAAGCGCTTCCCGGAGCGTTCGACCTATCGCGTGATGACCCCGGAATTGAACGGCTACTGGCAGTTCTTCGGCCGGATCGATGTGGGCGAGGGTTGGTTCTTCCATGCGCCGGTGCCGGCGGGCACCACGCGGGAGAATTTCGATTTCCAGGCGTTGATCGAGAAGGCCACCGGCTTCCCGTTCAAGCTGGAGTTCGATCACGTCGGCTTCTGGGACCTCCGCGTCGCGGTCGCGGAGAAGTATCAGGTCGGTCGCATTTTCATTGCGGGTGACGCCGCGCACAGCCATCCGCCTTACGGCGGCTTCGGCCTCAACAACGGCCTGGAGGACGCCACCAACCTGGGCTGGAAGCTTGCCGCGCGTGTGAAGGGTTGGGGCGGCGACACGCTGCTCGAATCCTACAGCGACGAGCGGCGGCCGATCTTCAAGGAGACCGCCGAGGACTTCATCGCCGCACGCATCAAGCGCGAGGGCGAGAACCTCAACAAGCATTTCCCGGAAACCAACCGCGCCGCGTTCGAAGCGGTGTGGCAAGACTGGGCGAGCGACACCGGCTGGAAGGTCGAAGGCTACGAGCCGAACTACGAAGGCTCGCAGGTCGTGTCCGGCCCGCCGGGCGGCGTCTGCACCGCGCACGGCTCGCACACCTACAAGGCGCGCGCCGGACACCATCTTGCCCCGCGCAAACTCACCTCGGGCAAATCGACGTTCGATGAGATGGGCTTCGAGTTCACGCTGTTCGCGTTCGGCGCCGATGACGCCGCGGTGAAAGGCTTCGAGGCCGCCGCGCAAGAACTCGGCGTGCCCATGAAGACCGTCCGCGACAAGTACGAAGGCGAGCTGAAGGACTACGAGGCGAAGCTGATCCTGGTGCGCCCGGATCAATATGTCGTCTGGACCGGCGATGCAGCGCCCGCCGATCCGCGGGCGATCATCGCCAAGGTTGTCGGGCGCAGCTAAGCTGCGTCCAGGAATTGAGGGAGAGGTTTCAATGAGAATCGTCGACTTGAGCCGCGAGCTCTATCACCGCACCCCGAGCTATCCGGGCCAGCCTCCCGTCATCCACGGCGTCTGGAAGACACACGAAGAGGCTTTCGCCGAGTCCGGCAACGTGCAGGGCAACAGCGTCATGTTCTTCTCGATGCCCGACCACGGCGGCACACACATGGACGCGCCGCGCCACTTCGGCATCAACGGCACGCCGATCAACGAATATCCGCTCGAGAACTGCATCGTGCCGGGCATCTGCATCGACCTGCGTCACATTCCGGCGCGGGCGGAGTTCGGGCCGGAAGAACTGGAAGCTGCGGTGAAAAAGACCGGCCTTTCGGTACCGAAGGGCGGCACCGTGCTCCTCTGCACCGGCCATCACGAGCGCACGTTCCCTCGCAAGGAATACGCGACTGACAATTCCGGCATCAATGTCGCTGGAACCGAATGGCTCGCGAAGCAGGGCGTCGTACACTTCGGTATCGACTCAATGCGTCCCGGCCCCGAAGGCAAGGTCAACGCGCTGGTGCACAAGGCATGCCTCGAACTCGACATCACGCACATCGAAAGCCTGTGCAATCTCGAGTCGCTGCTCGGCCAGGGCCAGTTCCAGTACATCGGCCTGCCGCTGAAGTGGCGCGGCGGCACCGGCTCGCCGATCCGCGCGGTCGCGGTGTTCGACAACTAGCAGCAGTGATCCAGACGCTGCCCAACACGCGGGCAGCGTCTGGCCAACCTCTCGACTTTCTTAGAGAATACTAAATCGCTAACGTCCGTTTCGCCGGCCCACGCATCAAGCGAGGTGCGAAATGAAACGAGCAGTTCTTGGACTTGCGATCGCCGTTCTCGCGTCGATCGGCGCAGCTTCCGCGCAAACCTATCCCACCCGTCAGGTGACGCTGGTCGTGCCTTACGGCGCCGGCGGTCCCGTCGACACCATGGCACGCACCTTGAGCCAGGTGATGAGCGCCTCGCTCGGCCAACCGGTCGTTATCGAGAACGTCACCGGCGCGAACGGCGTCATCGGCGTCAGCCGCGTCGTGAACGCCGCGCCTGACGGCTACACGGTGAGTATCGGCAACTGGCCGTCGCACATCACCAACGGCGCGATCTACGATCTGAAGTACGACATCCAGAAAGACCTGATCCCGGTCGCCCGCCTGCCGCAGAACCCTTATATCGCGGTCGCGCGCAAGGACTTCCCGGCGAAGGACTTCAAGGAACTGATCGAGTGGCTGAAGGCCAATCCCGATAAGGCCACTGAAGGCACCGCGGGACTCGGCTCCGGCCAGCACGTCAGCGGCGTCTATTTCCAGAAGGTCACCGGCACCAAATTCCAGTTCGTGCCTTACAAAGCCGGTTCGATCGACATCATCCGTGATCTCATCGCGGGCCACATCGATTTCTCCTTCGATCAAGCAATCACCTCGCTCTCCCACATCAAGAGCGGCGGGGTGAAGGCCTATGCCGTCACCTCCGACAAACGGCTCGAAGCGGCGCCCGAGATCCCGACCGTGGATGAAGCCGGCGCACCGGGCGTCTACATCTCGACATGGTTCGGACTGTGGGTGCCGAAAGGCACGCCACAGGAAGCCGTCGACAAGCTCGGCGTTGCCGCGCGCGCCGCGATGGCTGATCCCGGTGTGCGGCAGAAGCTGATCGGGTTGGGCCAGCAGATCCCGCCGCCGGAGCAGCAGACCGCCGCGGCGCTCGCCGCCTGGCAGAAAGCCGAAATCAACAAGTGGCATCCGCTGATCAAGGAAGCCGGCATCAAGGCGGAGTGAAATGGACCTCGTCATCCGCAACGCACGACTGTCCGACCGTACGGATGGCGAGCCGCTCGACATCGGCATCGACAAGGGCCGCATCGTCGCGATCGAGCGTGGCCTGAATGCCGACGCCAAAGTGTACGACGCAGGCGGCAAGCTTGCCTGTCCCGGCCTGATCGAGACGCACATCCATCTCGACAAGTCGCGCATCATCGACCGCTGCGCCCCACAGGAGCGCAGCAAGCTCAGCCCGGTGTTCGGCGTGACGCCGATCAAGCCGGCGATGACGGCCGAGGACGTGCGCGAGCGCGCCGAGAAGACGGTGATCGAATGCATCAAGCACGGCACCACGCGGATGCGAACCCAGCTCGAGGTCGATCCCGGCATCGGCATGCGCGGATACGAGGGCGTACAGTCGCTGATCGACGACTATAAATGGGCCATCGACATCGAGATCTGCGTGTTCCCGCAGGAGGGCCTTGCCTCCTATCCGGGCACGGAGGAGTTGGTGATCGAGGGTCTCAAGCGTGGCGCCAAGCTTGTCGGCGGCGCGCCGCGCTACGACAAGGACGAGCACGGCCAGATCCGGCGCATTTTCGAGATCGCGCGCGAATATGACGTCGACATCGACATGCATCTTGACGTCGGCAACACGCCGGACAACCTGAACATTCATCTCGTCCGCGAACTCACAGAGAAATACAAATGGGGCGGCCGCGTCGTGGTCGGCCACATGGCGAAGCTGTCGCTGATGCCTCCCGCCGAGGTGGCGAAGCTGGCCAAGAGCCTTGCCGACACCGGCATCGCGGTGACCGTACTGCCGACGACCGACATGTTCCTGATGGGTCGCGACCGCGATCATTCCGTCGTGCGCGGTGTCGCCGACGCCAATCATCTCTGCGACCACGGCGTGAACTGCTCGCTGTCGTCGAACAACATCCTCAATCCGGCGACGCCATACGGCGACTGCTCGCTGCTGCGCATCGCCAATCTCTATGCCAACGTGGTGCAGATCGACCGGCCGCCGCAAATCCGCGAATGCTTCAATATGCTGACTGAGCGTTCGGCGAAGCTGCTCAACCTGAAAGATTACGGCTTCAAGGTCGGCAATACGGGGGACGTCGTCATCATCAACGCGGAGACGCCCGAGCAGGCGGTCGCGGAAATCTCCCAGCCGGTGGCGGCCTTCAAGAACGGCCGCCAGACCATGGAATGGGCATTGCCCAAGCTGATGCGGCCGAACTAGCGAAGCGGACCGAACGCTAGCGGCGGCACACGCCGCCTTGACGCATCCTCGTAGGCCGACGCGATGCGCAGGATGATGTCCTCCTTGCCGGGCTCGCAGCGAAACACCAAAGAGAACGGCAATCCCGGCGCGGGAATTGTCGTCGGCTTGTCGGACGCCTGCGAAACGTACCGCCTGCCGTCATCCGAAAGCTTGAACACCGGATCGTAGACCGTCGTCACATAGCCCGCCGGGATCAGCACTTCGGTCAGGCCCGCGTTCGGTCCGCTGAGCGACTCCGGCCGCAGATTGCTGACGATGTCGTACTGATACGCGCCGCCGATCAGACCCGGCGGCCACGGCGTGTGCAGCCGCACCAGCGCATCGAGCTTGTTCTCCAGGATCACCATCATGTCGGCGCGGCGCAGGAGTTCGCGCAGCATGATACGCTCGTTGACACCCTGCCGCTGGCCGAGCGGATTGCGCGGGTCGGCGGTCTCCTCCCAGTTCTTGAACGCCGAGCGCTGGTCGTCGCCCCAGAATTTCGAGCGCGCGTTGAGCGTAGCCCAGTCCTTCAAAGACTCAGTGAAGCCCTTGTCCTTCCAGTCCGCCGCGCGGCGCATCAGATACTGCGAGATATGGAAGCGGAAGGTGTTCGCCATTTCCTGATGCTGGATGGTTCCGAGATCGAGATTCTTCGGTGATTCGATCCGGCCTTCGGCAAGCGCGACGCAGTAGTCGATCGGCGTCATCGTCCCCGAGCCGAAGACTTTTCCGGGCTGAAATTCAGTGGGCACGATCGCCGCGGCGAATTCCTTGAACAGCGGCGTACCGTCGCGGCCGAGACGGAACAGGATATCCGGCATGAACACCGGAATGAGCCGCGCCAGAGCGACGCGATAATCGACCTTCATTTGCTCGAGATCAGAATCGGGCGTCCACAGCGGATCGGAGGATTCGACCAGCGTCGCACCGAGGCGCTTGCCGAGCACCTCCTTGATCTCCCTCTTAACTGCATCGACGATCGGCTGTTCGGTCTTCGAGCCCTTGGGATAGACCATCGACTCGCGAATGACGCCGATCCGCACGCCTGCGAGCGCGTTCGGCACGCCGGGCATCCGCGAGAACGTCGAATAGCTCCGGTCGAGCACCGACGAGCGTGGCACCGTGGTGAACACGTCGCGCGGATCGTAATAGCCCTGCTCCGGGTCCTTCAGCGCGTCGAGGATCTTCGCGCAGTCCGCGATCTTGCGCGCGTGGATGCCGCTGCGATCACAGTAGATATCAGCGCCGATTGCGCCGCCGTCGAAACCGAGCATCGCCTTGTGCGGCAGGATCAGCGCCACCGCGTTGTGGTTCGACGGCCCGCGGCACGAGGCGCGCGTCTCCTCACCGAGCGATGCCATCACCATGTTGGTCGAGACCGACAGCGCCGAACCCGAGCTCGAACCGAGCGACGCCGAGCGTGTGGTGTCGTAGGGGTTCGACGGATTGCCGCCCCAGGTCGCGCGCTGATAGCCGAGCGTCGAGGGCAGCACCTTATCCGGAAGGTTGCGGCCTCCGGGGTCGCCGGCGCGGCCGTTGTATTCGGTGTTCACGGCCTTGGCGAAGATGATCGCACCCTTGTTGCGTAGCTGCTCGACCAACACATGGTCGCGCGCGGGAAAGTCGATGTCGTAGCGCGCATCGCCGCCGCCGGTCGAACGCATGTCCTTCGTGTCGAACGGATCCTTGAACGAGAACGTGACGCCATACATCGGCATCGCCACGAGATCGGGTTCGCGCCCGTACTTCACATCGAGCTCCGCGGCGCGCTCCAGCGCGTCGGGCAGATGGCGGAACATCTCGCAGACCGGCGGCGCGGCTGGCGGCAGCGGCCCCATCGACGGATGACGGTCGAAGTCCCCCTTGCAGGTGACGGAACGCTCACCACGAATGTTGAGCGTCGAAAGCGCGTTGACCTGACCGGCGTTCGGAATGCCGACGATCATGCCGAACTGCTGCTGCGCCGACGGATCGGACGCCGTTGCTTCCATGCGGCCAAACTCGAGCGGCGGGCCTTTGTATTTGCCCAGATCGGGTAGAACCGTCGATGCCTTCACCGTCTGCGTCGGAAACTTCAGCGGCGATCCCGCACGAACCGCGCCGATTGCCTGCGGCACCGCGGCGCCGTCCTCGGTGACCAGCATGCTCGCCACGCCGTTGAAGGCGCGCACGCGCGCAATGTACTGCTGCACAATATCAACGACGGTCGTCTCGCCCGCACGTATCGCTTCGTGCAGTTCGTCAATGGTCGCTTCCTCGACGCGAAACGCCACCTTGGTTTCCTGATCCATCCCTGACCCTTTTTGTTCTTGGTTCGGGCATCGTAGCGCGGCTCAGGTCGGTCACGCCACCGGCAGAACGTTGGTGTATTTCACCTGCTGCAATGCGAAGCTCGACTCGATGGAGGCGATACCTTCGATGCGTGTCAGCTTCTGCTTCACGAAGCGCTCGTAAGCATCGAGATCGGGAACCACCACACGCAGCCAGTAGTCGCGCGAGCCGGTCATCAGATAGCACTCCAGAATCTCGGGCCACCGCTCGATCGCTTTCTCGAAGCGATCGAGCGACTCCTGCTTCTGCTTCTCCAGCTTGATCGAGACGAACACGCTCACAGGCAATCCGACGGCGCGCTGGTCGAGCACCGCGACGTAGCGCGAGATCACGCCATCGCGCTCCAGCATCCGCACCCGCCGCAGGCATGGCGACGGCGACAACCCGACCTTCGCCGCCAGCTCGTTGATGCTGAGGCGCCCATCGGCTTGCAACAGTTCGAGGATTTTGCGGTCGGTCGTATCCAGCTCGCGTTTTGGCATAAACCACCCTTCTGGCGTCTCATATTGGCATAATCCGCCAATCTGATCACAGATGGTAACGCAATTTGGCGGCAAACGCCCAGGCTTCGAGCAAATAATGCTCAGGATCGTTATCAGTCAGCCTGCCAGACGAGGCCCCGATGGCAAACCAGCCGCCCATTTCCACGGATGATCTCGCGATCCTCGCCGAGCTGGAGCGCAAGATCCTCTGGCTTGCGAGCTGGACGATCCACAACGCCAACCACCTGCGTGAGAACGTCGACGGCCTGAAGGTCGGCGGCCATCAGGCGTCGTCGGCCTCGCTCGCCACCATCATGACCGCGCTTTATCTGCGCGCGTTGCGTCCGCAGGATCGCGTCGCAGTGAAGCCACACGCGAGCCCGATCTATCACGCGATCCAGTATCTGTTCGGCAAGCAGACGAGGGAGAAGCTCGAGAACTTCCGCGGCTACAAAGGCGCGCAGTCCTATCCCTCGCGCACGAAGGACGTGGACGACGTCGATTTCTCCACCGGCTCGGTTGGCCTTGGTGTTGCGCAGACGCTGTTCTCGTCGCTTGTGCAGGACTACGTCCACGCCCACGGCTGGGCGAAGGATCGGCCCGACGGCCGCATGATCGCGCTCGTCGGCGACGCCGAGCTCGACGAAGGCAACATCTTCGAAGCGCTGCTCGAAGGCTGGAAGCAAGGTCTGCGCAATTGCTGGTGGGTGATCGACTACAACCGCCAGAGCCTCGACGCCGTGGTGCGCGAAGGCCTGTGGGAGCGCTACGAGCAGCTCTTCAAGAATTTCGGCTGGGACGTGGTGATCCTGAAGTATGGCTCGCTGCAACAGGCCGCATTCCGCGAACCCGGCGGCGAGACACTCCGCAAGTGGATCGACAATTGTCCGAACCAGCTCTACTCGGCGCTGGTGTTCCAGGGCGGCGCAGCATGGCGCAAACGCCTGCTCGACGAGATCGGCGACCAGGGCGCGGTGACGAAGCTGATCGAAGCACGCAGCGACGAAGAGCTGGCGCGTCTGATGAACAATCTCGGCGGCCACGATCTACCGTCGATCATCGAGGCCTTCGACAAGATCGATCACGACCGGCCGACCTGCTTCATCTGCTACACGGTGAAAGGCTTCGGCCTGCCCATCGCCGGCCACAAGGACAACCATGCGGGGCTGATGACGCCGTCCCAGATGGAGACCTTCCGCGGCACGATGAACATCCGCCCTGGGCACGAGTGGGACAAGTTCGAGGGGCTCAACGCGAAATCGGACAAGCTTCAAACGTTCCTGGACCGCGTGCCGTTCGCGTCAGGCGGCGAGCGTCGCCTGAAGGCGCCGCAGATTCCGGTGCCTGCGGAACTGTCCGTCACCATCACACCGGAGATGTCCACGCAGTTCGGCTTCGGCGCAATCCTCAACGAGGTCGCGCGCCAGAACTCTGAATTCGCCCAGCGCATCGTCACCACGTCGCCCGACGTCACGGTCTCGACCAACCTCGGTCCGTGGGTGAACCGCCGTGGCCTGTTCGCGCGCGAAAGCATGACGGACACGTTCAAGAGCGAACGCATCCCCTCCACCTTCAACTGGGAGTTCTCGCCGAAGGGCCAGCACCTCGAGCTCGGCATCGCCGAGATGAATCTGTTCATCGCGCTCTCCGCGCTCGGTCTCTCGCATTCGATCAACGGCGAGCGACTCCTTCCCGTCGGCACGCTGTACGATCCGTTCATCGCGCGCGGCCTCGATGCGCTGAACTACGCCTGCTATCAGGACGCCCGCTTCATCATCGTCGCGACGCCATCGGGCATCACGCTCGCGCCGGAAGGCGGCGCGCACCAGTCCATCGCCCAGCCGCTGATCGGCATGGCGCAGGATGGTCTCGCCTCGTTCGAACCGGCCTTCGTCGATGAGCTCGCCGCGATCATGGCGTTCTCGTTCGACTACATCCAGAAGGATGGCGAAGCCGCGCCGTCGGAGCGCAACTGGCTGCGCGACGAGACCGGCGGCTCGATCTATCTCCGCCTCTCGACGCGTCCGATCGAGCAGATCAAGCGCGCCATGACGCCGGAGTTGCGCCAATCCATCGTCGATGGTGCCTACTGGCTGCGCGAGCCCGGCCCGAACTGTCAGGTCGTCGTCGCCTACACCGGTGCCATCGCCCCCGAAGCGATCCAGGCCATTGGTCTGATGGCCGAGGACCGCCGCGACGTGGGCCTGCTTGCCGTCACCTCTGCCGACCGTCTCAACGCGGGCTGGTCCGCCGCGCAACGTGCGCGCGAACGGGGGCTCGTTCATGCGCGCTCGCACATCGAGCGGTTGTTCCAGAACCTGCCGCCAAACTGCGGCCTCGTCACCGTACTCGACGGCCATCCAGCGACGCTCGCATGGCTCGGCGCGGTGAACGGCCACCGCGTGCGTGCACTCGGCGTGGAGCACTTCGGTCAGACCGGCTCCCTCCCCGATCTCTATCGCCACTACGGCATCGACGCCGAAGCCATTGTCGCGGCGGCGCAGGCCATCGCGCCCGGCCGCCCGATCCGGCATCTGCGCGCGCTCGGCTAAAAAAGGCGGCGCTGCTCAGCGCTTTGTGCCCACCGCGCGACAAGGCGGCAAATTGACTTTTGCCGCCTGTCCCGGCAATCAAGCGCCACAACAGGTCCGGCTTAGGCTGGTTGCCTGACTTTCTCTAGGGATCGGAAAATGTTGCGAATTTCGACGCTGATCGCGGGCGCCGCCATGCTGCTCGCTGCCCCTCTCGCACAAGCGCAAGACAATTATCCGAACCGCCCGGTCAAGATCGTCGTCTGTCTGCCCGCGGGCGGCGGCGTCGATACTGTGACGCGCCTGATCGCCGAGAAGATGTCGCAAACACTCGGCCAGCCGGTCATCGTCGAAAACAAGGGCGGCCAGTCCGGCAACCTCGGCGCCGAGCAGGTCTTCAACTCCGAGCCTGACGGCTACACGCTGCTCGCCTCGCAGCCCGCGCCGATCACGACCAACAAGATCCTGTTCAAGAAGATGTCCTTCGATCCGGACCTTCTGCTGCCGATCGGCGTGATGTCGGCGATCTCGAACACGCTGCTGGTGCGGCCGGACTTCCCAGCCAAGACGGTTCAGGAGTTCATCGCCTATGTGAAGGCTAATCCCGGCAAGGTGAACTACGCCTCGCAGGGCAACGGCACGACCTCGCATCTGACCGGCGCGATGTTCGACCGCATGGTCGGCACCAAGATGAACCACGTTCCCTATCGCGGAACCGCGCCCGCGCTGAACGATCTGCTCGGCGGCCACGTCGATATCTTTTTCAACGAGCTGGCTACCTCGGTCGAGCTGCACAAGGCCGGCAAGGCGCGCATCCTCGCGGTCACGGCCGAGAAGCGGCTTGAGGAACTGCCGAACGTTCCGACCATGATCGAGTCAGGCGTGCCGGGCTTCGTCTCCGACACTTGGAATGCACTCTCCGCGCCGCCGAAGACGCCGCCGGCGATCCTCGCGAAGCTGAACGCCGCGCTCAACACCGCGCTGAAAACGCCCGAGGTGAAGGCGCACTACGACCGCATGCACCTCACGATCATGGGCGGCACGCCCGAGCGCATGGCGGACATCGTGAAGGCCGACACCAAGCGCTGGGGCGATGTGATTCGCTCGGCGAACGTGACGATCGAGTAGGTCACTGCTCTACTGAATAGAAAATGGCCGGGCACACGCCCGGCCATTTGTGTTTTCAGGCCCCCGGACGCGTCAGGTTCGGAGGAAACGCAGGGACAAAAGGAGGCATTTATCTATCACGCGGAATGCGCAACAGTAACCGGGTGATCGGGCGCAAAGACCCGGAACGTCAGGGTGAGGAAACGGAGTCGCGGGATGCGTATCGTCAGAACGTGTCTGTTCATTGTGGTGGCTGCGGCAGGCCTTGCAGCCTGCGCCACGCCGACGATGGCCCAGCCGGCGCCGCATTCGGATTACCCGAACCGTCCGATCACCTTCATCATTCCCTTCCCGCCCGGCGGTAGCACCACCATCGTGGTGCGCTCGATCAGCGACAAGCTCGGCGAGTTGTTGGGCCAGCAGATCGTCATCGACAACCGCTCCGGCGCAGGCGGCACGGTCGGCACCCGCGCTCTCGCGCGCAGCGAGCCGGACGGCTACACGATCGGCCTCGGCTATTCCGGCACGCTAGCCATCGGGCCGAACCTCTATCCGAATGTCGGCTATGACATCCGCAAGGATTTCGCGCCGATCGGCCGCATCGGCACCGCGCCGAACACGCTGGTGGTGCATCCGTCGTTCAACGTGACGTCGGTCAAGGAGCTGGTCGCCTACGCGAAAGCCAATCCGGGCAAGGTGAACTTCGGCTCGGCCGGCGTCGGCACCGTCAGCCATGTCTGCGGCGAATATTTCGCGACCGCGTCCGATATCAAGCTCACGCACATTCCCTACAAGGGCACCGGCCCCGCGCTTGCTGACCTCATCGGCGGCCATATCCCGATGGCGTTCGCACCGATCCCGGCCACGGCGGAGAATTCCAAGGCTGGGACGCTGCGCATGCTCGGCGTCACCAGCCTCAAGCGCTCGACGCTGATGCCGGACGTGCCCACCATCGCCGAACAGGGCGTGACGGACTTCGAGGCCGTGCTGCGCTACGGCATCGTTGCGCCCGCGGGCACGCCGCGCGCGATCATCGACAAGCTGAACAAGGCACTCAATCAGGTGCTGGCGAGCGACGAGGTGCGCAAGCGCCTTGCGGTGGACGGCGCCGAGCCGCTGCCGAGCACACCGGATGAATATGGCGTGGACCTCGACCGCGAAGAGAAGCTGTGGGGCAAAGTCGTGAAGGCGTCGGGCGCCAAGGCGGAGTGAGTGCGATGTTGAGACGCCCTCTCCTTGCCCTCGTTGCGCTGACTGCATTCGTCCTGCCCGCCCGCGCCCAGCACGACTATCCCAACCGGCCGATCACGCTTGTCATCCCGCTGCCGCCAGGCGGCACCAACGACATCATGGCGCGCTCTGTCGCCGACAAGATGAGTGCGGCGCTCGGTCAGCAGATCGTGATCGAGAACCGCGCCATGGGCGGCAGCGGCACCGTCGCCACCCGCGCGGTCGCGAAGGGACCGGCTGACGGCTACACGATCCTGCTCGCCTACACGTCGACGATGGCGACCGGCCCGAGCCTTTCGAGCGGCGCGGGCTATGACGTCCGAAAGGATTTTGCGTGGCTTGGATTGATCGGCATGGCGCCTGCGCTGCTGCTCGTCACTCCGAACACGCCGTATCGCAACGTCTCCGACCTGATCGCGGATATCAAGGCGTCCAAGGAGCCGTTCCAGGTCGCGACTCCCGGCATCAGCACGGTCAATCATCTCGCCGCAGTCCTGTTCGCACAGCAGGCTGGCGTGAAGTTGCAATACATTCCGTACAAGGGATCTCAACCGCTCATCACCGACATGATTGGCGGCCATGTGAAGGTCGGCTTCAATCCGATCCCGGTGTCGCGCGGAGCACTCGACGGCAAGCTGATCCGCGCGCTCGCGGGCACCTCACTCAAACGCTCCAGCGCGTTCCCTGACCTGCCGACCATCGCGGAATCTGGCCTGCCCGGTTTCGACGCGGTGTTGAACTATGGCCTCGCTGCGCCCGCCGGTACGCCGCACTCAATCGTCGAGAAACTGAATGCTGCGCTGCGCGGCGCGCTCGCCACCGACGAGGTGAAGCGCCGCCTCATTCAGGAGGGCGCGGAGCCGATGCCGACGACACCGGAAGAGCACGCGGCGATCATCGACCGCGAGGAAACCAAGTGGTCGGCGCTGATCAAATCCGCTGGACTGAAAGCCGAATAGGACCCCTTGAAATGAAGTCTTTGCTGCGCGCTCTGACGCTTGTCGCCGTCACGTTCTCGGCCGCTTCGGCACAGGATTTTCCGAACCGACCGATCACACTGGTGGTCCCCTATGCTGCCGGTGGCGGCAACGACGCCATGGCCCGCATTGCCGGCGAAAAAATGGGGCGGCCACTCGGTCAGCAGATCGTCATCGAGAACCGTGGCGGCGCCGGCGGCGTGATCGCGACGCGTCAGGTGGCCAAGGCTACGCCCGACGGCTACACGCTGGTCATTGGTGGAACCGGAACACTGGCCATCAATCCGACGCTCTACAGCAACGTCGGTTACGATCCGCGCAAGGACTTCACGCCTGTCGGCCTGATCGGCACCAGCCAGCTTGTCATCCTAGTCCATCCGTCCGTGCCCGCTCAGTCGGTGAAGGAATTGATCGCACTCGCGAAGAAAGATCCCGGCAAGCTCAACTATGCCTCGGCGGGCGTCGGCAGCGGCATCCATCTGAGCACCGAGTATTTCCGGCACGAGGCCGGCATCACGCTGACACACGTTCCTTACAAGGGATCGGGGCCGGCCTTGCAGGATCTCGTGGGCGGCCATGTCTCGATCTATTTCTCGTCGATGCCGCCCGCGATTGGGCTGGTGCGTGATGGCAAGGTCCGCGCGCTTGCGGTCACAGGCTTGCAGCGCTCGCCGCTCTTGCCGGATGTTCCGACCGTGGCTGAGTCCGCGCTGCCAGGTTTCGAGGCCGTGCTCCACTACGGCATCGTCGGCCCCGCCGGCATTCCGAAGGACATCGTGACCAAGCTCAACGCCGCTTTGCGCACCGCCGTGATGGCCGAAGACTTCAAGACCAAGCTCGCAGCCGATGGCACCGAGCCGCTCGCTTCGACGCCCGAGGAATACGCCACCGACATCGATAAGGAAGAAACCAAGTGGTCGGCGATCGTGAAGAAATCGGGCGCGAAGGCCGAATAGCGTGCGTGTGACGCGCCCTGCGTCCGTGCTAAAGTGAGCGTATGAATTTCGACTTCACCGAAGAACAGAAACTTTTCACCGAATCCGTCCGCCGTTTCGCTGAGACGAATCTGAAGAAGGATTCGCTTCCGCGCGCCCACAATCCGCGCTTCCCGCTCGACGTGGCGAAGCTCATGAGCCAGCAAGGGCTCATGGGCATCACCATCCCCGAAGCTGACGGCGGCCAGGGCGGTACGCTGATGGACGCCGTCATCGCCATCGAGCAGGTTGCGGCCGCCTGCCCGCGCAGCGCCGACGTCGTGCAGTTCGGCAACTTCGGACCAATCCGCACCTTTGCGGAATACGGCACCGACTATCAGAAAAAGCGCTGGCTTGAGCCGTGCCTCAAGGGCGAGGCCGTGATGAGCCTCGGCATGAGCGAGCCCGACGCGGGCTCCGCGGTCACCGATCTCAAGACGAACGCGAAGCCGGACGGCAACGGTTACATCCTCAACGGCACCAAGGTGTTCTCGACCTTCAGCCCGGACGCCGTCGTCTTCCTTGTCTATGTCCGGTACGGGCCAGGCGTCGGGGGCATCGGCTCGGTGCTGGTCGAGCGCGGCACGCCCGGCTTTACCATCGGGCCGCCCGAGGAATTCATGAGCAACGAGCAGTGGAGCGAGCTTCACTTCGAGCACGTGCGCATACCAGCGGAAAACGTATTGCTCGGCCCCGGCGGCTTCAAGAAGCAAATGTCGAGCTTCAACGTCGAGCGCCTCGGCAACACCGCGCGTTCGCTCGCGCTTGGCCGCTACTGCTACGATCGCGCACGCGAGCACGCCAACGTGCGGCATCAGTTTGGCCGTCCGCTTGCGGAGTTCCAGGGCTTGCAGTGGAAGTTCGCCGACATGGCGATCAAGCTCGAGAGCGCGCAGCTCCTGCTCTATCGCGCCGCCGCCAACGCGGACAAAGGTCTACCCTCGGCTTACGAGACCGCCGTCGCGAAAGCGGCCTGCAATCAGGCCGGCTTCGAGGTTGCACACGAGGCGGTGCAAATCATGGGCGCCGCGGGCTACAGCAAGTCGTCGCTCGTCGAATACTGCATGCGCCGTTGCCGCGGCTGGATGATCGCAGGCGGCTCGATCGAGATGCTGAAGAACCGCATCGCCGAGCATGTGCTCGACCGCCGCTTCGACCAGCGTCCGCCGAAGCCGAAAACGTCCGAGGCTGCGGAGTAGCGTCGCAGTGGCTCACAATCTCGCGCAGGTTCTGTTTGCGCCCAAGTCGGTTGCGCTGGTCGGACAATCCAACGACGCGGGCAAGACCGCGGGCCGCCCCCTGAAGTACCTGCGGCAGGCGGGATTCGCCGGCCGTATCTATCCGGTAAACGCCCGGCGCGACGAGGTGCTGGGCGAGCGCGCTTGGCCTTCCCTCGCCTCGCTCCCTGAAGTGCCTGAGCACGTCTATATCGTCGCAGGCACCGACGCCGCCATCGAAGCCATCGAGGAAGCTGGACGGCTCGGCGTACCGGTCGCGTCCGCGCTCGCCAACGGCTTCGGCGAGTCGGGCGTAGACGGCGAGAGCCGCGAGGCTCGGCTGCGCGAGATCGTGGCCAAGACCGGCATTCGCATCGTCGGACCGTCGAGCCTTGGTATCGTCGACATGCGGCACAAGTCGTTCCTCACCGCGAATGCCGCGTTCGACGAGCCTGACCTGCCGGTCGGCCGCATTTTCGCCGCATCGCACTCCGGCGGCATGATCGGCACGTTCCTCTCGCGCGGAAAAGCGCGCGGCATCGGTTTCGCCGGCCTCGTTTCGGTCGGCAACGAGGTTGATCTCTCAATTGGCGAGATTTGCCAGTCCACGCTCGACGATCCGGGCATAGATGGCTATTTGCTGTTCCTCGAATCTCTCCGCAAGGCGCATACGCTGCGCGCCTTCGCGATCGAAGCCGCTAAACGTGGCAAGCCGATCCTCGCCTACAAGCTCGGCCGCTCCGCAGAGGCGCGCGAACTCGCCGTCTCACACACCGGCGCACTTGCGGGTGAGGACGACGTCGCCGATGTGTTCCTCGCCGAATGCGGCATCGCCCGCGTCGATACGCTGGAAGGACTGATCGAAGGCTTCCCGCTGCTGGCGCGCGTGCCAACGCCGAAACGCGGCGCGCGGCGTCCGAGCATCGCTGTCGTCACAACGACGGCCGGCGGTGCGACGATGGTGGTCGATCCGCTCGCTTCACGCGGCATCGGCGTCGAGCCGCCGACGGCCGAAACGCTGAAGCGCCTTCGCGACGTCACCGGAATCGACGTCGCGCCCGCGCGGCTCGTCGATCTCACCATTGCCGGCGCGAAATACGAGGTGATGAAGGGCGCGCTCGACGTGCTCACCACCGCGCCGGAATTCGATCTGGTCGTCGTGGTCGTCGGCTCCTCGGCGCGCTTCTATCCCGATCTCGCGGTGAAGCCGATCATCGACAGCGCGGGTGCGCAGAAACCCGTTGTCGCGTTCTTGGTTCCCGAAGCGCCCGATGCGCTGCAACGGCTCTCCGCCGCTGGAGTGCCGAACTTCCATACGCCGGAAGCCTGCGCTGACGCTGTCGCTGCCGCGCTGAAGCGCCGTGTGCCACGCGTAACATCGGATGTCCCCAGCATTCCGCGTGGCACCGGCAAAATGCTGGACGAGCTGGAAGCCTACGGCCTTCTCGACAAGCTCGGTTTGCCGCACGCCCCATCCGTCGCGCTCGACGTGAACACGACCAAGCCCGCCCTGCCCTTCGCTTATCCAGTCGCGGTGAAGGCTCTCTCCGCCGCTATTGCGCACAAGTCCGATGTCGGCGGGGTGATCCTGAACGTAAAGGACGATGCCGGCATGCTTGCCGCTATTCAGAAGATCAAACAGGCCACGAACGTCGATCGCGTTCTGGTCCAGCCGATGACTTCAGGCGTCGGTGAAGTCCTCATCGGCTACCGCGTCGATCGCGACGCAGGCCCGACCGTCATGCTCGCGGCGGGCGGCATCCTCGCGGAAATTCACCGCGACCGGAGCCTCCGCCTCGCGCCGGTCGATCTCACCGAAGCCCATACCATGATCTCCGAGGTCGCGTCATTGAAGGCCCTCGCGGGCTATCGCGGCCGCCAACACGGCGATCTTGACGCGCTCGCCAGGGCGCTCGTCGCGTTGTCACAGCTTGCGGTTGCCGAAGGCCCGGCCATCGCGGAAGCAGAGATCAATCCGCTGATGGTTCTTCCGAAAGGTCAGGGTGTGATCGCTGTCGATGCGCTGGTGAAGCTGGCGTAAGCTCTTCCTGGAGCCGCGCACAACAGCGGCCCGATCACGGGAGGAGTTTGATGCTCAACCACACCGCGTCACGTCGCGCCGCGCTCAAAATTCTCGGCGGCGCTTCGCTTGGCGCGCTCTCTGCGCGCTTCGGCCACGCACAAGCCGCGCTTCAGCCGATCCAGATGGGCATCCAGATTTTCACCGGCGCGGTCGCGACCGTCTGGGTGAATAACAAAATCCCCGAGAAGCGCGGACTTTCCGTCGAAGGCAAGCAGATGGCCGACGGCCGATCGGTGCGCGATGCGATGATCTCCGGCCAGCTCAACGCGGGCACCATGAACATCACGCCGTTCATCGTCGGCGCGGGCGCGGCCTCGCTGACGATGGTGGGCGTCGTCTCACTCGGCGGCGACACGGTCGGCGTGATGGCGAAGAAGGGTGCGGGCATCAACTCCATCGCAGACCTGAAAGGAAAAAAGATCAGCGTCTCGACCGGCTCGACCACCGCCAACATCTTCATCCAGAGCGTCGCGCCCGCGGCGGGGCTCAAACCCGGCGACTATCAGCTCGTGAATATGCGGCCGCCGGATCAGGTGGCCGCGCTTGCGGCGGGG
>BFBZ01000019.1_pt52 | contig 59199 bp, 59 predicted proteins | sample 1888401 | NCBI WGS metagenome assembly BFBZ01 (sample SAMD00112614, study PRJDB3348) | symbiont metagenome | host: Chara braunii
CGGTGACACGGTTCTTCAGGCCGTTGATCGCCGGGCCTTTCACCTGACGCTCCTCGGCGCTCATCGCGCCCAGCGTCTTCAGCATCTCGGAGACCGAGCCTTTCTTGCCCAGYGCCGARACGCGCACCGCCTCGATCGCGGCTTCATCCGAGGCTGCCGCGATCTCGGCAAGCAAGGAACCTTCCAGGGCTTCAAGATTTCCAGCGGTGGCGTTCACGGCGAAACTCTCTCGATCGGGTAACCACCTCGGTTCGGTGCGTCACCAATTTGGTTGCATCAGGCATAAAAGAACCCGCGCCAGCCGTGCCAGCGCGGGTTCCCCAAATCAACAATTGCGAATGCTTGGGAAGCGCTGGCTTAGGCGACAGCGCTCTCAAAAGCATTCGGCGTGGTGTTCTTCAGATATTCGAGCGCGACCTTGGCCTTGGCCACGAGTGCYGCGAAAGCCTGCGGCTCGTGGATGGCCATGTCCGAAAGGATCTTGCGGTCGATCTCGATGCCGGCCTTGTTGAGGCCGTCGATGAAGCGGCCATAGGTCAGGCCGTGCTCRTGGGTCGCCGCGTTGATGCGCTGRATCCACAGSGCGCGGAACGAGCGCTTGCGGTTCTTGCGGTCGCGGTAGGCGTACTGCAGCGACTTCTCCACCGCCTGCTTGGCGATGCGGATGGTGTTCTTGCGGCGGCCGTAGAAACCCTTGGCGGCTTTCAGGACCTTCTTGTGCTTGGCGTGGGCGGTAACGCCTCTCTTTACGCGTGCCATGTCATGATCTCCTTAAAAGCAATTCCAGGAAAAGTGTTCAGCGGTTTTCCGTTCGGAATTGCGTAAAAACAAAAGCTGTTCCGGTGCCGAATGCTCAGAGGCCGTTCGGCAGAAAATTCTTGATGACCTTCTTGCCGTCCGGTTCAGCCAGAACCATCGTGCCGCGGGCATCGCGAATGAACTTGTTGGAACGCTTGATCATGCCATGGCGCTTGCCGGCGGCAGCCGACAGCACCTTGCCGGTGGCGGTAATCTTGAACCGCTTCTTGGCGGCCGATTTGGTCTTCATCTTGGGCATTTTGCTACTCCGTATTGGTGGCGCACCATCGCGCTTCTTTTCTCGCTTCGGGCCGACCAAAGCCCGAAAAGCAAATGAAACCGCCACGGCATGCCCTGCCGGGCGGTTTTCTTGGAACGGCGGTCCTATAGATCAAAGAAGGCGCGGGCGCAACACCCGAGACAGTGCGGCGCTCTGTCCTGGATCAGGGCAGGCGGAACCACACCGGCAATATGCCCGACAGCTGCGCCCCGTCGATGAGCTCGAAGGCAGGCAGCGCCACCAGGAACACCAGTCCGTCGAGCAGCGTGGTCAAAAGCAGGCGCGGCTTGAAGCTGCCGGTATCGCCCTCGTCATAAAGCGAGAGGTTCGGGAAGAAGCGCGGCACCTTCGCCAGATAAGCTTCGTAAGGAGCGCCGAGCATCTGCTTGAGGTAGCGCTCCTCGCGCAGGATCACGATGTGGAAGGCGCCGGCGCAGAGCAAGGCGAAAAGGATGATCCCGCTGAAGGAGCCGATCTGCGCACCGACGCCGGCTGCCGCCACCGTCGAAAACAGATAGAGCGGATTGCGCGTGATCGAATAGGGCCCGCCCGTGACCACTTCGGTGGATTTTCGCCCACCTATGTAGAGCGTCGACCACAGCCGCCCGATAATGCCGAGAAAGATCAAGAGCACGCCGAACATCTCGATCGTCTCGTGGACCGGCGTTCCCGGCGGAAAGGCCGATTGGCCGAACAGCAGCGCGGCGAACAGCACCGCGACCAGCACCGCAAGCACGATCTTGCGCATCTGCTGGTAGTTGGCCATGCCGGCCATTTGCTTGGCCGGGGACTTCACATCGTCGTCCATGACTAAAAATCCGATCGTCGAGATGTACCGGCGATCGGACAGATAACAGGCCCCCGCCGATCGTCGGATCGCCCTGTTGCGCAATTCGGGCCGATTTTAGAGCACAAGGCGGTGAGGTCTGGTCAATTCTGCTTGTGGAGCCCGTGATGGATGAACGCGACCGCTCACGGGCGGCAGGAAACCGGCGCCCATGTTCAGCGGGGCGCCAGCACCATCATCATCTGGCGGCCTTCGAGCTTCGGCTCGGCCTCGACCTTGGCGATCGGCGCCACTTCCTCGCGCACCTTGTTCAGAAGCTGCATGCCAAGTTCCATATGCGCCATCTCGCGGCCGCGGAAGCGCAGCGTCAGCTTGACCTTGTCGCCTTCCTCGAAGAAGCGCCGCACGGCCTTCATCTTGGTCTCGTAGTCRTGGCTGTCGATGTTCGGGCGCATCTTGATCTCCTTGATCTCGATGACCTTCTGGTTCTTGCGCGCTTCGGCCGCCTTCTTCTGGTTGGCGTATTTCAGCTTGCCGAGATCGAGGATCTTGACGACGGGCGGCTGCGCATTGGGCGATATCTCGACGAGATCGAGCCCGGCCTCCTCGGCCAAGAGCAGTGCTTCGTTGATGGAAACGTCGCCGCGGTTCTGTCCTTCGGCGTCGATAAGCTGGACCCGGGGTACCCGGATGTCACGGTTGGAGCGCGGCCCGTCCTTCGTGGGTGCCGCTGCTTTGAAAGGTCTGCGAATGGTCGTGGTCTCCTCGGCCGTTTCGTTCAGGGTTTGCTTGGTTTCAAACAGGTGGACGCGCTATGTGGTGAGCGCGCGGCCGGAGTCAATAGCATAGGCTTGCCAGGAAATCACCTGTCCGCTTGYCATTGCTGCACCAAGCAAAGAAACGGCGCGAGCACTTTTCGTTGAACCACCCGTTGTGCCAAAAGACCGGCGGAAGGACCAAGTCATGACCGCCAGCGCTCCAGTTTTCCTCGACGTCGACGGGTCGAGCATCGCCGTCAGGCAGGCGCCGGGCGCCGCGCCGGGCATCGTCTGGCTGGGCGGCTACAAGTCCGACATGCTTGGCACCAAGGCCGAGACCCTGTCCGCGTGGGCAAGCCGCGAAGGCCGCGCCTATCTCCGCCACGACTATTCCGGCCATGGCGAGTCCGGCGGCGATTTCGCCGACGGCACGATTTCCAAATGGCTTGCGCAGAGCCTCGCCGTCTTCCGCCGCTTCAGCCAGGGCAAGCAGATCCTGGTCGGTTCCTCCATGGGCGCCTGGATCGCGCTGCGCATGGTGCAGGAACTGCGCAAGGCGGGCGACGACCGCGTGGCCGGACTGGTGCTGCTCGCGCCGGCCCCGGACTTCACCGTCGAGCTGATCGAGCCGGTGCTGACCGACTGGCAACGGCACGACCTCGAGGAAAAGGGCTTCTTCGCCGAGCCGTCCGATTATTCGGACCAGCCTTACATCTACACCCGCGCGCTGATCGAGGACGGCCGGGCGAACCGCGTGATGGCCGGCCCGATCGACACCCATTGCCCGGTGCATATCCTGCAGGGCCTTGCCGACCCGGACGTGCCTTCGGGCCATGCCTTGAAGCTCGCGGCGCTGCTGCCCTCCGACGACGTCACGCTTTCGCTCATCCCCGACGGCGACCATCGCCTGTCGCGGCCCGAGGATCTCGACCTGCTGCTCAGGGCAGTGGGCGACATGGTCCAGCGGGTCGCCTGACCGATGCGCATTTCCATTCCGATATCCGCCTTCGTCGCGGCGATCGTCGGCTTCGGCGGCACGTTGGCCCTCGTCATCGCCGCCGCCAAGGCCGTCGGCGCGACCCAGGTCGAGACCGCGAGCGGCGTGACGGCGATCTGCCTGGCCATGGTCGTCGAATGCCTGTGGCTCTCCTGGCGCACCAAGATGCCGGTCATCACCGCCTGGTCGACGCCCGGCCTCGCGCTGATCGGCGCCTCCAGCGGCTTCACCATGCCACAGGCCGTCGGCGCCTTCATCGTCACCGGCATCCTTTTGATCGCCACCGGCCTGTTCAAGCCACTGACCCGATTGATTGCGAAAATTCCCGCCTCGGTCGCGTCGGGCATGCTGGCCGGCATCCTGGTCGGCTTCGCCATCAACGCGGTGAAGGCCGTTCCCGCCGATCCATGGCTGATCCTGCCGTTGATCGCCGTCTTCTTCGTCATCCGGCTGTTCAATCCGGCGGTATCGGTGCTGGTGGTGCTGATCGGCGGCGGCCTCGCCGCGTTCCTCACCGGCCGGGTCGGCGGCCTGCCGGCGCCGGAACTGTCGACGCTGACATGGATCATACCGCAATTCACCGCCTCGGCGATCGTCGGCCTGGCCCTGCCGCTTTATCTGGTYACCATGGCCTCGCAGAACCTCTCCGGTCTCGCTGTGCTGCGCGCGGCCGGCTACCACCCGGAGCCCGGCCCGCTTATCGGCGTCACCGGCCTGCTTTCGCTGCTTTCGGCGCCGTTCGGCGCCGCGACCACCAATCTGGCGGCGATCTCGGCGGCGATCTGCACCGGACCGGATGTGCATCCCGACCCGGCCGAGCGCTGGAAGACCGGGCCGTTCTATTCGCTCGCCTATCTGATCTTCGCCATCTTCGGCGCCTCGCTGGTGGCGATCTTCGCCGTCCTGCCGCAAAGCCTGATCGTGCTGGTCGCCGGCCTGGCGCTGACCGCGCCGCTCGCCAACGCGCTGTCGATCGCGCTGAAGGACGAGGCCGAGCGCATGCCGGCCACCGTCGCCTTCGCCGTCACCGCTTCGGGGCTGACGCTCTTCGGCGTCGGCGCAGCGTTTTGGGGGCTTGTTGCCGGCATGGCAGTGCTTTTCCTTGATAAACTCAAAAAGCGATAATCATTTCAAGTGCTTCTCCGGTTTTGGCCGGACTTGCCTTGAATCGCCGATTTTGCCTTCCCATTTCGATTCCACGCAGCCGGTATGGCTGTCTCCAACGGAAGGATTGGGAGAAATGAATACGACTGCATTGATCCGTCCGGCCTGGACGCCGGCAACCATCGCGCTGATGGTGATCGGCTTCATGGTGTTCTGGCCGCTCGGCTTCGCCATGCTCGCCTACATCATCTGGGGCGACCGGCTCGAAGGCTTCAAGCGCGACGTCAACCGCGCCACGGATGGCATCTTCGCGGGCTGCCGCCGCGGATCCGACAAGGCCGCGCGTTGGGGCCATGGCTCGTCCCGCACCGGCAACGTCGCTTTCGACGACTGGCGCGAGAAGGAGCTTGAGCGCCTCGCCGAGGAGCGTCGCAAGCTCGACGAGATGCTGAGCGAGTTCGACGAATATGCCCGTGAACTGCGCCGCGCCAAGGACCAGGAAGAGTTCGACCGCTTCATGGCCAACCGCAACAAGTCGACCGCGCCGACCACCAAGGGGCCGACCGGCACCATCGACAACTGAGGCCAGGCGACAGGCTTTGGTATGATAAAGCGGCGTCGCGCAAGCGGCGCCGTTTCTTTTTTGTTCTCTATGTGACTTGCCTCCACTGGCCGTTCTTCTCGAATCGCGTATCGTCCAGCCATGTCTCTCGGCATCTTTCGCAACCTGACCAAGCCCAAGGCCGCGCCCGTCGTGGAGCGCGAGCACTGCGTCGCCGGCCGCACGCTGCCGCTCAAGATCGTCGAGAGCGCCAGGGCGCGGCGGCTGACGCTGCGCATCGATTCCGGCGGCCAGGGTCTGCGCATCACCGTGCCGCCAGGCCTGCGCCGCGGCGAGGTGGAAAAATTCCTCGACCGCCATCAGGACTGGCTGGAGCAGCGGCTGGCCAAGGTGCCGACAAGGCCGCAGGTGCGCCCAGGCATCAGGATCCCGATCCGCGGCGTGCCGCACCGCATCGTCCATGAGCCGGCAAAGCGTGGCACCGTCACTGTCTCGCGCGACGAGCGCGGGCCTTTGCTGATCGTGCATGGCGAGCGCATCCATCTGCCACGCCGCATCGCCGATTACCTCAAGCGCGAGGCCAAGAAGGACATCGAGAAGCTGGTGGTCAAGCACACCGAGGCGATCGGCAAGCGCGCCAAGGCGATCCGCTACAAGGACACCTCCAGCCGCTGGGGTTCATGCACCTCGGAGGGCAACCTCTCCTTCTCCTGGCGCATCATGATGGCGCCGCCGGCGGTGATCAACTACCTGGTGGCGCATGAAGTGGCGCATCTCAAGGAGATGAACCACGGCCCGAAGTTTTGGAAGCTGTGCGAAAAACTCTGCCCCGACACCGACCGCTGCAAGGACTGGCTGAAGCGCAACGGCGGCGCGCTGCAGGCGATCGTGTTCGAGTAAGGCAGTGATGGCGGTGTATCAGACCGTTAGGTAGCGTTCCTTCACGCCCCCCTCTGTCCTGCCGGACATCTCCCCCACGAGGGGGGAGATTGGCAGTTTCGCCTGCGGCACCTCTTCTGCAGCGTTGGTGATTGGCGAAAGCCGGTGTGACGTCTGATCTCCCCCCAAGTGGGGGAGATGTCCGGCAGGACAGAGGGGGGCGCTGTCCCGTCGGCGCTTGCCGGGGTTCACGGCGCAAACCGCTCAATCGTCATTCGCCGCGTTCAATTCCTCCGGCTTCAGCCCCTCCTCGCCGTGATGCGGCCAGGGCAGGAAATTCCGGTCGAACGCGTCGCTGCCGAAATACTCGAGCGCCCGGTGCGCCTCGGCGCCGTTGAAGTCGGATTTCTCCATCAGATGCGCGATCACCTCGCGCGCCTGCGCGATCTTCTGCCTGAGTTCGGTGACGGTCTGGTCGGCCATGGTCGTCTGCTCCCGCCTGTATTGCCTTATTCAAAGTTAGTGCATTCCGCTCGCCCTGCAACTGCGTGCTTTTTCTCGACTCTTTGGCCGTTTCGTGCCAATCCCGCCCGATGACGCTCGACATCAAGATCTGCGGATTGAAGACCGACGCCGCTATGGCCGCGGCCCTTGCCGGCGGCGCCAGCCATGTCGGCTTCATTTTCTTTGCCAAGAGCCCGCGCTTTGTCGAGCCGGCCGAGGCCGGCCGGCTGCGCGAAGCGGCGCGCGGCAAGGCCAAGGCCGTCGCCGTCACCGTCGATGCCGATGATGCTTTCCTCGACGAAATCGTCGCCAAAATGCAGCCGGATGTGCTGCAGCTTCACGGCGCGGAAACGCCCGAGCGGGTGGCCGGGCTCAAGGCTCGCTATGGCCTGCCGGTCATGAARGCCCTGTCCATCAGCGAGGGAGCGGACCTCGAACGGGTAAAGCCGTATATAGGCATCGCCGACAGCTTCCTCTTCGACGCCAAGCCGCCCAAGGGGTCGCAATTGCCGGGCGGCAATGGCGTTTCCTTCGACTGGCGCATCCTTGCCGGCCTTGACGCCGGCGTCGATTACATGCTTTCCGGAGGGCTCAACGCCGCCAATATCGGCGATGCCCTGAGACAGGCCAACCCGCCCGGAATAGACATTTCGTCCGGCGTGGAAAGCGCTCCGGGCGTCAAGGAGCCGGCGCTGATCGAGCAGTTTTTCCGGGCCGTCAGGGCCGCGCGCGACGATCGCGCCGCCTGAACAATTCAATCAGGAGATCGGCGATGAACAAGCCGGCTATGCCCAATTCCTTCCGCACCGGGCCCGACGAGCAGGGCATGTTCGGCATCTTCGGCGGCCGCTTCGTCGCCGAGACGCTGATGCCGCTGATCCTCGATCTCGAGGAGCAGTGGAACAAGGCCAAGCACGATCCGGAGTTCAAGGCCGAGCTGCAGAACCTGTCGACCCACTATGCCGGGCGGCCCTCGAAACTCTATTTCGCGGAGGGCCTGACCAGACATCTTCGTGAGGTTTCCTCGGCGAAGGGCCTCGGGGGCGGCGCCAAGGTCTATTTCAAGCGCGAGGACCTGAACCACACCGGCTCGCACAAGATCAACAATTGCCTCGGCCAGATCCTGCTCGCCAAGCGCATGGGCAAGAAGCGCATCATCGCCGAAACCGGCGCCGGCCAGCATGGTGTCGCTTCGGCAACCGTCGCGGCGCGCTTCGGCTATCCTTGCGTGGTCTACATGGGCGCCACCGACGTCGCCCGCCAGAGCCCCAACGTCTTTCGCATGAAGCTGCTCGGCGCCGAAGTGCGGCCGGTCACCGCCGGCCACGGCACGCTGAAGGACGCCATGAACGAAGCGCTTCGCGATTGGGTGACCAATGTCGAGGACACTTATTACCTGATCGGCACCGCCGCCGGCCCGCATCCCTATCCGGAGTTGGTCCGCGATTTCCAGTCGGTGATCGGCTCGGAGGCCCGCGCCCAGATGCTGGAGCAGGAAGGCCGGCTGCCCGACGTCATCATCGCCGCTGTCGGCGGTGGCTCCAATGCCATCGGCCTGTTCCATCCCTTCCTCGACGACAAGGATGTCCGCATCATCGGCATCGAGGCGGGCGGGCGTGGCCTCGACGGCGTCGAGCATTGCGCCTCGATGAATGCCGGCAAGCCGGGCGTGCTGCACGGCAACCGCACCTATCTCCTGCAGAATTCCGACGGCCAGATCCTCGACGGCCATTCGATCTCGGCCGGCCTCGACTATCCGGGCGTCGGGCCCGAGCATTCCTGGCTGAAGGATTCCGGCCGCGTCCAGTACGAGCCGATCCTCGACGACGAGGCGCTCGAGGCCTTCCAGCTGACGACGCGCGTCGAAGGCATCATTCCGGCACTGGAATCGGCGCATGCCATCGCCCATGCGATGAAGATCGTGCCGGCGATGGACAAGGACCAGATCGTCATCGTCAACCTGTCCGGCCGTGGCGACAAGGACGTGCACACGGTGGCCAAGATGCTGGGCATGGAGATCTGACAATGACCACCCGCATCGACCGCCGCATGGCGAAGCTGAAAGCCGAGGGCCGTCCGGCCTTGGTCACCTATTTCATGGCCGGCGACCCGGACTACGACACCTCGCTCGCCATCATGAAGGCGCTGCCGCGCGCCGGAGCCGATGTCATCGAGCTAGGCATGCCCTTCTCCGATCCGATGGCCGACGGCCCGGCCATCCAGGCGGCGGGCCTCAGGGCGCTGAAAGGCGGCCAGACGCTGGCCAAGACGCTGAAGATAGCCTCCGAGTTCCGCACGGCCGACGACGAGACTCCGATTGTGCTCATGGGCTATTACAACCCGATCTACATCTACGGCGTCGACCGCTTCCTGGCGGACGCCAAGGCAAGCGGCGTCGACGGGCTGATCGTCGTCGACCTGCCTCCGGAAATGGATGAGGAACTCTGCATTCCGGCGCTGAAGGCCGGCGTCAATTTCATCCGGCTGGCGACGCCGACCACCGACGACAAGCGCCTGCCCAAGGTGCTGGAGAACACATCCGGCTTCGTCTACTACGTGTCGATGACCGGCATCACCGGTTCAGCGCTGGCCGACACCGCCAAGGTGGCGGCGGCGGTGAAGCGCATCAAGAGCCACACCGCGCTGCCGGTCTGCGTCGGCTTCGGCGTCAAGACCGCCGAGCAGGCCCGCACCATCGGCGCCTCCGCCGACGGCGTCGTGGTCGGCACCGCGATCGTCAATGCGATCGCCAATGTGCTTGGACCGAAAGGCGAGAAGACCGCCGATCCGGCCGAAGCCGTCGCCACTTTGGTCAGCGGCCTTGCCCAGGGCGTCCGCTCGGCCCGTCTTGCCGCCGCCGAATAGTCTGACTACTTGTTGCTGAGCAGTTCCGGCCGGAAAACCGCCGCACAGTTTTCCGGGAATTGCACGAAGTCCTTTCCAGGACAGGAGCCGAAGCCATGAACTGGATCACCAACTACGTTCGTCCGAAGATCAATTCGATGCTCGGCCGGCGCACCGACATGCCGGAAAACCTCTGGATCAAGGATCCCGAGACCGGCGAGATGGTGTTCCACAAGGATCTCGAGTCCAACCAGTTCGTCATCCCCTCTTCCGGCCATCACATGAAGATCTCCGCCAGGGAGCGGCTGAAATATTTCTTCGACGACGGCAAATACGAACAACTCGACAACCCGAAAGTCGTGCAGGACCCGCTGAAGTTCCGCGACGAGAAGCGCTACACCGATCGCCTGAAAGAGGCGAAGGCCAAGACCGGGCTCGATGATGCCATCATCAATGCGCTCGGCACCATCGAAGGCCTGCCGGTCGTGGTCACCGTGCAGGACTTCGCCTTCATGGGCGGCTCGCTCGGCATGGCCGCCGGCGATGCCATCGTACATGCCTTCGAGGTTGCCCTGCAGCGCAAGCGCCCTCTGATCCTGTTCGCCGCCTCGGGCGGCGCGCGCATGCAGGAAGGCATCCTGTCGCTGATGCAATTGCCGCGCACCACGGTCGGCGTCGACCGGCTGAAGGAAGCCGGCCTGCCCTATATCGTCGTGCTGACCAACCCGACCACCGGCGGCGTTACCGCATCCTACGCGATGCTTGGCGATGTTCATATCGCCGAACCCGGCGCGCTGATCGGYTTTGCCGGGCCGCGCGTGATCGAACAGACCATCCGCGAAAAACTGCCCGACGGCTTCCAGCGCTCCGAATATCTGATGGAGCACGGCATGGTCGACATGGTCGTCTCGCGCCTGGAGATGCGCTCGACCATCGCGCGGCTGTTGAAAATGCTGCTCAAGGTGCCGCAGGAGGAAACGCCGCTCGAGCCGGAGATCCTGCCGCCGGCGGTCGTCAACGCCGAAGCCAGGCCACAGACCTGACGCGACATCACCCGCCGCGAAACCGCGATTGCGCGCACCGTCCGGTGCGCCTAGAGCCGGATGATTTCAGGTCGAATCGACCTGAAATCTGAATCCGGCTCTAAATCCAAGAGATAGAGCATGATGTCGTCCGAAAACCGCTTCACACTTTTCGGCATCATGCTCTAGGATTCCGCCATGACAACGCTCGCCGCCGATCGCGCAATCGAACACCTGATGACGCTTCATCCGAAGGGCTTCGACCTTTCGCTGGACCGCGTCACGCGGCTGCTTGAACGTCTCGGCAATCCGCAGGACCGGCTGCCGCCGGTCATCCATATTGCCGGCACCAACGGCAAGGGCTCCTGCGCCGCTTTCTCGCGCGCGCTGCTGGAAGCGGCAGGCCATCTCGTCCATGTCCATACTTCGCCGCATCTGGTGAACTGGCACGAACGCTACCGGCTGGCGGCCGAAGGCGGCGGCAAGCTGGTCGACGACGATATTTTCGCGGAGGCCATCGCGCGCGTCGCCAAGGCCAACGCAGGCCAGAAAATAACGGTCTTCGAAATCCTCACCGCCGTCACCTTCRTCCTGTTTTCCGAATATCCGGCRGAAGCGGCGATCATCGAGGTCGGTCTCGGCGGCCGCTTCGACGCCACCAATGTCATCGCGCGGCCGGCGGTCTCGGTGATCATGCCGGTGTCGATGGATCACGAGGCCTATCTCGGCGACCGCGTCGAGCTGATCGCCGCCGAAAAGGCCGGCATCATGAAGCGCGGCTGCCCGGTGGTGATCGGCGCCCAGGAAAGCGAGACGGCGCTCCAGGTGCTGATCGATACCGCCGAGCGGCTGGATTGCCCGACCCTCGTCTACGGCCAGGATTTCCTCGCCTTCGAGGAAAACGGCCGCATGGTCTACCAGGACGAGGACGGGCTGATGGACCTTCCGATGCCGCGCCTGCCCGGCCGGCATCAGTTCGCCAATGCGGCTGCGGCAATCGCCGCGGTCAAGGCGGCAGGTTTCGAGATCAGCCATCGCGCCGCCGAAAAGGCGATGACCCATGTCGCCTGGCCGGCAAGGATGCAGAAGCTGACGCAGGGCAAGCTGGTCGACCTGGCGCCGAAAGGCGCCGAGATCTGGCTGGACGGCGGTCACAATCCCGGCGCCGGCATCGTCATCGCCGAGGCGCTCGCCGAGCAGGAGGAGAAGCATCCCCGGCCGCTGGTCCTGATCTCCGGCATGATCAATACCAAGGATCAGACCGGCTATTTCAGCGCCTTCAAGGGCCTTGCCCGCCATGTCTACACGGTGCCGGTGAGCATGAGCGACGCCGGCGTGCCCAACGACGAGCTGGCGCTGCGCGCGGCCGAAGCCGGCCTGTCGGCCGAGCCGGTCAGTTCCGTCGCCAATGCGYTGATGCTGYTGCGCGACAGCTGGGACGGMCCGGCGCCACGCATCCTGATCGGCGGCTCGCTTTATTTTGCCGGCGCGGTATTGGCCGAGAACGGCACCCCGCCGACTTGAGCAATTCCAGGAAAAGTGCGCAGCGGTTTTCCGTCCGGAATTGCGAAAAAACAGATACTTGGAGCGGATCAGCGATCCTTTGAAAAACTGAACCGCTCTAAGCGGCAAGATGCATGGCGGCAGGCAGCGCCAGCGACAGGCCGGACAGGAAAAGCAGCACAAACACGATTTTGCGCATCGCTCGTTGTGAGAGCGGCGGCGGCCAGCGCCGCGCCGCATAGGTTGTCAGCATCACCGCCGGTATGGCGAGGATCAGCGCCATAGGCGACATGGAAGGCAGATTGCCGCTCGTCACGACCGCGACAAGCCGGACCACTTGCGCAGCGCCGAAGGCGGTGACCAGCGTCTCGCGAATGCGTTCATGCGGCAGCGGCTGGCGAAAGAGATGATAGACCAGCGGTGGACCACCGGTCGAAAACAGCCCGCTCATGAGACCCGAGATGATGCCGAAGCCGACAAAACTCGCGTCCGACGACGGTTTAGCCAGACCGGCGGGCCTGATTGCCAATTGCAGGCTGGACAGCATGATGACCAGGCCAAGTCCGATTTTCAGCAGGTCGGCCTGCGTGTCCGCCAGCCATTCCAGTAGAACGTAACCCACCAGCAATGAAGGCAGGCTTGCGACCAGGATCAGCCGCAACTCCCGGCGTGCGACGTCGCGCCAGCCGCCCTGGATCAGCATTTGCGTGGCGTTGACCAGGGTAAGCATGCCGACCATCGCCGCGGCATCCGGCAGCGGCAACAGACCGACAAGGGCGATCGCGCCCATCATGACCAGACCGAAGGCAAAGCCCGTCAGCGTCTGGACGTAGGCGGCGACCGCCGCAAATCCGGCAAAGGCGACAAGAGGCCCTAAACCCATGTCGTCTGGTTCTACGCCAGGGTGGACCGGCGCAAGCCGACTGCTGGGATCACGGCGCGCCTACTTCAGCTCGATCTCGATGAAGGCGTATTCGCCGTCATTGGCGTTGATSACGTCATGCTCGACGCCTTCCTTGCGGAAATAGGGCGCGCCYTTCTTCATCTCGGCGAAGGATTCGCCGTCCTTGGTCACCAGCTTCAGCTTGCCGTCCATCAGCGGCACGATGACGTAATCGTGGCCGTGGCGATGCCAGCCGGTGTTCGCGCCCGGGGCGAAGCGGTATTCGGTGACGATGACCCGCTCATTGTCGATGAAGACGGTGGCCTTGGCTGTTCCGGTCATGATCTCCTCCCTTTTCCCATAGGAAACGAGATGGCGCGCTCTGGCGTCAGGGCCACCGCGTGTCGAGCGATGGCGCCAAAGAAAAAGCCCGGCGCGATGGCCGGGCTCATTCGTCAAGTCCGTGGATTGGCTCAGGCGAGGCTGCCGTTGATCCAGTGCGACAGCGCGGTCTTCGGCGCGGCACCCACCTTCATGTCGGCCACTTCGCCACCCTTGAAGATCATCAGCGTCGGGATCGAGCGCACGCCGAACTGCGCGGCCAGTTCAGGGTTTTCGTCGATGTTGAGCTTGGCGATCTTCACCTTGGAGCCGAGCTCCTTGGCGATGTCTTCCAGCGCCGGGGCGATCATCTTGCACGGGCCGCACCACTCAGCCCAGAAATCCACCACGACCGGCTCCTTGGCGTTAAGCACATCGGCCTGGAAATTGCTCTTGTCGACCTTGACGGTGGCCATGCGGAAATCCTTTCGAAAACTCGGGTTGCACCAAATGTGGTGGTTGTGGTGGCGACGTTCAAGCAGTTCTTGTGTCACGCTCCTGTGAGTCGAGCAAGGGCATCGTCCATGGCCTTCGCCGGCAGCTCGATCAGGCGCGGCGCCTCGGTGAACAGCAGCGCGGCCGTCACCTCGCGACCCGGATAGAGCGGCCTGAGCAGCGCGCGGTAGAGCGCGAGCTGCAGGAGATAGGCCGGCGGGACTTCGGCCAGCGAGGCGGGCGCCGGCCGGTTGGTCTTGTAATCGACGATCGAAACCTTGTCCGGCGTCACCGCCAGCCTGTCGATCTTGCCGGAGATCGAACGCAGCTTGCCCTTCACCTCGAGGCTGCCCATGACCGCGACCTCGGCACGTGAAGACGGCGCAAACAACGCGCCGAAACGTCGGTCGGACAGGATCGAAAGCACGGCTTCCAACGCATTGAGGCGTTCGCGCTCCGGCCATTCGGCGCCGGCGCGCGCCAGATAGCGCTCCGCCGCTTCGCGCCTTTCTTCCTCTGCGATCCCCGGCAGCATCTGCAGCAATTTGTGCAGGGCCAGACCGCGCATAACAGCGAACCCGGGTTCGGCCTCGGCGTCGAGCACGGGCGAGCGCGTGTCGGGCAGGGTCTCAATTGCCTCGTCGATGAGAGCCGATGCGCCGGAGGGCGACAAAGGCCGCGGCAGATCCTCATAGGGTGGCAGCGGGCGGAAAAGCGTCTCAGGCAGCGGCGCGAGATGCTCCGCTGGGCTCTCGGCTTCGCCCGCCGCGAGCGCCATCGGGGGCAGCCTCGTCATATGGAAGCGGTGTACAGCCACATCGGCGGTCGCCGGGTGCCTGCGCTCGGAACTCTCGGGCGCGCCGGTCAGCGCCCGGCTGACGATCGAATGCCAGGTGCTGGTGCTGGGCTGCCGTTTGCCGTGGTAGCCGCAGACGATCAGCCGGTCTTCCGCGCGCGTCATGCCGACATAGAGCAGACGCCGGTATTCATCGTCGGCCAATTCGCGCGCCCGCGCCGAGGCCGCCCGTGATACGCCGTTGGCGACGTCATTGGCCGAGCGCCACAGATAGCCCTTGCCCTTCCATTGCGCGCCCGAGCTCTCGAACGGCATCAGGCGCGGCAGATGCTGGTCGCTGAACGGCGCCGAGCCGCCATCGACCAGGAAGACCACCGGCGCTTCCAGGCCCTTGGCGGCATGCACGGTCATGACGCGCACCTCGTCGCGCGTCTGGTCCATCTCACGCTTGATCTCGGGACCACTGTTCTCGAGCGTCGAAAGGAAGGCTTCCAGCCCTGGCAGGCCGGAGCGTTCTTCGGCCAGGCAGAAGCTCAGGAATTCGTCGAGTATATCGCCGGCTTCCGGTCCGAGCCGCGCCGTCATCTTGCGGCGCAGGCCGTCGCGCGCCAGCACCGCGGCGTAGAATTCGAAGACCGGCTTGAAGGCGATCTCGTTCGCCCAGGCATCAAGCCGGCTAACAATGGCGGTCAAAGCCTCGTTCGCGGCTGCATGCTGCCGGAGCGAGGCGATCAGCGACTGGCCCTTCGGCCTCTCGCCGGCCAACGCCAGCAAGGCCTCCTCGGAAACCTCGAAGATCGGGCTGCGCAGCACGGCGGCCAAAGAGAGATCGTCCTCGGGCTGGATGAGGAAATGGCCGAGAGCGATCAGGTCCTGAACGGCGATGTGGCCGGGCAGGCTCAGCCTGTCGGCGCCAGCGACCGGGATCTGCCGGTTCTTCAGGCTGCGCGACAGCGCGTGCACGAAGCGGTCGCGCTTGCGCACCAGCACGAGGATGTCGCCTGCCGAGACTTTCCGGCCCTTGCCTTCGATGACCTCGCCGTTCCGCAACCAGTTCTGGATAGTCGTGGCCACATGTTCGGCCACGCGCACGGCCGGCGCGCTGGCATGGTTGACCGGCAAGGTCCAGTCGTCCGGCTCCTCGACCATTTCGGCGCCGATCGAGGGCCACACCTCGACATAGCCCGGAGCGTCGGTGCGGATCGCCTTGTGGCTCAGCGGATCGGGGTCGTGGCTGATGCCGCGCCGCGCGCCGGGTTCGGCAAAGACGCGGTCGACGGCTGCCAGCACGTCGTCGCTCGAGCGGAACGACCAGGTGAGTTTCAAGTCGGCGAAGGAGGCTTCCGCGTCGCGCACGCGCCCGGCAAACAAAAGCCGGCTTTCGGCGAAGGAATCCGGTGCGGCGCCCTGGAAGGAATAGATCGACTGCTTCTCGTCGCCGACGGCAAAGACCGTGCGCCGCACCTCCTCGCGCTGGCCGAGCCCGGCAAAGAATTCCTCCGTCAGTTTCTTCACCACTTCCCATTGATCGGGGCTGGTGTCCTGCGCCTCGTCGAGCAGGATGTGGTCGATGCCCTGGTCAAGCTTGAATTGCACCCACGGTCCGGCGTCGGGCCGCGACAAAAGGTTGACGGTGCGGGTGATCAGGTCATTGAAGTCGAGGAAACCGCGGCCGCGCTTCAACTGCTCGTAGCGGGCAATCAGCCAGCCGGCGATCGTGAGCGCCGCCACCGTCCCTTCCAGCATGCGAAACAGCGCCAGCCGGTCCGAGACGTCGAGGATCGCCTTGGCGGCCGCSAGATASCGKTCCGGCAGRTCGGGAAGCCGGTCGACCAGCGCCTTCTTGAACACCTTCGGCGGRTCGTAGGGGTCGCCATCGGTCTTGAGAAAAGCCTTGGCGAGCAGCCGCAAGCGYCGRATCGGGTCKGCTTCGGCAAAGGCGCTTTGCGCRTAAGGCAGCACATTGTTCARAACCGYGCGRGCGTCGGTAGCRTCSGCCGCGCKGGCRAACTCGGCGTATTGGCTCGGCGAGAAACCCGGCARCGGCCAGATCGAMGCRGCRATGTCRTCGGCKGTCTGTCCGGGCCTGAAACCGAATTCRGCGAACARSGRCYGGAARTCSCGRCYYTTGCCGAGCTTCTGGATRAAACCGCGCAATTCGTCGCGCTTGCCGACGATCTCGGAAAGCAGTGTGTCGAGCCCGAATTCGCCGCCGCGCTCCAGCACCGTGGCAAAGGCCTCCGCCAGGCCTTCGACACCGGCGCCGGCGCCGGAAATCATGTCGCGTCGGGCATCGCCGAACAGCGAGGCTTCCATCTGCGGGTCGAGCATCTCGAAATGCGCAGGGATGTTGGCTTCCAGCGGGAACTGGTGCAGCACCGATTCGCAGAAGGCATGGATGGTCTGGATCTTCAGGCCGCCCGGCGTTTCCAGCGCCTCGGCGAACAGCCGGCGGGCGCGCCGCATCGTATCGCGGTCGGCGCCACGCCCGTCGAGCGCCGCGATCCTCGCCGCGAGCTCTGCGTCGGGAAGCGCGGTCCATTCCGACAGGGTTGAGAACACGCGGTTCGACATGTTGGCGGCGGCGGCGCGCGTGTAGGTCAGGCACAGGATCTTCGACGGATCGGTGCCGTTGAGCAGCAGCCGAATGACGCGCTGCGCCAGCACATGCGTCTTGCCCGAGCCGGCATTGGCCGACACCCAGGCCGAATTGGCGGGATCGGAAGCACGCGCCTGGCTGGCGGCGGTACCGGACGGGATCGGATATTTCATCCTTCCGCCTCGTCCTCGCTGGCGCCGCCGGCCGACCATTCGAGCACGCGCGCCAGATGGTCGTAGTCGCCATCAGCTTCGCCGTCGCGGAAGGGCAGCGCGCGCGACAGATAGCCTGTCGTCGGATCGGCATAGTGGAAGAGCAGCCGCTCCAGCCGCGCCCAGGCTTCCTCGGAGAGGTCGTTGGCGGTGCGCTGCTTGCGGTTGTATTCCAGGACCGATTCCTCGAACACCTCGCCATTCGGCTTCAGCCGCACGAAGGCGAGCTGCGAGGGCTCGCAAACGCCGAGCTCCTTGAAGGCGCCGCGCCTCAGCAGCGCGCCTTCCAGCGCCAGCTGCGGCGACAATAGCGTATGCGCCTGCGCCTTCGACGGCGATGATCCGGTCTTGTAGTCGAGGATATCGGCCATCCCGCCGGCCAGCAGGTCGACGCGGTCGGCATAGCCGGAGAGCGTCACGGCGGTGCGGCCGACCACGGTTTTCTCCGCCCGCTCCTCCGAGTGGCGCCGGGCGACGGCGTCGGCGCGGGTAAGCTCCCATTCGACGATGTTTTCGGCGAGCTTTTCGAAGCGCGGCCACCACACCGCCTCGATATCGGGCGGAAGCGCTGCGTCGGCAAAGCAGACGCGGCCGGCTTCGATCAGGCCTGCCAGCGCGCTTGGCGCTCTTGGATCCTCGACCCGTCGCGTGAACAGATGCAGGATCTCGTGGAACAGCGTGCCGCGCTCGGCGGCACCCGGATCGCGGATCAGCGGTTCGAGCGGCATCAGGCCAAGAATACGGCGGGCATAGATCGCATAAGGGTCGCGGCGCAGCGTCTCGATCTCGGTGACCGAGAAATGCTGTGGGCGCAGGCCAAGCGGCGGCTTCGGCTGCGGCCGCGCCGCGAACTCTTTTTTCTCGCCGGCGTCCAGCACCCGCGCCCAGGCAAGCAGGGCATCGCCCCGGCGGCGKATYGCGGTYGTCKGRTCCTTGCCGAYRAAGGTCAGCATGCGCTGCAGCCAGCGCGACGGCACGGCCGGCGCGTCGCCGGACCGCGCCGAGCGCGTCAGCACCACGGTTTCAGCGCCCATCGCCATCTGGAAATCGTGCGCGGCGAGGCCGATGCGCCGCTCCGGCGGTTCGAGGTCGATGCCGGTCTTCATCAGCCGCGACATGAAGCGGTCGCTCTCCGGCTTGCGCGGCCACACGCCCTCGTTGAGCCCGCCGATGACGAGCGTGTCGACGCTCTGCAACCGGGCTTCCAGCGCGCCCCAGATGGCGATGTTGCGGTCGGTGCCCTGCGCTGGCTTGACCGTTTCAGGCGCGATCAGCGCCTCCATCACGTCAGGCCACTCGGTGGCTGCGAATGTGAAGGGCGAGGAGACGGCGACCAGCCCGCGCAGCAGTTCGGCAAGCTTTTCGCCGGCGTCGCCGGCGTAGAGTTCGGCCAGGTTGCCGTCCGCCGCGCGGCCCATGTCCTCCAGCGCGACGACGCTCGCGCGCGTCAACGCGGCGATGTCGGCATCCCTGTCCTCGCGCATCGCTGCAAGAGGGGCGAGCGCATTATTGAGGCGGCTAAGTATGTCGCGTGTCTGCTCGATGCGGCGTACCGTGAGACGCGGGAACCAGAAGGGCTGTCTGGTGTCGCCGCTGAGGCCCGCGAGCCGTGCGTCGAAAAGCTCGCCAAGCGAGGCGACATCGGGCCGCCCGGTGCCGCCACGCAGCGCCACCAGTTCGACCAGCTCGGCTGCCTTGCGCACTGTCTGTCGGTCGAGGCCGAGGCTGAGCAGTGGATGCTTGAGCAGGGACAGCAGGCCTACCGGGTCACCAGGCCGGAACGCGGCGCTCAGCGCGAGGCGGAGCAGGCTGGCGGCCGGGGTGTTGGCAAGCGGTGTGCCGCCGGAATCGTCGGCGACGACGCCGAAGCGCAAAAGCTCGGCCGAAACCCGCCGGGCGAGCGCCCGGTCGCCGGTGACCAGCGCTGCCCGTTTGCCGGGGCTTTCGACCGCGCGCTTCAGMGCGATCGCGATTGCCGCCGCCTCGTCGCRCTCATTGGCGGCTTCCACCAGCGTCACCCCGGCCAGGGCCTGTTCGACGTCGCTGGCCGAAAAACGCGGCCGTGTCTCGGTCCAGAATTCGGTGGTTTCGGCCGGACGCAGCGCCTCGCCGACAATGGCCGCGCGCTGCGCCAGAGGTCTCGCCGCCGCGCCGATCTCCTCGACGTCCCGGCGTGGAATTCCGATGCCGCCGATCAGCTTTGCCAGGCCGTATTGCGGGTGGCCCAGCGTCGCCGGACGCGCGCCGGGCGCCGTTATCGCCGCGAAGGATGCGTCATCCAGCTCGCGATCCAGGCCGGGCAGCACCACGGCGCCGTTGGGCAGGCCGGCGATCACCGCCAGGAGTTCGGCGGTGGCGGGTATGGAGCCGGTGGAACCGGCCGCGACTATGGGCCCAGCCGGCGGATTGCGCTTCAGCCACGCCGCCTCCAGCCGGATCAGCGCGCTGCGGTGCGCGGCTGGGTTCGAGCGGTTGCGCTCCTTGAGCAATTGGGGCCAGTTGTCGGTGACGATGCCAAGGAAATCGAGCGTCACCTGCCACCAGCCGGCGAGATTGCCGGTCACAAGCGTGGCGAGCTTTGCCCAATCCGTGCCCTCGGTCTCGATCTCGTCCATCAGCCGGGCGAGGTCGCGCGCCAGCCAGATGGCGTCGGCGGCCGAGGTCGGCACCACGAACTCCTCGTTGAACCGCTCCCTGACATGCGCCGGCAGGCTCTCTTTCCACGCACGCACCAAAGGCGCCAGCAAAAGCAGCCGCTCCTGCGCGGCGATCGGCGGCGCAAGGTCTATTGACGGCGCCGCCTCTGCCTCGAAAGCCGCCTCATCCTCATCGAATTCGCCCAGCGGTCGCACCGTCGGCAGGATGGCCGAGCGGTGTCCGAGCGCCTCGACGAAGGCGCCGCGCAATGCGCGCGCGGCGCGGCGCGTCGGCACATAGATGGTGGCGTCGGCCAGTGCCAGCGGATCGCCATCATAGCGGAAACCGGGGATGAGGCGGCCGTCGAGCAACGCCCCCGCCAGCGTCGGCAGGAACGGCGCTCCGGGCGGGATGGAAAAGACGCGGCGCGTGCCGCTCATACCGCTTTCGCGAGTGCGCCGGCAACCGCTGCTTCGGCGGCCGGAATGGCATCTGGCGTGCCGACGGTAATCCAGCGGCCATGCATCTGCATGCCGAACAGCCGGCCGGCGGCGATCGCCTTGTCGAAATAGAYRTTGAGYGAATGCGAGYCMGYMGGSGCSTCSYTGAARATGCGSGGATGGATGATYGCYGCRCCCGCATAGATCAGGCCRGCCGGRTCGCCCTTCGACCGCCGCAGCGCGCCRTCCGGCGCRASMAGGAARTCGGTGCCGACGCARTGCCCGGTCGCTGAGTCGAGATCGGTGAGCATCAGCAGAATATCCATTCTSRWGSYGTCCCAYGCAAGRGCGAGGCGYTCGAGGCTGGGTTTACCGCTGTCKATCCAGAAYGTGTCGGCRTTGATGATGTAGAACGGYTCGTYACCSAGMAGCGGSAGYGCCTTGACGATGCCGCCGGCCGATTCCAGYARSGCTTCGCGCTCGTCGGAGATGACKATCTTCGGCGCTTTTCGTCCGGCCACATGCGCGACGATCTGCYCCGGCAGGTAGTGCACGTTGACGACGGCTTTGCTGACGCCCGCGGCCTCCAGGCTGTCCAGTCCCCAGTCGAGCAGGGTCTTGCCGGCGATCTTCACCAGGGGCTTCGGCATCGTGTCGGTGATCGGCCGCATGCGCTTGCCGAGGCCGGCCGCCAGCACCATCGCGGTCTGCGGCCTCATGGCGAGCTTTCCTCCAACAGCCGGTGGGCCATGTAGAATTCCTTCAGGCCGCCAAGCGCCGGATGCGCCAGCGCCCGCCTCAGATAGTCGCGGATGCGCGGCAGGTGTTTCAGATAGTAAGGCTTGCCGTCGCGCTTTTCGAGCCGCACGAAGATTCCGAGGATCTTCGAATTGCGCTGCGCCGCCATGATCGCATAGGCCTCGGCGAAGCCCGCTTCGTCGAAGGCGCCTGCCGCGCGGCGCGCGGCGACATAAGCCTCTACGGTCCGCCGCTCGATCTCGGGCGAAACGGTCACGCGGGCGTCCATCGCGAGCGAGGCGACGTCATAGGCCGCGGGGCCGATCAGCGCGTCCTGCACATCGATGATCCCCAGCCGGTCGAGGCCGGAACGCTCGCCGCGCCAGATGATGTTGGGCGAATGGAAGTCGCGCAGCATCAGCGTGTATTCCCGGCCTTGGAGGCGGTCGAGCACGGCGTTCCATTCCTTGTGGTAGCCGGCACGCAACTCGTCATTTGCCGGCTTGCCTGTGACCATCGGCACATACCAGTCGACCAGGAGGTCGGCTTCGATCAGCATGGCCTCGCGATCGAACGGCGGCACGTCATGGAACACGCCCGGCGCGGCCTCCATGCGCTGCGGCCAGGTCTTGCCATGCATCATGGCAAGCAGTTCCGCCGCCGCCGCGTAGCGCTCGGCAATCGGCTGGCCGTCGCCGCTCAAGAAGCCTTCCGCGCCGAGGTGTTCGAGCAGCAAAAATCCTTGGTCGAGGTCCTGCGCGTGGATCACCGGAACGCTGACGCCGGCGCCGAGCAGCGCCCTGTCGATGGCGACGAAAGCGCTGACCGATTGGGCCGTGTGCGCAATCACCGCATAGGGCTTGCCGTCGCGCACCGTCGGACCGAGCACCAGGCGCGGCGAGTTCATCAGCACGCGCGGCGCCTGGCCGGGCAACGAGACGATCTCATAGGAGCGGGCGGATGCGTCGCCGACGAAATGGCGGCGGCTGGCCTCGCCCCACCCGCTGGAGGCGAGAAAATCGCGCATCGCGACCGACCGCGCCACGCGTTCGAATACGGGGCCATCTCCCGACAGTTTCGCGATCCGGCCCGCGCCCTGTTCGGCAAGCTCGACCTGGAGCGCACTCTGCGGCAGCCGGTCTCCGGCCCGTTCCGGCCACTCGATCAAGGCAGCCCCTTGCGTCAGCGCATCGTCGAGGCCGAGTTCGTCGAGCTCGTCGGGCGAAGAGAGGCGATAGAGGTCGAAATGATGGACAGGGACGCGCGTCTCGTAGCTCTGCACCAGCGTGAAGGTCGGGCTCGGGACTTCGAGCTTGGCGTCGTCGGCAAGCGCCCGGACCAGGGCGCGGGCCAATGTCGACTTGCCGGCGCCGAGATCGCCCTCGAGCGCGATCGCGTCGCCGGCGCGCAACGCCATGGCGAGGTCTTCGCCAAGCCGTGCCGTCGCCGCCTCGTCGGGAAGAAAACGCTCCAGCGTCGATCTTGCCAAGGCGCGTTACTCGGCCGCTTCGCGGATGCCCGAGGGCGTGTCGGGGAAGGTGCAGATCACCGTGGTGCCCTGGTCCTTTCCGGTCTCGATGCGCACGGCGCCGCCATGCAGTTCGACGAAGCTCTTGACGATCGAGAGCCCCAGCCCGGCGCCGCGCCGGCGTCCGCCATTGGCGCGCGGCTCGAAGCGGCGGAACACCGATTCCAGAACGTCCGGCGGCATGCCCGGCCCGTCGTCGTGGACGGAGAATTCGACGCCCTCCGCCAACCGGCGACAGGTGAGCGTGATCGTGCTCGCCTCGGGCGCGTAGTTGGCGGCGTTGCTCAGCAAATTGTAGAGGATCTGGCGGACGCGGGTCTCGTCGCCATGGAAGCTCTTCGGCGCCGCCGCGGCATTGACCTTGAGCTTTATCGAATGCTCTTCCAGCCGGTCGGCCACCAGCTCGGCCGCCGCCGCGATCGTCCTGTCGATGCTCATCTCGGAAATGTCGAGCTGCATGATGCCGGCATCGACGGTCGCCAGGTCCAATATGTCGTTGACGATGGTGAGCAGCACCGAGGACGACGAGCCGACATGCTCGACATATTCGCGCTGCTTCGGCGTCAGCGGCCCGGTGGTGGGCAGCGACAGCAGCTCCGTGAAGCCGATGATGTTGGTCAGCGGCGAACGCAGCTCATAGGAGACATGCTGCACGAACTCGTTCTTCAACTGGTCGGATTTCTCCAGCGCCTCGTTCCTGTCCTTCAGCGCCCGCTCGACATTGACGGTGTCGGTGACGTCGACGAAGGTCATCATCACCTGCCCGTTGGGCAGATGGATGACGGCGTAGCTGAGCACCGTTCCGTTGACCAGCTCGGTCTGGCCGCGGCGATCGCGGCGTTCGTCGTCAAAGCCGGTGATGGCGGCGACGAAACCGGGCCACGGGCTGTCGGCCGCGCGGCGGTCGCAAAGATCGCGGATCGCCGAGACATGCACATTGGGCTTGATCGCGTCCGGCTCGATCCCCCAGAGGTTGACGAAGGCCGGGTTGGAGAGGCGAAGCCGCCCGTCCGGCCCGAACACGGCAACGCCTTCGGCGAGATTGTCCAGCGTCTCGCCCTGCACGCGCACGGCGGTCCGGTAGCGGCTTTCGAGGTCGATCTTCTCGGTCAGGTTCTCGAACACCCAGGTGACGCCGCCCTTGGGCTGCGGGTTGGCCACCACGCGGATCGTCTTGCCGTCCGGCAAGTGCCACCAGTGCTCCTGCGATTCCACCGCACGGTAGGCACTAAGCAGGCCCTCCTTCCAGCGGCGCCATTCCGGCTGCTCGGCAATCTTGCCTTCGCTGCGCAGCCGGTCGAGCAGCAGCGCATTGTCGGGAGCGCTGTGCAGGAAGCCGCTGTCGAGGCCCCAGAGCTTCTGGAAGGCCTGGTTGAAGAAGCGCAGCTTCTCATCGGTGTCGAAGATCGCGACGGCCGTGTTGAGCTGGTCGAGCGTGTCGGCGTGGCTGCGCACGGTCCGCTCATATTCGCTGCGGATCGTCTCGATGGCGCTGGTGTCGCAGGCAAGCCCGGCGGAGCCATCGGCGCTGGAGAAATCGGTCACCGCGAACATGCGGCGGTCGCCCTCGATCACCGTGGACAGCGTCTGCTCGAAGACAGGACGCGACTTGTGCTGCTCGGCGATCTGCTCGCGCGCCTGCCCGCCGAGGAACTCCTTGGCCGCGCGCACGGCCGTCTCCGCGCTTTCGGCTTCTACTGCTTCGGCATAGGCGCGGTTGACCCATTTCAGCCGACCGTCGGCCGCGCGCAGCCATGCCGGCATCTTCAGCGCTTCGAGCAGGCCGAGCATGGTGTCGTAGTCGGCGCCGAGCCGCTGGTTGTCGATCTTCAGCCTGGCCTGGCTGCGCAGCGTTTCCGAAAGCGAGATGAAGCGCACCAGCACATGCGCGGCGCTCTTGCGGCCGTGCACCTCGAGCGGAATGCCAGCCTGTGTCTCGATGACGAGGTCGAATGCCTTGGCCTTGTCGCGCAGCGCGGCGATGGCGTTCTCCAACGCCGCCGCCGAACGCGGCATCAACCAGCGGCCRAAGGCCAGGAAGGCCGCCCGGTCTTCCGGTGCGCCGCTTTCGAGCGGCAGGCTGCCGATCAGYTCCGGCTTCTGATTGTCGGCGGCCCAGACGACCACCCGCTGGTCGCGCAGATTGAGCAGCGCCTCTGAACGTTGGAGCGCCGCATTGATGTCGGCGATGCGGGCCCTGAGCTGAACATTCTGGGCCGAGGTTCGGGCGCGCTCGCGGATRAGGAAGATGGCCGARACCAGCGCCGCCCCCATGACGCCGACGAACATGGCAAGCTGCATCACTTCGACGGCGCTGACCGAAAGCCCCGCCTTGTGCGCGATGCCGGTCTCGGCATGCGCCGCAAGCCCGAACAGCTGACCGGAAAGCGTGGAGGTGACAAGAACCATGCCGATGCGGGCGCCGGCGCCACGCATGAAGCCGCGGCTGCCGATTGCGGAGCCGTTCACCCTCGAATCCTTATGGCCGCCGGAAACGGCCTTTCCCGCGCTTGGCGGGTTTTCCCCCGGCATGTCTTGGTCCTCTTCGCCGCTTGAATGCAAGACCGCCCTGAATGCGTTCNCGCCGGAAACGGCCTTTCCCGCGCTTGGCGGGTTTTCCCCCGGCATGTCTTGGTCCTCTTCGCCGCTTGAATGCAAGACCGCCCTGAATGCGTTCTCGGCCCTGAAGTCCCCGGGCCGCGAATCACAACAATAACGCCTGCCGGAATCGGCGTGAAGAATCATTGGCKCAAAAAATAAAGCCGGGCGRAAAGTCAAYGCCCGGCTTCAATATATTGTGGATATTGTCGCYATGGTTAATAGCGGTAGTGTTCCGGCTTGTACGGRCCCTGCGGCGTCACGCCGATATAGGCGGCCTGTTCGCCCGACAGCTCGGTGAGCYTGGCGCCAAGCTTGTCGAGATGCAGCCGCGCCACCTTCTCGTCGAGGTGCTTGGGCAGCACATAGACCTGGTTCTGGTACTGGCCGTGCTTGGCGAAGAGCTCGATCTGCGCCAGCACCTGGTTGGTGAACGAGGCCGACATGACGAAGCTCGGATGGCCGGTCGCGTTGCCCAGGTTGAGCAAGCGGCCTTCCGACAGAAGGATCATGCGCTTGCCGTCCGGGAAGGTGATCATGTCCACCTGCGGCTTGACGTTGGTCCATTTCAGGTTGCGCAGCGCCGCCACCTGGATCTCGTTGTCGAAGTGGCCGATGTTGCCGACGATCACCATGTCCTTCATCGCCCGCATATGGTCGAGCGTGACGACGTCCTTGTTGCCGGTGGTGGTGATGACGATGTCGGCTGTCGGAGCGGCATCTTCGAGCGTGACGACCTCGTAGCCGTCCATCGCCGCCTGCAGCGCGCAGATCGGGTCGACCTCCGTCACCTTGACGCGGGCGCCGGCGCCGCGCAGCGAGGCCGACGAGCCTTTGCCGACGTCGCCATAGCCGCAGACGACCGCGACCTTGCCGGCCATCATCGTGTCGGTGCCGCGGCGGATGCCGTCGACCAGCGATTCCTTGCAGCCATACTTGTTGTCGAACTTCGACTTGGTGACGGAGTCGTTGACGTTGATCGCCGGGAACGGCAGCAGGCCCTTCTTCTGCAGCTGGTAGAGCCGGTTGACGCCGGTGGTGGTCTCCTCGGTGACGCCGCGGATCGCTTCCCGCTGCTTGGTGAAGAAGCCGGGCGAAGCCTTCATGCGCTTCTTGATCTGCGCGAACAGGATCTCCTCCTCCTCGCTGCCGGGATTGGACAGCACGTCCTCGCCGGCTTCGGCGCGGGCGCCCAGCAGGATGTACATCGTGGCGTCGCCGCCGTCGTCGAGGATCATGTTCGAGGTGCCGCCATCGGCCCACTGGAAGATCTGGTCGGTGTAGTGCCAGTAGTCCTCCAGCGTCTCGCCCTTGATCGCGAACACCGGAATGCCGGCTTCGGCGATCGCCGCGGCCGCATGGTCCTGCGTCGAGAAGATGTTGCAGGAGGCCCAGCGGATGTCGGCGCCCAGCGCCTTCAGCGTTTCGATCAGCACCGCCGTCTGGATGGTCATGTGCAGCGAGCCGGTGATGCGCGCGCCCTTCAGCGGCTTCTTGTCGCCGAACTCCTCGCGGCAGGCCATCAGGCCCGGCATTTCGGTTTCGGCGATCTCGATCTCCTTGCGGCCCCAGCCGGCAAGCGAGATATCGGCGACCACATAGTCCTTGCTACCCGTCATGGCAGTGCTCCGGTGTGATTTGTCTGTCAGGCGCGCCRGCGCGGGAGGCGCGGGGAAGGGCGCGAATTGCCGGCCTGACTAGCAGATCGGCCGGCAAACGACAATGGGACATAAAGAAATCTTTATGCGCGCATGTCCTGGGGCGTTACAWGCGAAAATGACGTGCGTCAGATTTCCTCGCCGAAGCGCGAGGCCACCAGCTGCTCCAGGGCGTCCATGGCTGGGCCCGCTTCCGGCCCGCAKGCGGTGACSCGAATCGAATAGCCMGGGCTTGCCGCCAGCATCATCAGCCCCATGATCGAGGTGCCGCCGACCTTCACGCCGTCCTTCTCGACATGGATGGTGGCGTCGAAGCTGCTGGCGACCTGGACGAACTTGGCCGAGGCGCGCGCATGCAGGCCGCGCTGGTTGACGATCGGGAATTCCCTGACGACCTCAACCTTGTTTTGCGACAGTRCGTTCATTTGCTGCTCAGGAGCTGGCTGGCGACATTGATGTATTTGCGGCCYGCCGCCTGCGCCTCGTCGAGCGCGGTGGCCATGTTGTCGCCCTTGCGGATCGAGGAGAGCTTGATCAGCATCGGCAGGTTCATGCCGGCAATCACCTCGGTGCGGCCGGATTCCATCACCGAAATGGCAAGGTTCGAGGGCGTGCCGCCGAACATGTCGGTGAGCACGATGACGCCGGCTCCGGTATCGACGCGCGCGACGGCGTCGACGATGTCGGCGCGGCGCTGTTCCATATCGTCGTCGGCGCCGATCGCTACGGTTTCGAAATTGTCTTGCGGCCCGACGACATGTTCCACGGCATGCCGGAACTCGGTGGCGAGTTGACCGTGCGTTACGAGCACGAGTCCGATCATTCTCTGGTGGCTCCCGTCATCGCCGCTTCACAGGCTTATCTTATGTTCGCCAGCCATTCCAGGCGGCGGGAGCGCTATCTTGTCGACGCGCGGGCGGTTGACAAGCCCAAAATTGCGACTGCCCTAGCCATTTTGACGCATTGCAGCAAAAAACCCGGACGGGATCACAAAAAAGGCGCGATGGCGAGCCGCGCCATCACGGCCGGCAAGGCGGTGACGGCATTGCGCTCGACAAGATCGATGCGCGGCACCGGGCAGCCGGCGACTGGCTCGCGGATCTCTTCCTGGAAACGGGCCATCTCTTCCTTCGGCACCAGCCGGATATGAAGGTCGATCACGCCGCCCGGCTCGAACGGCAGCGGGCGTGGCATGAAGCCCGGCACTTCGGCAAGGCCGGCGATGGTGGCCGGTGTCCGGCACACCAGCCGTCCGTGGTGCGCGGCGGCAAGCAGCCTGTCGTCGCCGATCAGCCGCGAAAATAGCCCGCGCGCCCGGCAATGGTCGATGAGCGTCAGCGCCAGTGTCGTCTTGCCGGCGCCAGACGGTCCAGTGATGAGGACGCCGCGGTCGCCGATGAGGATCGCCGTTCCGTGGATGTTTTCAGGCTTCACCTCAGGGCTGGGCATGATCGTGTCCTAGAGCATGATGCCGAAAAGTGTGAAGCGGTTTTCGGGCGACATCATGCTCTATCTCCTTGATTTAGAGCCGGATTCAGATTTCGGATCGGCCAGATCCGAAATCATCCGGCTCTGGGATCGTGTCTGGACCGGAGATCAGCCTTCGGCCGGCAGCGTCACCACGAAGCGCGCCCCCTTGATCTCGCCGGGCTTGGTGCCGGGGATATTCTCGGCCGTCAGCGTGCCGCCATGCGCCTCGACGATCTGCCGGCTGATGGAGAGCCCGAGGCCGGAATTCTGGCCGAAGGCTTCGCTGGCCGGCCGGTCGGTGTAGAAGCGCTCGAAGATGCGGTCGATCTTTTCGGCCCTGATGCCCGGACCGTTGTCGTCGACGGTGATGATGTTGAGCTTGCCGGCGCGCGCCAGCGAGATGGCGATGTGGCCATGCTCCTCCGGAACGAAGGAGCGGGCGTTCTCGATCAGGTTGGTGATGACCTGGCCTATCCGCAAATCGTGGCCGATGACGAAATAGCCTTTGACGCCCGCGGGCAGCTTGGCGACCTTGAGCTCGATCTCCACCGCCTTCTTGTTGCGGGTCGTCTCGCGCGAGACCGCGACCAGATCGGTGATGAATTTCTTCAGGTCGACGGTCGCCGCATCGTCCCGCGCCARTTCRGCGTCGAGGCGGGAGGCGTCGGAGATGTCCGTGATCAGCCGGTCGAGCCGCTTCACRTCGTGCTGGATGATCTCCATCAGCCGGCTGCGCGAGGCGTCGTTCTTGGCCAGCGGCAGYGTTTCCACCGCGCTGCGCAGCGACGTCAGCGGGTTTTTGAGCTCGTGCGAGACGTCGGCGGCGAAACTTTCGATCGCCTCGATGCGCGCATAGAGCGCATTGGTCATGTCGCGTACCGCGATCGACAGATTGCCGATCTCGTCCTGGCGGTCGGAGAAGTCCGGAATCTCCTCGCGACTCTTGACGCCGCGCCGCACCCTGACGGCGGCCGCCGAAAGCCGGCGCAGCGGATTGGCGATCGTGGAGGCGAGCAGCATCGAAAGGATCGCCGTGACAAGGGCCGCGACGCCGAACACGCGCAGGATCGCCTTGCGCTCMGCYGCGACGATCTTGTCGATRTCGCCGCCTTCGGTCGACAGCATCAGCACGCCRAGGACGGCCCGGAAGCGCTGGATGGGMACGGCGACAGAGACGATCTGCTCGCCCTGCTCGCTGATCCGMACGATGGTCGAGGGGCTGCCGGTCAGCGCCTTGACCACTTCCGGGAAGGCCGCGCCATTGCCGCCKGGCTGCTCGTGGTAGACGGGAAGGTCCCTGTTGCGGAAGAAGTCGAAGACGAACTTCTCGACGCGCTCCACGAGGCCCGGCTGTTCGTCGTCGACGGGCGGCAGGTCGTAGCGCAGGATCTGGCCACGCGAATAGAGGTGGCGCGAATCGAGCAGGAGGTTGGCGTCGCGGTCATAGATGCGGGCGCGGGTGCGCGTCGGCGAGATCAGCCGCCGCAGGACCGGCGCGACGCGTTCGGGATTGATCGGGAAATCGAGATTGTCGAGCTGGTCCGAGCCTGGCCCCAGGCTTTCGCCTGCCTGCAGCTCGAGCAGCTTTTCCGGATCGATGCTGATCGAATCGGTCTCGACCGTCGCCGAGGCCGCGACCGCGCCGGCGATGATCTCGCCCTGGGTCATCAGGCTTTCGACGCGCGCATCGATCAGCCCGTCTCGGAACGTGTTGAGGTAGAGGATGCCGGTGACCAGCACGGCCAGGCCGGCCAGGTTGAGGAACAGGATGCGGCGCGTCAGGCTGGAGAAGATATGATGGCCGAGAAACCGGCGCATCGGCACCGTGAATCTCGACACGAATGCGGGCACGATGCGTGCCGGGCGCTTCGCCGCGCCCGTCCGCCTGCCTCGCTCTACTTCCACTGCCATCAACTAGCAGTCCCTGTTTAATTAGTGAGTAGTGAGTAGGCAGTAGGGCATAGGGAAGTGGTTGGCTGACCGCGGCTATGCATGAGTGGCCGCTCGCATCATTCAAAAACTGACTACTGACTATTCCCTACTGCCTACTGCCTATTCATGCTTCGCGGAACCGGTATCCGACTCCGTAAAGGGTTTCGATCATTTCGAAGTCGTCGTCGACGGCCTTGAACTTCTTGCGYAGCCGCTTGATGTGGCTGTCGATGGTGCGGTCGTCGACATAGACCTGCTCATCATAGGCCGAATCCATCAGCGCATCACGGCTTTTTACCACACCGGGGCGCTGCGCCAGCGAATGCAGGATGAGGAACTCGGTCACCGTCAGCGTCACCGGCTCGCCCTTCCAGGTGCAGGTGTGCCGTTCCTGGTCCATCACCAGCTGGCCGCGTTCGAGCGAGCGCGCCTGTTGGCTGGGGGCCTTGGCGGCGGCCTCGCGGGCGCTGGTACGACGCAGCACCGCGCGCACCCGCTCGACCAGCAGGCGCTGCGAAAACGGTTTGCGGATGAAGTCGTCGGCGCCCATCTTGAGGCCGAACAACTCGTCGATCTCGTCGTCCTTCGAGGTCAGGAAGATGACCGGCAGGTCGGACTTCTGGCGCATGCGGCGCAGCAGCTCCATGCCGTCCATGCGCGGCATCTTGATGTCGAGGATGGCGAGGTTCGGCGGGCGCGCCGCAAGGCCTTCCAGCGCCGACGCACCATCCGTGTAGGTTTCGACGCGATAGCCCTCGGATTCGAGCGCGATCGACACCGAAGTTAAAATGTTGCGGTCGTCGTCGACAAGCGCGATTGTTGCCATTTCAAGCGGCTCCCTCATGAGCTGTCCCTTCTGTCGTCGAGAAGGGGCTTTTGCAGGACAAATTGGGTACAAAATGTGGCATAGGCCCAGTCCGAAGTCACGGGCGGCCTGCCGCTACACACGATCGCACCCGACTCGGAATTGGGCGAACAAAGCCTGCCAATCCTTTGGGCAACCTCTGTGATTTTTTGCACATATAAACGATTTAAACAACTTTCAAATTTTTTAAATCGATTAATGATTTGATATCATTCGCCTTTTCTGGTTCTGACCTGCCAGCCCCCTTGAGGGCTCCGGCAAKTCGCCGGTCACATGCGGCCAAATCCAGAGAGGAAATTTGATGTCGGAAGCCGGCAAACGCAATCCCGACTGCGCCATCGACGCCATCGGCCTGAAGACCACTGGCATGGTGCGCTACAATTTCGGCGCCGCCGCGCTCTACGAGGAAGCGATCCGGCGCGGCGAGGCCAGGCTGACCGCGCAAGGCGCGCTGGTCGCCGAGACCGGCCAGCACACCGGCCGCTCGCCGAAGGACAAGTTTGTCGTGCGCGACGAGGCGACCGGCCCGCATGTCTGGTGGGACAACAACAAGGCGATCTCGCCGGCCCAGTTCGAGGCGCTCTATGCCGATTTCCGCGCCCATGTGGCCGGCAAGGACATCTATGTGCAGGATCTGGTCGGCGGCGCCGATGCCGAGCTTCAGCTGCCGGTTCGGGTCATCACCGAATTCGCCTGGCATTCGCTGTTCATCCGCAACCTGCTGATCCGCCCCGAAACGGCAGAGCTGGAGCGCTTCCTGCCGGAGATGACGATCATCGACCTGCCGTCGTTCCGCGCCGATCCCGCCCGCCACGGAACCCGCACCGAGACGGTGATCGCGGTCGATCTCACCGCCAAGATCGTGCTGATCGGCGGCACCTCCTATGCCGGCGAGATGAAGAAGTCGGTGTTCACCATGCTGAACTACCTGTTGCCGGAAAAGGGCGTGATGCCGATGCATTGCTCGGCCAATGAAGGGCCTGCCGGCGATGCGGCGGTCTTCTTCGGCCTGTCCGGCACCGGCAAGACGACGCTGTCGGCCGACCCGTCGCGCACGCTGATCGGCGACGACGAGCATGGCTGGGGTCCGCACGGCATCTTCAATTTCGAAGGCGGCTGCTATGCCAAGACGATCAGGCTGTCGGCCGAGGCCGAGCCGGAAATCTTCGCCACCACGCAGCGCTTCGGCACGGTGCTGGAAAATGTCGTGCTGGACGCCGGTCGCGTGCCGGACTTCAACGACGGCAGCCTGACGGAAAACACGCGCTGCGCCTATCCGCTCGACTTTATCCCCAATGCCTCGAAGAGCGGCCGCGCCAGCCATCCGAAGAACATCATCATGCTGACGGCGGACGCCTTCGGCGTCATGCCGCCGATCGCCAGGCTGACGCCGGCGCAGGCGATGTACCACTTCCTCTCCGGCTATACGGCGAAGGTTGCCGGAACCGAAAAGGGCGTGACGGAACCGGAGGCGACGTTCTCGACCTGCTTCGGCGCGCCCTTCATGCCGCGCCATCCGTCCGAATACGGCAAGCTGCTGCGCGAGCTGATCGCCAGCCATGGCGTCGATTGCTGGCTGGTCAACACCGGCTGGACCGGCGGCGCCTACGGCACCGGTCGCCGCATGCCGATCAGGGTCACGCGCGCCCTGCTTGGCGCGGCGCTGGACGGTTCGCTGAACGCGGCCGAGTTCCGCACCGACGCTAATTTCGGCTTCGAGGTGCCGGTGGCGGTTCCCGGCGTCGACAGCGCGATCCTCGACCCGCGCACGACCTGGGCCGACAAGGCCGCCTACGACCGCCAGGCCTCGAAGCTGGTCAACATGTTCGCGGCCAACTTCGAGAAATTCGAGCCGCATGTCGACGCGGCCATCTTGGGGGCGGCTCCGCGGCTGCAGGAAGCGGCCGAATAATCGCCGCCTCAAGCTTCTTCCTCCAGGGCCCGGCATCGTCCGGGCCTTTTCTTTTTGCGCCCCGCGCGTCATGACTGCGCGCATGAGCGCCGACGACAGGATTATCATCGCCAACGAAGCCGTCATCCATCCGGATGACCTGCACGAGGATTTCATCCGCTCCTCCGGCCCAGGCGGCCAGAACGTCAACAAGGTGGCGACGGCGGTGCAACTGCGCTTCGACGCCGCAAACGCTTCCGGCCTGTCGGAGCGGGTGCGCGAGCGCGCCATCAAGCTTGCGGGGCAGCGCGCCACCAAGGACGGCGTCATCGTCATCGAAGCCGGCCGCTTCCGCACGCAGGAGCAGAACCGCGCCGACGCGCGGGCGCGGCTGACGGCCCTGATCGCCAAAGCGGCCGAGCCGCCGCCCCCACCGCGCAAGAAGACCAAGCCTTCGAAAGGCGCCGTCGAGCGCCGCCTCAAGACCAAGGCCGGACGCTCGACGGTGAAGAAGCTGCGCGGCCGGGTCGAGGGCGATTGATCGAGGATTGCCGAGGCCGCTTTCGGGTCGCCGGCGTCCTGCTTTGGTGGCATGGTCCGCCGAACTGACTGCGTGGACGGAAATCCAGATGCTCGTTCTGCCCAAAGGCGTTCGACACATGCCCGGTTACCTGCCGCGCCCCGCCCAGGAAGCGCTGGTCGAGGCGATCAGGGAGGTGGTGCAGGCGGCACCCCTCTACGTGCCGGCCATGCCGCGCACCGGCAAGGAGATGAGCGTGCGCATGACCAATTGCGGCAGCCTCGGCTGGGCGACGGATAGGGACCGCGGCTATCGCTACCAGCCGATACATCCGGTGACCGGCCAGCCCTGGCCGCCGATCCCCGAGGCCCTGATGCAGCTATGGCGCGAGGTCTCGGCCTATCCGCATCCGCCTGAGGCCTGCCTCGTCAATTTCTATTCGAGCGAGGCCAAAATGGGCCTGCATCAGGATCGCGACGAGCAGGACTTCGCCGCGCCCGTCGTTTCGGTGTCGCTGGGCGACGATTGCCTGTTCAGGGTCGGCCAGACCACGCGCGAGGGCGCGACCAGGTCTTTCAGGCTGAAGAGCGGCGACGTGGTGGTGCTCGGCGGCGAAGGCCGCCTCTGCTTCCACGGCGTCGACCGCATCTATCCTTCGACGTCGGCATTGCTCAGGAATGGCGGCCGCATCAACCTCACGCTGCGCCGGGTGACCATGCCAGCCTGAGGTCGGCGGCAACGCCATCTTGAGCTACAGCTTCCGCAGCGCCACTTCCTCGACAAGGTGGTTGGCGCCCTTGCGCAGGATGAGATCGGCGCGCGCCCTGGTGGGCAGGATGTTCTCGCGAAGGTTCTTCAGGTTGATGTTGGCCCACAGCCCCTCGGCGATGGCGCGGGCGGCGTCCTCGGAGAGCTGCGAATAGCGGTGGAAGAAGGAGTCCGGGTTGCGGAAGGCGGTTTCGCGCAGCCGCATGAAGCGCTGGATGTACCACTGGTGGATCAGCTTCTCGTCGGCATCGATATAGATGGCGAAGTCGAAGAAGTCGGACAGGAACGGCACGATCTTGCCGTCCTTGGGCAGCTTGCCCGGTTGCAGCACGTTGATGCCTTCGAAGATCAGTATGTCCGGACGGTCGATGGTGACGAATTCGCCGGGAATGACGTCGTAGGTCAGGTGCGAATAGACCGGCGCGCGGACATTGGGTTGTCCCGACTTGATGCCGGACAGGAACCTCAGCAGCGCGCCGACGTCATAGCTTTCGGGGAAGCCCTTGCGCTCCATCAGATTGTCGCGGCGCAGGATGTCGTTGGGCAGCAGGAAGCCGTCGGTGGTGATGAGGTCGACCTTCGGGCTCGACGGCCAGCGCGCCAGCAATTCCTTCAGCACGCGCGCCGTGGTCGATTTGCCGACCGCGACGGAGCCGGCGATGCCGATGATGAACGGCGTCTTGACCACGTCCTGCGCGTTGAAGAAAGCCTGGCGCTGCCGGTACAGGAGCTGGCTTGCCTCGACATGCGCCGAAAGCAGCCGGGACAGCGACAGATAGATGCGCTTGACCTCTTCAAGGTCGACCGGATCGTTCAGCGAACGCAGCCGGTCGATCTCGTCCTCGGTCAACGTCAGCGGCGTGTCGGCGCGGAACCGCGACCATTGCTCGGCGGAGAAGAATCGGTACGGGGAATACTTCTCGGTTGGAGCAAGCTGGTCCATCGAGTTTCCTGCCCTCCTCGCCGTCAGCCCCGGGCCATCAACGCCCGGGACGCGACGCCTTCTCGGCGATGCCCGAGCGGCCGGTGCGGCCCTCGAGCTCCTTCAGCACGTCGTCCAAAGGAACACCGGCGATGCCGAGGACGACCAGCCAATGATACAGAAGATCGGCGCTTTCCGAAACGAGGGCCTGCCGGTCGCCGCGAATGGCGGCGATCACGGTCTCGACGGCTTCCTCGCCGAGTTTCTGCGCCGCCTTGTCCATGCCCTTGGCGAACAGCTTCGCCGTCCACGACTCGGCGTCGCCGGAATGGGCGCGTTGGTGGATGATGGTTTCCAGCTCGGCGAGCGAAAATTGAGCCATAACGGTGGTTTAGGTCCGATGAGCCGATGAGTCCAGCCGCATCGGCAGGCCGGCCCTGGCCATGTACGCCTTGGCTTCGGCGATGGTGTAGGTGCCGAAATGGAAGATCGAGGCGGCAAGCACCGCGCCGGCATGGCCGTCGCGGATGCCCTCGACCAGGTGATCGAGCGTGCCGACACCGCCCGAAGCGATCACCGGCACGCGCACTGCGTCGGCGATGGCGCGCGTCAGCGCGATGTCGTAGCCGGCTTTCGTGCCGTCCCGGTCCATCGAGGTCAAAAGGATTTCGCCGGCGCCGCGCTCGACCATCCGCGCGGCGAACTCGACGGCATCGATACCGGTCTTCTCGCGCCCGCCATGGGTGAAGATCTCCCAGCGGTCGGCCTCGCCGGCTGCCGAGACCTTCTTGGCRTCGATGGCAACGACGATGCACTGGTTGCCGAACTTGTCGGCGGCTTCCGCKACGAAATCCGGRTTCTTCACMGCCGCCGTGTTGATCGACACCTTGTCGGCGCCGGCGAGCAGCAGCTTCCTTATGTCGGCCACCTGGCGCACGCCGCCGCCGACGGTGAGCGGCATGAAGCACTGCTCGGCCGTGCGGGCGACGACGTCGAAGATGGTCTCGCGATTGTCGGACGATGCGGTGATGTCGAGAAAGCAGAGCTCGTCCGCTCCGGCCGCGTCATAGGCCTTGGCGGCCTCGACCGGATCGCCGGCATCGATAAGGTCGACGAAATTGACACCCTTGACCACGCGGCCGTTCTTGACGTCGAGGCAAGGGATGACGCGGGCCTTGAGCATCAGCGGCTCTCCATGGTCGAAAGCAGGTCGACCACCAGCTCGCCCACAAAGGGCGGCACGTCGCCCTTGGGATCGAAGGCCGGATCGTAGGCGGAAATGGTGAGGCCGGCGATGGCGAGCGGGCCGGCAAGGCCGCACATGGCGGTGCGCATCTGCTCGGGCGCCGGCCCGCCGGGAGCGGTGTAGCGATTGGCCTGCAACTCCTCCGGATCATGCACGTCGAGGTCGATATGCATATGGATGCGCTCGGCGCCGGCGGCCGTCAGCTTCGCCGCGGCGCCGGCCCAGTCCACACACTCGGTCCTGATGATCGGCAGCTTTTCCAACAGCTCCTTTTCGGCCGCGTCGAGGTCGCGCGCGTTGACGAGCACCGAGCGCGCCGGATCGATCGGCTTGAAGCCGGGGATTTGTCCCGCCATCGGCCGCCAGCAGAGGCCGAGCACCGTTGCCAGCGCCATGCCGTCGAGAAAGCCCGTGGTCGAGGTTTCGGGTGTGTTGAGGTCGCCATGCTGGTCGGCCCAGATGATGGCATCCGCCCCTTCGCCCGCCACCGCGCCGGCACCGGTCAGGCAGTTCCCGGCCAGCACGATGGGGAACCGCTTCCTGTCGAGCGCAATGCGGACCTCGCCGGACACGGCGTTGCAGACGGCAAATCCGGTGCCGATCTCGCGCTCCTGCTCGTCCTCGACAACCTTGCCGATGTCATGCATCTCGACATCGTGGCCGGCAAGCTTCAGCGCATCGGCCAGCCCGCCCGCGATCAGGGCGTCGGGCCCCTGGCCGCAGCCGCGGTGATAGTGGCCGCTGTCGTAGGACGCCAGGATGATCGAGATGTTCAATGCCTTGCCTCCGCAGTCTCCCCGCGCAGGATCGCCAGCGCCTCTGCCGGGTCGATGCGCCCGTCATAGAGCGCCCGGCCCGAGATCGCGCCCTCGAGCTTCGTCGCGTCGGGCATCGTCATGCGCACGATGTCGGCGATCGAGGCGAGCCCTCCGGAAGCGATCACCGGGATCGACACGGCCTCGGCCAGGCTGATCGTCGAGTCCCAGTTGATGCCGGAGAGCACCCCGTCGCGGTCGATGTCGGTGTAGATGATGGCGGCCACGCCTGCGCCTTCGAATTTCTTCGCCAGCTCGATGACGCCGAGCTCCGAGGCTTCGGCCCAGCCTTCGACCGCCACCTTGCCGCCCTTGGCGTCGATGCCGACCGCGATCCTGCCGGGAAAGGCCTTGCAGGCCTCCTTGACCAGTTCGGGCTCGCGCACCGCGACCGTGCCGAGGATGACGCGCGCCAGGCCGCGGTCCAGCCAGTCCTCGATTTGCGGCAGCGTGCGGATGCCGCCGCCGAGCTGGACCGGGTTCCTCGTTGCTTTCAGGATGGCGCCGACCGCCGCGGAATTGACGCTCTGGCCCTTGAAGGCGCCGTTGAGGTCGACGACATGCAGCCACTCGAAGCCTTGCTCCTCGAAGGCCTTTGCCTGGGCGGCGGGATCATCGTTGTAGATGGTGGCCGTCGCCATGTCGCCGTGCTTCAGGCGCACGCATTTGCCGTCCTTGAGATCTATKGCMGGAAAMAGGATCACGGTCAGGCRCCCTCGACGATGACGAAATGGCCGGTCGACGCGGCCAGCCGGAATTTCAAGGCGTCCCGGTATTCGGGCGACTGGTAGCAGGCGAGCGCCGTTTCGTAGGAGTCAAACTCCACCACGACATGCCGGTTCCCGGTCGGCCCCTCKGGGTTCGAGTAGCGTCCGGCCCGCACCGGAAACGTCGCGCCATATTTGGCGAAGGCCTTCGCGTTGGCCTCGATGTACTGCCTGTAGACATCCGGGTCGCGGACATCGATCATCGCCATCCAGTAGCCCTTCTTGCCCATGCCTAAGGCTTCCAGCGCAGGAAATTGGTGATCAGCGCCAGGCCGAGCGCCTGGCTCTTTTCCGGATGGAATTGCGTGCCGGCGAGATTGTCGCGGGCGACCGCCGCCGTCACCGGCCCGCCATAGTCGGCAACCGCCAGCACCTCGGCGGGGTTCTTGGCTTCCAGATGATAGGAGTGGACGAAATAGGCGTGCAGCCCTTTCGGGCCGGTCTCGATGCCTGAAAACAACGGGTGCYYGCGCACAAGCTCGATSGTGTTCCAGCCGATCTGCGGRATCTTCAGYGCCGGATCCTTGGGCGTGATYTCCTTGACATCGCCGGCGATCCAGCCGAGGCCCTTGGTGATCGTCTTTTCGAGACCGCGCTCCGACATCAATTGCATGCCGACGCAGATGCCGAGGAACGGCCGCGCTTTGTCGATCGCCGCCTCTTCCACCGCCTCCCACATGCCGGCCACGGCATGCAGGCCCGCGGCGCAGTCGGCATAGGCGCCGACACCCGGCAGCACGATGCGGTCGGCGGTGCGGACCCGCTCGGCATCGGCGGTCAGCTCGATGGTCGCGGCAATGCCCGCTTCATATGCGGCGCGTTCGAAAGCCTTGGCGGCCGAGCGCAGATTGCCCGACCCGTAGTCGATGATCGCAACCCGCATGTCAGGGTCTTCCCGGCGTGTGGGTCAGCCCCAGCGCCATACCCGTCTGCGAAGGGCGGGCCAGATTCGCATCGGGAACCATGCGCGGCATGGGGGCCGGCTCGTCGAAACCGTCTTGCGCTTCGAGAGCGTGACGTATTTCGGCGTCGCCAAGGTTTCCGGCCTCGACCACGCCCCATTCCCGCCAGTCGCGCCGGCGCAGCGCCGCGATCCGCAGGCCCTGGCCCTCAAACCCGACATAGAGCGAAACSAGGAACGAGAGAACCGATCCGGCCCCWTCGAGCCCCAGCCTTTCGCCGAGCGCCGACAAGATCRCCATGACGGCGAARGTCAGAATGGCCTCGATCCACAGCCGGTGCCATGCCAGCCAGACAGGCGGGACSAGGAACCCGAACCAGGTGAAACTATCGCGCACGAAGAYMGTGTCCCCGGCATTGCCGCCTGCMGGCGGCTCCATCACGACATAGCTGGCCATAGGGTTATCCTTTCAGGGATCCCTTGGTKGAAGGCACCGCGTCCGGCTGGCGCGGATCGGCTTCCAGCGCCGYCCGCAGYGCCCGCGCGACGGCCTTGAAACAGGTTTCGGCGATGTGGTGGTTGTTGGCGCCGTAGTGGTTGGTCACATGCAGCGTRAGCCCGGCATTCTGCGCCAGCGCCTGGAAGAAYTCGCGCACMAGCTCGGTGTCGAACGTGCCGATCTTCGGCGACGAGAAGGAAACGTTCCAGACCAGGAACGGCCGGCCGGAGACGTCGATYGCCGCCCTGGTCAGGGTCTCGTCCATGGCGAGGTCGATCGAGGCATAGCGCATGATGCCGCGSCGCTCGCCCAGCGCCTTGCTCAGCGCCTGGCCGATCGCGATGCCGGTGTCCTCGACCGTGTGGTGGTCGTCKATGTGSAGGTCGCCCTTGGCCTTSACCGTCATGTCGATCAGCGAATGGCGCGACAGCTGGTCGAGCATATGATCGAAGAAGCCGAYGCCCGTCGAMATGTCCGACTTGCCCTTGCCGTCGACATGGACCGATACCGAGATATCGGTTTCCTTGGTCTTGCGGCTGACTTCRGCGGAACGCGGCGGCATCACGGTGTCCTTGTTCAGAGGTCACGGGCTTGAAAACGAGAGCCTTCTATCAGCATGATCCGGTTATTGCCAGTTACCAATCCGGACGGTATCGGCCTTGGCTTGGGGCGGTTTGCAATCATTCGCCCCATGCATACATATGGCCGATCAAAGTCACTCGTACCGCGCCAATCGCCTTTCGAAGGGATAGCGCGTATCGGAGCAGGAAATGTCGAATGAACTGACCATGCACGCCACGACCATCGTCAGCGTGCGCAAGGGCAACAAGGTTGTGATCGCCGGCGACGGCCAGGTCAGCCTTGGCCAGACCATCATGAAGGGGAATGCCCGCAAGGTGCGCCGCATCGGCAAGGGCGGCAGCGTCATTGCCGGCTTCGCCGGCGCCACCGCGGATGCCTTCACCCTGCTCGAGCGGCTCGAAGCCAAGCTCGAGCAATATCCGGACCAGCTGACCCGCGCCTGCGTCGAGCTTGCCAAGGACTGGCGCACCGACCGCTATCTGCGCCGTCTGGAAGCGATGATGCTGGTGGCCGACAAGTCGGTCTCGCTGGCGCTGACCGGCAATGGCGATGTGCTCGAGCCCGAACATGGCGTCATGGCCATCGGTTCCGGCGGCAATTATGCGCTGGCCGCGGCCCGCGCGCTGATGGATACCGACAAGGACGCCGAGGAGATCGCTCGCAAGGCGATGCAGATCGCATCCGACATCTGCGTCTACACCAACAGCAACTTCGTCGTCGAAACCCTCGATGCCGCCTGACGGCCATGATCCCGAACCGCAGGACCGCGTAAGCGAGAAGTGGGAGCCGGTTTTCGGAAGAGATCATGGTTGAAAGCGAAAACAGCTACGATTTTCGGCCGGTCACAGAAAAAGACCTGCCGATGATCGCCGGCTGGCTCAAGCAGCCGCATCTGGCCCAATGGTGGGGCGATGCCGGCAAGGAGATCGCGGAAATCCGCGAGCATATCGACAGCGTTTCGGTGGAGCCGCTGATCGTCGAGCTCGACGGCAAGCCGATCGCCTACCTGCAGAGCTACGATCCGCATCTGGAAGACGACCACCCTTACGCCGACCAGCCCTTCGGCACGCTGGGCATCGATCTGTCGATCGGCCCGCCGGAGCTGGTCGGCATCGGTCACGGCACGGCGATCGTCCGCCAGTTCGTGGCGGAGCTTTTCGAGGAAGGCGCGCCGCGCGTGATCATCGACCCGCATCCCGACAACAGCCGCGCCATCCGGGCCTACGAAAAGGCCGGCTTCAAGTCGATCGGCCGGAGGCAATCGGCGTACGGAGATGTCGTGCTGATGGCCGTCGATGCCGCCGAAGAAGAGGAATGACCGGATTATGGCGCCGGAAGCGCACCAAACGCTGTCCGCCTATGACAGCATCGTCAACCCGGTGCCCGACACGCCGTTCGTGGTGTCGGGATTTGTGATGGCGCGAAAGCTTCCTATATGGGTGTTCGTGGCCCTGGCGCTCATCTTCGAGTTCGGCAGGGGCTACACCATCCGGAACAATCTGACGCTCAACGTGATCACGCTGCTGCATCCGTTCGAGTCCATCAAGCAGTGGCAAAGTGGAATTTGAGTAATATGAGCACCTTCTCCCCCCGCGAAATCGTTTCGGAACTCGACCGCTTCATCATCGGCCAGAAGGACGCCAAGCGCGCCGTGGCCATTGCCTTGCGCAACCGCTGGCGGCGCCAGCAGCTCGAAGGCCAGATGCGTGAAGAGGTGATGCCGAAGAACATCCTGATGATCGGCCCGACGGGCGTCGGCAAGACCGAAATTTCACGCCGCCTGGCGCGGCTGGCCGGCGCCCCCTTCGTCAAGGTCGAGGCGACCAAGTTCACCGAGGTCGGCTATGTCGGCCGCGATGTCGAGCAGATCGTGCGCGACCTCGTCGAGATCGCCATCGGCCTGGTGCGCGAGAAGATGCGCGAGGACGTCAGCGCGCGCGCGCAGGTCAACGCCGAGGAAAGGGTGCTGGAAGCGCTGGTCGGCAAGACGGCGAGCCCGGCCACGCGCGACAGCTTCCGCAAGAGGCTGCGCGACGGCGAGCTCGACGACAAGGAGATCGAGATCGAGGTGGCAGACACCGGCACCGGCGGCATGCCGGGCTTCGATATTCCCGGCATGCCCGGCGGCAATATCGGCGTGCTCAATATCAACGACATGCTTTCGAAGGCCATGGGCGGCCGCAGGACCAAGGCCCGCAAGACCACGGTGCGCGATTCCTATGCGCTGCTGGTCAATGACGAGTCCGACAAGCTGCTCGACCAGGACGAAGTGGTGCGGCGCGCGCTGGAGTCGACCGAGAATGACGGCATCGTCTTCCTCGACGAGATCGACAAGATCGCATCGCGCGAAGGCGGCATCGGCGCTGGCGTTTCACGTGAGGGCGTGCAGCGCGACCTGCTGCCGCTGGTCGAAGGCACCACGGTTGCGACCAAATACGGGCCGGTGAAGACCGACCACATTCTGTTCATCGCCTCGGGCGCCTTCCATGTCGCCAAGCCGTCCGACCTGTTGCCGGAACTTCAGGGCCGCCTGCCGATCCGCGTCGAATTGCGCGCGCTGGAGAAGGAGGATTTCGTCCGTATCCTTACCGAGACGGAAGCGAGCCTGATCAAGCAGTATATCGCGCTGATGAAGACCGAAGGCGTCGACCTCGTCTTCACCGACGACGCGATCGATTCGCTCGCCGGCATCGCCGTCGATCTCAATGCCAGCGTCGAGAACATCGGCGCCAGGCGTCTGCAGACGGTGATGGAGCGCGTGCTCGACGAGATCTCCTACGATGCGCCCGACCGCAACGGCACCAAGGTCACCATCGATGCCGCCTATGTGCAGAAGCATGTCGGCGACCTGTCGCGGAACACCGACCTGTCGCGGTTCATACTCTGAAATCCAGACCGCGATCCGGCTAAATCCGCGATCGGGTTCAAATCGTCGATCAGGCATTGTGTGGCCAGATGGTACCATCTGGCCACCTTTCGTCCGGGCCAAAGCTTGGCCAATCTCGACTCTCCCCTGGCCTTTACCTAGTTTGCCGGCCTTTCAAAGGCGGCGGCGCATGAAGAAACGCGTATTTCTCATTCTCGGTCTGGCATTGGCGGCAGCCGTGCCGAACGCCGATGCCGCAACCATGGTGCCGCCAGGCAATCGCAACGCCGTTCAGCCCGACATTCCCGGCGCTTCCAGCCGGCGCACCCAGGCGACCGACACCAGTTTCCAGGCCAAATACCGCAAGGTCTACGCGCTCTTGCAGAACGACCCCGACCTGCGCGCCAAGATCAGGAAGGCGGCAGCGGCCTATGGCATCGACCCGATGCACATCGTCGGCGCCATCGTCGGCGAGCACACCTACAATGTCGACGCCTACGACCGGCTGCAGACCTATTACGTCAAGGCGATCGCCTATCTCGGCAGCAAGCTCAGCTTTTCCTATGACGGCGAGGACGTCAGCGATTTCATCCGGCGGCCGCAGTTCGAGAAATGCGCCGGCATGAGCGACAGCTACGACCTTTGGGAATGCCGCGAGGAGGTGTGGAACCATTCCTTCCGCGGCAAAACCGTCGGCGGGACAAGTTTTCCCAACGACCGTTTCGGCGCCACCTTCTTCCAGCCCTATTATGCCGGCCAGACCTTCGGCCTCGGCCAGTTGAACCCGCTGACGGCGCTGGAGATGAGCGACCTCGTCCACAAGGTTTCCGGCCTGCCCGAGCTCGATGTCCAGGATCCAAACGCGGTCTACAAGACGATCATGGACCCCGACCTGACGCTGCCTTATGTCGCCGCGACGATCAGGAAGTCGATCGACGCCTACAAAAACATTGCCGGCTTCGACATCTCGGGCAATCCGGGCATCACCGCCACGCTCTACAATGTCGGCAATCCCGAGCAGCGCGCCTATGCGCTGAAGGCCGAAAACGACAAGCGCCGCGCCGCGGGCGAGCCGGACAAGCTGCCCGAGGAGAATTATTACGGCTGGCTGGTCAACGACAGGCTGGACGAGCTGAAAGCGCTTTTCTAGCTCGGCTAGAGCCGGATGATTTCGGGTCGAGTCGACCTGAAATCTGAATCCGGGTCTAAATCAAAGAGATAGAGCATGATGCCGTCCGAAAACCGCTTCACACTTTTCGGCATCATGCTCTGATCACGCCGCCAGCAGCGACTTCAGCTTGACCGCCTGCGAGCCGAGCGCTTCCGCTGACGGGCTTGCCCGCTTCGCGATCAGCATTTCCGCCAGCCGGATGTCGCGCGCCACCGCATTGCCCGGGCCGATGCCGCTGGCCGCCACCAGCCTGCCGTCTTCCGCCAGATGGAACAGGATGAAGGCGCCGTCGTCGAGATCGCGCCGCACGATCGAACGGCCTTCGTCGGAAAGCCCGGCGATCTGCAGCGTCAGCCCATACTGATCCGACCAGAACCATGGCACGGCCGCGTGCGGCTCATTGGCGCCCAGCATGTTTCTTGCCGCGAGCGCGCCTTGCTCCTGCGCGTTGCGCCAAGCCTCCAGCCGCACCCGCCGGCCGCCATAGACCGCCAGCGGGAACGAACAGCAGTCGCCGGCGGCGAAGATGTCGGGATCATCGGTGCGCAGCGTGCCATCGACGGCGATGCCGTTGTCGATCGTCAGTCCCGCCTCTGCGGCGAGCGCCGTGACCGGCACGGCGCCGATGCCGATCACAGCGATGTCGGAAACCACCTCGTGCCCGTCGGCGAGCGTGATGCGGACCTTGGCGCCGTCGTCGGCGATTGCCGTGATGCCCTGACCGGTGAGGACCCTTACCCCCTCAGCCTCATGCGCCTTGTGGATGATTTCGGCGATCTCCGCCGGCACGCCGCGCATCAGGATGCGCGGCTGCGCCTCGAGGACGGTGACCGTCGCTCCAAGCTTGCGCGCCGACGCAGCCAGTTCCAGGCCGATGAAGCCGCCGCCGATGATGGCGACGCGATTTCCCGCGCTGAGATGGGCCCGGATGGCGAGCGCATCGTTGAAGGTCCTGAGATAGACGCAGCGCCCCCCAAGGCCAGGCATCGGCAGCTTGCGCGGCAGGGATCCCGTAGCAAGCAGCAGTTTGTCATAGGTAAGCGAAGAGCCGTCCGACAGGCGCACGATATGCGCGTCGCGGTCGATTGCGGCGGCCCTGACGGAACGGATATGCCGGATCGAGCGCTCGGCCAGGAGTTCGTCGCTGGCGATCGCCTTGATTGCCGGCGCCTCGCCGGTCATCGCTTCCTTCGACAGCGGCGGCCGCTCATAGGGCAGGTGCGGCTCGTCGCCGACCAGTGTCACGGGTCCGTCGTAGCCGAGATCGCGCAGGGCGAGCGCGGCGCGTCCGCCACATTCGCCGGCGCCGATGATAACCATTCCTCCCGTCATCGCCGTCACCCGACCTGAATGAGAACCTTGCCGGCGTCGACCTTGACCGGATAGGTCTTGAGGTTGACGCAGACCGGCGCGCCCCTTGCGTCGCCCGTCTTGTAGTTGAAGCGGCCATTGTGCTTCGGGCACTCGATGATGTCGTCCATCACCAGCCCGTCGGCCAGATGCACCTTCTCATGCGTGCACAGGCCGTCGGTCGCAAAATACTCGTCGTCGGGGCTGCGATAAATGGCGTAGGTGCGGCCAGCGTGATCGAATCGCATCACGTCTTCTTCGTCGATGTCTCCGGCCGTGCAGGCCTCGACCCAGTCGCTCATGTCATCCTCCGGCGAAAAATTCAGTTGTCGGGTTGCGTCGGGGCCGGTCACTCGGCCGCGGCCGCTACGTTGTCGTTATGCAGGTCTTCGCGATAGGGCTTCGCCGTCGACGGCAGCTCGCGCTTGATGAAGTAGTCCTCGTTGCGCAGCTGGCGCAGGAAAGCGGGTATCATCTCGCGATAGCCGGCCAGGATCGAAGGCGTCGGCACCGGAAGATCGTGCTTGATCAGCTCGTGCAGCTTCGGCAGCGCGTGATAGGGCACCATCGGGAACATATGGTGCTCCACATGGTAGTTCATGTTCCAGTAGATGAACCGGCTGATCGGATTCATCAGCACCGTGCGGCTGTTCAGGCGGTGGTCGATGACGTTGTCGGCAAGGCCGCCATGCTGCAGCAGCCCGGTCATGATGTGATGCCAGGCGCCATAGAGGCGGGGCAGGCCGATGAGCATCAGCGGCAGCCATGAATGCATGTATAGCGCCAGCGCGATGGTGGCGAGATAGATGACCAGCCAGATGCGGGCGATGCGGATCGCCTTCGGCTGTTCCTGCTCCGGAATGAAGGTCTTTTCCGCGGCGCTGATGACCCCGGCCGAATTGCGCACCATGTCGATCATCGCGTGCCAGGCGTCGACGAGCCCGAATACGTTCAGGACCAGACGCAGGAGGTCCGGCGGCCGCATCACGGCGATCTCCGGATCGCGGCCGACGATGACGGTGTCGGTATGGTGGCGCGTATGGCTCCAGCGCCAGGTCACCGGGTTGCGCATGATCATGAAGCAGGCGATCTGGTAGACGGCGTCGTTCATCCACTGCGTGCGGAAGGCCGTGCCGTGGCCGCATTCGTGCCAGCGGGAGTCGGTCGAGGAGCCGTAGAGCACGCCATAGACGAAGAAGAACGGCACGCACCACCATGTGCCCCAGAACCAGGCCCCGCCCGCGCCGCTCATGACCAGCACTGCCAGCCAGATGATGGTGTCGCGGATTGCCGGCTGGTCGGAGCGCTGCATCAGCTCTTTCATCTGCTTGCGCGGGATCTCGGTGTGGTACCAATCGGCCGCCGCCAGCCCGTTCTCGACCGCGCGCCTGGCGTCGCGGCCGGTGAGGCTGTAGTCGCGCTCGGACGGTGCCGGAGACGTGATTGCTGTCATTGCGGGTTCCTCCATCAGCACCCGGCGAGCGGCCCCTGGCAGGATCGGGCTCGCGCATGGCTGGCTTCCACTTCACCATAGCGCCACCCTATGATAGTCTCAACGTCACAAAGATAGTTTCTATCATTTCCTATCAGAACGAGCTATTCTGAGTCGAAAGCAGTCGATGGAGCGTTTCATGGCAAAGCGGCCGACCATAACCGATCTCGCGCGCGTTTCCGGCTTCAGCGTAGCGACCGTCGACCGGGTGCTGAACAGCCGCTTGCCGGTGCGCGAGGAGACGGCGCGCCGCGTCTACGAGGCCGCGACCGAGATCGGCTATCACGCGGCCGGGTTGATCAAGCAGCGCATGCGCCAGGAATTGCCGGAATACCGGCTCGGCTTCCTGCTCTTGAGGGGCAATGATGTCTTCTACGGCGACTTCGCCCGCGAACTCGAACTGGCGGTCGCGCAGTCGCAACTATTCCGGGGCGTGGCGGTCATCGACTTCGCGACGTCGCTGGCGCCGGATGAGATTGCTGTGCAGATGCGCAGGCTGGCGGCGAAATCCCGAGCCATTGCCGTTGTCGGCCCGGACCATCCGACGCTGACCGCGGTGGTGGAAGCGCTGAAGGCGAGGGGTCAGCCGGTCTTCTCGCTGCTGTCGGACTTTGCCGCCGGCATTCGCGAGGGCTATGTCGGCCTCGACAACCGCAAGGTCGGCCGCAGCGCCGCCTGGATGATCGCCAAGGCGGCGAGGAAGCCCGGCAAGGTCGCGCTTTTCGTCGGCAGCCATCGATTCCATGGTCATGAGTTGCGCGAGATCGGCTTCCGCTCCTACTTCCGCGAGCACGCGCCGGACTTCACCGTGATGGAGACCTTGGTCAATCTGGAAGCCAACCAGGTGACGCACGATGCGATGATCGATCTTCTGGCGCGCCATCCCGATCTCGCCGGCTGCTATGTCGCGGGCGGCGGCATGGAAGGCGCGGTCTCGGCGCTGAGGGCGACGAACCCGACAGACATGCCGGTGGTCATCTGCAACGAGATCAATGCCGTGTCGCGCGCGGCGCTCGCCGACAACATCCTCACGATGGTGATCTCGACCCCGCTTGCGGCGCTCTGCCGCGAGTTGGTCGGCTTGATGGCGCATGCCATCGAATCCGGCGCCGCCAACGCGCCGGGCCAGACCTTCTTGCCCTTCGACATTTATCTTCCCGAGAACATCTGAAAGGGAAATTCCCTCCGGAATGATGTGATCCATCAGGCTGATAGGATTTTTCGCACGGCTGCGTTGGCCCGAAAACTCGGCCCGCGCACCCTCATTCCTGTCGGCCAAGCCTCTGCCTTCCGCCGGTCGCGGGCGAAAATCCGGCATGTCCGTTCCGAATCTCCCTTGACGYGACAGCGCGAAATGGAATAAATATTTCACCACCCAGGCATTTTGGTTCTTTCGTTCCGGAACATCTGTTTCAAACGGAAGGTCAGGCGTTCCATTCGCATCCCGCGTAGCGGAAATGGCCTTGGGAGAGTTCCCCGTAGAGGTCGGGGATTCCGGTTCAATCGGTGCCGCCGGACACCAAGTGGAGGAGAAACAAATGAAGAAACTGCTTTTGGGCGTCGCGCTTTCGGCGCTGATGTGTTCGTCCGCCTTCGCCGCCAAGATCGGCGTCTCGATGGCGCGGTTTGACGACAATTTCCTGACCGTGCTGCGCAACGGCATGATCGCGAAGGCCAAGGGTATGAGCGGCGTGGAACTGCAGGTCGAGGACGCGCAGAACGACGTGGCCAAGCAGCTCGACCAGATTAAGAACTTCGCGGCTTCGGGCGTCGACGCCATCATCGTCAACCCGGTCGACACCTCTGCCACTCAGGCGATGTCGGATGCGGCGGCCGCGGCCAAGATCCCGTTGGTCTATGTCAACCGCGAGCCGGTTAACGTAGACAAGCTGCCGGACAACCAGGCCTTCGTCGCCTCGAACGAGGCCGATTCCGGCACGCTCGAGACTAAGGAAGTCTGCCGTCTGTTCAAGGAAGCCGGCAAGAAGGAAGCCCATGTCTATGTCATCATGGGCGAACTGTCGAACCAGGCCGCGGTCCAGCGCACCAAGGACATTGATAACGTGATCGCCACGCCGGACTGCAACTTCATCAAGATCATCGACAAGCAGACGTCGAACTGGCAGCGCGACCAGGCGCAGAACCTGATGACCAACTGGCTGTCGACCAGCAAGCCGTTCGACGGCGTCATCGCCAACAACGACGAAAGCGCCATCGGCGCCATCCAGGCGATGAAGGCCGCCAACATCGATATGAAGACGACGATCGTCGGCGGCGTCGACGCCACGCAGGATGCGTTGGCGGCGATGCAGGCAGGCGACCTCAAGGTAACGGTGTTCCAGGATGCTGCCGGTCAGGGTGCTGGCGCGCTCGACGCGGCGCTGAAGCTCGCCAAGGGCGAGAAGGTGGAACGCAAGGTCTATATTCCGTTCCAACTCGTCACGCCGGCCAATATCGACAAGTTCCTGAAGAAGAACTGAGACCGCGGGCCCGTCATAGGGAGCGGCGCTTGAGGACAGCGGACCGAACCAGGCGTCCGAAACCGAAACACGAAGAACAGTGCCGCTCCTCGTTTCCACTCGCCCCGCCGGGGCGGGTGGGCGAACGCGGCCTAGAGCCGGATGATTTCAGGTCTGTTCGACCTGAAATCTGAAATCCGGCTCTAAATCGAAGAGATAGAGCATGATGTCGACCGAAAACCGCTTCGCACTTTTCGGCATCATGCTCTAGGGAGGAGAAGAAAGTGGCACAGACATCGCATGGCGTTGGTGGGCTCACCTATGATGCCAAGAAGCGCGCTTGGCCCGCCGAGTTCAACGTTTTCCTGGCGCTCGTCATCCTGGTGGGCATGTTCGAATTGATTGGCCGGGTCTTCCTCGGCGACAGTTTCCTGTTCAACACGCGTCCGAACATCGACGCGATCTTCAACGAGCAACGCCTGCAGATCATCATCTTGCAGGTGTCGATCGTCGGCATCATCGCCATCGGCGTCACGCAGGTCATCATCTGCGGCGGCATAGACCTGTCCTCAGGCTCCGTCGTCGGCGCCACGGCCATGATCGCCATGAGCTTTGCCCAGGTGGCGACCGTCAACGGCAACCCCAACCCCAAGGCCATGTTCCTTGCGTATGGCTGGATCGACCTGCCGGTCATCGTGCCTTTGCTTGTCGCCATAGGCTGCGGCCTGATCGCCGGCCTGGTCAACGGCCTGCTGATCGCCTATACGCGCATCCCGCCCTTCATCGCCACGCTCGGCATGATGGTCACCGCGCGCGGCATTGCCAAGTGGTGGTCCAAGGGCGAGCCGATCTCGTTCCCGACCGAAAGCTTCGCTGCGATCGGCAAGGGGCTGATGCCGGTCGTCATCTTCATTTCGCTGGCACTCCTGTTCCAGCTCATCCTGACCTATACCAAATACGGCAAGCACTGCTACGCCATCGGCTCCAACGAGGATGCCGCGCGCATGTCCGGCATCAAGATCGCCAACCACAAGGTGCTGGTCTACGTCATCGCCGCCATCCTGGCCTCGCTCGCCGCGGTGGTGCTCTGTTCCAAGAACCTCACCGCCCAGTCCGGAATGGGCGTGATGTACGAGCTGGACGCCATCGCCATGGCGGTCATCGGCGGCGTCTCGCTGTCGGGCGGCCGCGGCTCGATCATCGGCACCGTGATCGGCTCGCTGATCTTCGGCGTCATCATCTCCGGCTTCACCTTCCTGCGCCTCGACGCCTATTACCAGGAGATGGTCAAGGGCGTGATCATCGTGGGCGCGGTCGTTCTCGATCAATGGCGCCAACGCCGCCGCGCGGTAGGAGCTTGACCATGTCCGACATCGTTCTGAAAACCGAAAACCTCACCAAGCACTATGGCGGCGTGCACGCGCTGCAGGAGGCCAATTTCGAGCTGCGCAAGGGCGAGCATGTCGCCATCATGGGCGACAACGGCGCCGGCAAGTCGACGTTCGTTCGCCAGATCACCGGCGTCGAGCAGCGCACTGACGGCAAGATCTGGTTCGACGGCAAGGAAGTGAACTTCGCCGGACCGATCGAGGCGCGCGAGGCGGGCATCGAAACCGTGTTCCAGAACCTCGCACTCGCCGACGATCTCGACGTGCCGTCGAACCTCTTCCTCGGTCGCGAGAAAGTGCTGTTCAACCTCGGCCCGTTCTCGATCCTCGACCGCAAGGCCATGCGCAAGGCGACCGAGGCGGCGTTGGTCCGCACGGCGGTGAAGATCCCGAACCTCTCCAGCACCATACGCCACATGTCCGGCGGCCAGCGCCAGTGCGTGGCGATCGCCAGGACCGCTACCTTCGCCTCCAAGCTGATCATCATGGACGAGCCGACGGCGGCACTCGGCGTGCAGGAAACGGCGCAGGTCGAAAACATCATCCGCACGCTGAAGGAGAACGGCGAGCCGCTGATCCTGATCAGCCACAAYATGCGCCAGGTGTTCGACCTGGTCGACCGCATCGTCGTCTTCCGCCGCGGCCGCATCGTCGCCAACCTGCGCAAGCAGGACACCGACGGCAACGATATCGTCGCCTATATCACCGGCGCCAAGACCGGGCAGGCGGAGCTTCAGGCCGCCTGACCGGGTCTTGCCGACCGACCGCGCGCGATTGGTCCGTTCAACAAATTCCGCGCCCTTAGGGCGCGGACAGTCTTAGAGCCCACCCCATTGAAGGATTTTCCATGACCCTCCGCTTCGCTCTTCTCGGCGCCGGCCGCATCGGCAAGGTGCATGCGCGCGCCGTTGCCTCCAACCCTCAGGCCAGACTGGTGGCCGTGGCCGACGCCTTCGAGAAGGCGGCGACGGAGCTGGCCTCCGCCTATGGCGCCGAAGTGCGCACGATCGACACCATCGAGAAGGCCAAGGATATCGACGCCGTCATCATCTGCACGCCGACCGACACCCACGCCGACCTCATCGAGCGCTTTGCCAAGGCCGGCAAGGCGATCTTCTGCGAGAAGCCGATCGACCTCGACGTCAAGCGCGTTGAGAAGTGCCTGGCCGTGGTCGAGAAGGCCGGCGCCACGCTGATGGTCGGGTTCAACCGCCGCTTCGACCCGCATTTCGCAGCCGTCCGCAAGGCGATCGACGACGGCGCCATCGGCGCGGTCGAGATGGTCACCATCACCTCGCGCGACCCCGGCGCGCCGCCGCTCGACTACATCGCCCGTTCGGGCGGCATCTTCCGCGACATGACCATCCATGACTTCGACATGGCGCGCTTCCTGCTTGGCGAAGAGCCGGTGGCCGTCAGCGCCCATGCCTCGGTGCTGGTCGACAAGAAGATCGGCGAGGCCGGCGATTTCGATTCGGTGAGCGTCATCCTCGAGACCGCATCCGGCAAGCAGGCCGTCATCTCCAATTCGCGCCGCGCCACCTATGGCTACGACCAGCGCATCGAGGTGCATGGTTCGAAAGGCATGGTCGCGGCCGAGAACCAGCGGCCGGTGTCGATCGAGCTCGCCAACGACAAGGGCTACACGCGCCCGCCGCTGCACGACTTCTTCATGACCCGCTACATCGACGCCTATGCCAATGAGATCGCGGCCTTCATCGCGGCCAAGAGTGCCGGCAAGACGGCCTCGCCGAGCGGCAAGGACGGCCTGATTGCGCTGAAGCTGGCCGATGCGGCCTTGAAGTCGGCGACGACCGGCAAGACCGTCCGCGTCGACTGACCGCCTTTTGATTGCTGGACACAGGAGCAGGGCGATGAGCGGTTTGGCCGGTCGCAATTCACAAACGCGCGCCATTATCACCGGCGGCGCGCAGGGCATCGGCTTCGCCGTCGCCGAGGCATTGGCGGACGAGGGTTGCCGCGCGCTGGCGCTCATCGGCCGCTCGCAGGAGAAGGGCGACAAGGCGGTCGCCGGGCTGAAGAAGAACGGCGTCGACGCAATCTTCATCAGCGCCGACGTCGCCAAGGTCGCCGACTGCAAGCGCGCCGTCGCGACGGCGATCGCGCATTTCGGCACCTTGAACGCGCTGGTCAACGCCGCCGCCACCTCGGCGCGCGGCTCGCTGGTCGAGACGTCGGAAGAACTGTTCGACCAGATCTTCGACACCAATGTGCGCGGTCCCTTCTTCCTGATGCAGGGCCTTGTCGCGCATCTTCTGGAGCGCAAGGCGCCGGGCTCGATCGTCAACGTCCTGTCGATGTCGGCGCATGCCGGCCAGTCCTTCCTGACGCCCTATTCGACCAGCAAGGGCGCGCTGATGACGCTCACCAAGAACGTCGCCAGCGCCTACCGGCGGAACCGCATCCGCTGCAACGCCGTGCTGCCCGGYTGGATGGACACCGAGGGCGAGGCGATCGTGCAGAAGAAGTGGCACGGCGCATCGGACGACTGGCTGGAAAAGGCCGAAGCGGCGCAGCCGATGGGTCAGCTGGTCAAGCCGGCCCAGCTTGCAAGGCTCATCACCTATATGCTGAGCTCGCAGGCCGGGGTCATGACCGGCTCGCTGGTCGACTACGACCAGAACATAGCGGGGGTGATCGGCGAATAGCGCAGCCGAGGAGTCTCACGTCCGCATTGGTCGCCGAGGTATGTGGCTTTAGAGCCGCACACTCACCTGTTGCTGCAGCGTCGCCATTTCCTCATAGTCATGTTTGTCAGAACAAACATGGGGGTGGAATGATGTCTGCGCCCAGAAATACCAGCTGGACTGTTGCAGATGCAAAAGCTCAGTTCGCCGAGATTGTCGAGCGGGCGCAGTATGCGCCGCAGACGATTACCAAGAACGGCAAACCAAGTGTGGTTGTTGTTTCGGCTGAAGAATGGCTTCGAAAGACCAGGCGGAAGGGCATGCTTGTGGAATTCCTGTTGGAGTCGCCACTGCGCGGCTCCGATTTGGACCTTGAGCGTCAACACGACGAACCGCGTGATCTGCCGCTATGAATCGCTGTTCACTTCGTCATCCACGGGCGGAGCAAGGAGCGAAGCGACGCGCGCAGACCCGAGGATCCTGTGTGTTGGTTCCGGTGTATGGTTTGAAGTGGGAAGGAGACCGAGTGGATCCTGGTCGTCCTTGCGGACAGGCCGTGGCATGGCCCGGTCCCTTCCCACCGGTGAACCATCAACCTGAACAGTTGCACGGGGCTGTTCCAAGCAGACCCCGCACCACAGGAAGAGGCATGGACATGATAGTGCAGAACTATGTCGGCTGCGATATCTCCAAGCAGTGGCTGGACTTTTTTGATGAGGCAAACGGCCGGTTTCGACGCATCGACAACCAGGCCGATGCGATCGCCGCCTATGTGGCAGGCCTTCATCCCGGGCGAGACTTCGTCGTCATGGAAGCGACAGGGGTGCATGACCGGCTGCTGCGCCATGCGCTGGCCAAGGCCGGCATTGCGTTCTCACGGCACAACCCGGCGCACACCCACCACTATGCGAAGTCGACGAGACGGCGCGCCAAGACCGATCGTCTCGACGCCAGGATGCTGAGCGACTATGGTCGTCGCTATCAGCCCGAAGCCGAGCCGGCACCGCGCCAAGAAGGCGAACGGCTTCAATCGCTTGCCCGCCACCGTGACCAACTGGTCGAGATGCGGGCAAGGCTGAAGACGCTCCTCGGCGAGGCCTTCGACGACAGTGTCGTTGCCGACCTTGAAGACATGATCGCCGGCTTCGACACACGCATCGAAGCGCTCGAGAGCCTCATTGCCAAGACCATTCGCGAGGCCGAAGACACCGCCCGCGATTATACGCTGATGATCTCCGTGCCTGGCGTCTCCAAGGTCGGYGCGCTCTCGCTGCTGGCGCACCTGCCCGAGCTCGGCCAGCGCTCGCCGAAGTCGATCGCCGCGCTCGCCGGCCTTGCCCCRTTCGAYAACAAGAGCGGCAAGCTCAACCGCCGGAGCCAGATCCAGGGCGGCCGCTCGCGCGTGCGTCGCGCCCTCTACATGGCCGCACTCACTGCCATTCGAGTYTGYGASCGGTTYAAGGCYTTCTACRCAGMCCTTGCGGCCCGCTCCGGCTCCAAGAAACTCGCCATCATCGCCGTAGCAAGAAAGCTCCTCGTCGTTCTCAATGCCATCATTCGAGACAAAACCGCATTCGCGTGAACACAGTTGCCATGCCGTTACTTTGAAGCGTCGCGGCGGCGCAGAATTTTGCTCGGGTGCATTCCTCGGCCAAGGTCACGGAATGGATCCCAGGGTCTCCGCGACGGAGCTTCGCTCCTGCTTCGCCCTGGGATGACGAAATCGTGAGAGTTCGGCCCTTCCCGAATGTCCGTCATCAGTCCGTCATCAAGCACGTGACAAGCGCCCCGGCATCGACTATATGAGCCGCATGATCAACCTGTCCGCCACCTATTGGTACTTTAGCAGCTCGCTGGCGGCGGGAGGATTGCGCTCGATCTGAAGATTGCAGCAAGAAGTCCGACAAGCCGCCAGACCTGGCGGCTTTTTTGTTTCAGCCGGCAGGTCTCCTAACCAAGGAGCAGAAAGCCGTGTTGACCACCACAGACGACCTTCGGGTCAGGGAACTCAAGGTATTGAGCACGCCGGAAGAGGTGATGCGCGAAATACCGCGCTCACTCACCGCGACGCGCACCGTTGCCGCGTCGCGCAACGCCATCCATTCCATCCTCACGGGGGCCGACGATCGACTGGTGGTCATCGTCGGCCCTTGTTCCATCCACGATCCGGTCGCCGCCGTGGACTACGCCAGCCGTCTGGCGGCGCTGCGCGAGGCCCTGGCCGACCGGCTCGAGATCGTCATGCGCGTCTATTTTGAGAAGCCGCGCACCACGGTCGGCTGGAAGGGTCTCATCAACGATCCCGACCTCGACGGCAGCTTCAACATCGACAAGGGGTTGCGCATGGCCCGCAACGTGCTTTCCGCCGTCAACAATCTCGGCCTGCCGGCGGCGACGGAGTTCCTCGACATGACGACGCCGCAATACATCGCCGACCTCGTCGCCTGGGGCGCGATCGGCGCGCGCACGACCGAAAGCCAGATCCATCGCGAGCTCGCTTCCGGCCTTTCCTGCCCGGTCGGCTTCAAGAACGGCACCGACGGCAATCTCAGGATCGCCGGCGAAGCGGTGAAGTCGGCAGCGCAGCCGCATCATTTCATGGCGGTGACCAAGGGCGGACGCAGCGCCATCGCCGCGACCACCGGCAACGAGGATTGCCATGTCATCCTGCGGGGCGGCGTTGCGCCGAACTACGATGCGGCAAGCGTCGATGCGGCCGCGTCGGAACTCGGCCGCATCGGCGTCGCGCCGCGGCTGATGATCGACGTCAGCCACGCCAACAGTGGCAAGAAGCCGGAAAACCAGCCGAAGGTCGCGCATGACGTGGCGGGCCAGGTCGCTGCGGGCGACGAGCGCATCATCGGCGTCATGATCGAGAGCAACCTCGTCGCCGGCCGTCAGGACGTCGTGCCCGGCAAGCCGCTCACCTACGGCCAGAGCATCACCGATGGCTGCATCGACTGGGCGACCACCGAGACGGTCCTGCACGGCCTCGCCGGCGCCGTCGAATGGCGCCGGTCGGTGAAGCGCGAAATGCTCGCCAGCCGCCAAGGCGCGGCGTGAGCGAACGGGCGGGGCGGCGGTCAAGCCGCCCTCAACCCCTCCCACGCGGTGAAAATCGAAACGGCAAACAGCAGCAGCCCTGCTATGCGTCCGGCAAGGACGGTCGCGCCTGGATTGTCGACCAGCAGCCTCCGGCTGCGGCCGGCGGTGATGGCGAGCCCGCCATAGATCCCCGCCTGGGTGGCGACCGTCAGCAATCCCATGACGGTCGCCTGCATCCAGATCGGGCCGTAGGCCGGCTTCAGGAACTGCGGATAGACGGCAAGGATGAACAGGTAGGCCTTCGGGTTGATCAGGCACGTCACCAGCCCTTGCCGAAAGGCTTTCCAACTGGAACGGCTGCCGGCGGGTCCGTCCTGGCCGACGGTGATCGAGCTGCGCATCAGCGTGATGCCGATATAGGCCATGTAGGCGGCGCCGGCGATGAGCAGCGGCTTGAACAGGATCGGCACGAAATGCATGAGCAGGCCGACACCGACTGCGCCGTTCAACGTATGCACCGCGCCGCCCAGCATGATGCCGCCGGTGGCGGCCATGCCCCTGTTGCTGCCCCCCGTCAACGCATTGGCGAGCACGAACAGCATGTCCATGCCCGGAACGGCGATGATGCCGAACAAAAGCACGAAGAACAGCCAGAGGTTTTCGGTGTAGCTCATGTCAGTTGCCTGTCGCAGCGCCAGCCAAAGCGCAAAGGAATCTGTTGCATTTCAAGCGGCTAGGCGGCCCTATAGGTCACTCCAACTGACGGGGATGTGTCAGTTGCGTTTCGGTTGAGTGAGGAAATGCGCAAAGCGTCGCGCCTGTTCGAGATCATCCAGATCCTGCGGCTGGCCCGAAAGCCGGTGACGGCGGCGACGATCGCCGAGCAGCTGGAGGTGACGGTGCGCTCGGTCTATCGCGACATCGCCGCGCTGCAGGCGATGCGCGTGCCGATCGAGGGCGGGCGCGGCATCGGCTACATCCTGCGCCCCGGCTTCGACCTGCCGCCGCTGATGTTCTCGATCGAGGAGATGGAGGCGATCGTGCTGTCGCTGGCGTTGCTCGAACGCACCGGCGACGATGAGCTCAAGCAGGCCGCGAAACGCGTCGGCGCCAAGATCGCCGGCGCGGTGCCGCCGCCGTTGCGGCAGACGCTCGACGCCAACGCGCTCCATGCCTGGGGTTTTGCCGCACCTTCGGCCTCGGCCGTCGACCTGGCGCTGGTGCGCCGCGCCATCCGCGACGAGGAGAAGCTCGACCTTTCCTATCGCGACGAAGCGGGCCGCGATACGCGCCGCGTCATCCGTCCGGTCGCGCTCATCTACTATGCCGAGACCGCCAACATCGTCGCCTGGTGCGAGTTGCGCCAGGCCATCCGCAATTTCCGCAGCGACCGCATCGAGGTCTGCCAGCCGGCGGGCCAATGGTTCAAGGGCGAGGGCGACCGGCTGCGGCAGATCTGGGTCGACAGCTGGGAGAGCAATGCTTCGGCTGCCGGCGCGTAACTGCCGGTTCTATCTCACATCCACCCAGCGCTGCTCCTGGAACGAGCGCGCCATCGCGTGCACGGTGCGCTCGATCTCCAGCCCTTCGTCGAAGTCGATGATCCGCGCCGGCTTGCCGGCGATCCGCAGCGACAATTCGCGGCATTCGATGATCTTCAGGTCGTTGAAGCCGAGGCCATGGCCCGGCGCCGGCAGGAAGGAATCGTAAGGCTTGTGATGCGGTGCGGTCAGGATCGTGCGGTAGCCCTGCTCGGTCGGCCGGTCGGCTGTGAGGTAGAGCTGGAATTCGTTCATCCGCTCCTGGTCGTATAGGATGGAGCCCTTAGAGCCGAAGATCTGGATGGCGATGCGGCCCTTGCGGCCCCAGGCCGAACGGTTGACCAGCAGCGTGCCGGCGACGCCGTTTTCGAGATGCATCAGCACGCTGGCGATATCGTAGGTCTCGACCGCCCGGCGCCCGCCCGAGGCGACCTGCCGGTCGGCATAGGGTTTGACCATGTCGCACATGACGCGGGCGACGCGGCCGAACAGCATGTTGATCAGCGACAGCGGATGCACGGCGAAATCGTCGAGCGCCCCATAGCCGGAGGTCGCCTCATGCTTCCAGAAGAATAGCGCGTCCGGATCGGCCATGAAGTCCTCGTCCATCTCGATGCGCACGAGATTGACATCGCCGATGATCTTTTCTTCSAGCAGCGCGCCGATATGGCGGATCGTCGGGTTCTGGATGTAGTTGTAGCCGAGCGCCGCCACCTTGCCGGATTTCCGGGCGGCTTTCGCCATSGTCTCSGCCTCGGCGAAGCTCGGCGCCATCGGCTTCTCGCACCACAGATGCTTGCCGGCTTCGAGGATSGCGATCGCCATTTCCGGATGGAACTGGTTGGGCGTGGTCAGCGAGACGACATCCACTTCCGGATCGTTGACGACCGCGCGCCAGTCGCCGGAYGCCYTGGCGAAGCCGAACTCGCCCGCCTTGCGTTTGGCCAGTTCGTCRTTGACCTCGCCCAGATGCACCAGCCTCGGCTTGTCCACGTCGGGAAAGACGGTGCCTACCGCGTTCCAGGCGATGGCGTGGCACTTGCCCATGAAGCCCGTGCCGATGAGGCCAACTCCGACCATGTCGATTGTCTCCGCGCTGGAGCAATTCCCGAAAAAAA
>BFBZ01000011.1_pt63 | contig 58981 bp, 67 predicted proteins | sample 1888401 | NCBI WGS metagenome assembly BFBZ01 (sample SAMD00112614, study PRJDB3348) | symbiont metagenome | host: Chara braunii
GCGCCGACCGGGTGACGCTGCGGGTGATGCCGGAGGCCGCCCCCGGCGCCGCGGCCGTCCCGGGGGTGCCCGTGCCGGCGACCCCCGCGGCGGCGCTGGCGCAGGCCGGGGTGCCCTCGGGCGCGGCGGGGAGCCTTCTCGCCGCGCTCGCCGATGCGGGCGTCGAGGTCCCCCCGGGCGCCCCCGCCGCCGCCCTGGCCGCCCGCGCCGCGGCGGCGGGCGTGTCGACCCCGGCGCAGGCCGCGGCCTTCGCCCGCCTCGAGGCCGCCGGCCTCCCGACCACCCCCGCCTCCGTCGCCGGCCTCGCCCAGCTCATGGAGGGCGCCCCCATCGGCCGGACCCTCACCGCCCTCACCGACGCCCTCGCCGCCCGGACCCCAGGCGCCCCGGCCACCGCGGCCGTCGCCACCCTCGCCACCCCGGATGTTGACGTCGCGTCAAGGAGTGAACGTCCCCCGGGCGGTACCCCGGTTCCCACGCCGGTTCCTGCGTCGACGTCCAATTGGACGAGCACTCCGCGTTCAATTGAACAACTCCCCGCGACCGGCCCGGCCGTGGTCGCACAGGGATCGGTCCCCGTGGCCGACGCCGACGGTCCCGACGCTTCCGTCAAGGCGCTGGCGACGGCGCTGGCGGCGGTGACCGGGGACGTGGGAGCGGAGGCGACGTCGGGGACGGGGCAGGCGCTCCGGCGGGCGCTGGCCGACCTCGGGGTGAACCTGGAGCACCGGCTCCACGCCGGCGAGACCCCGGAGCGGGCCCCGCTCCGCGCCCTGCTCCACGCGCTCGCCGACCACCCGGAGGTGGACGCCGCCGTCGCGCGCGCCGCGGCCGGGGCGGCGGACGGGATCGCGGCCCAGGCCCTCGCCGGGGCGAGCCTGCCGCTGCCGGCGCCCCCCGGCGCGGCGCAGGCCGCGGCCGACCCCTCCGCCCAGAACGGCGCGTACCTCCAGCTCCCCCTCCCCGGCGGCGGGACGGCCGAGGTCCGGATCCACCCCGACGGCGGGGGCGAGGGCCGCGAGGGCGGCGACCGGCCGCGCAAGGTCGCGTTCCTGCTCCACCTCTCCGCCCTCGGGCCCGTGATGATCGAGGCGACCGCCGGCCCGGCGGGGGTGGACGCCACCGTCCGCACCACCGGCGAGGCCGCCCGGGCGTTCCTGGGCGAGCGGAGCGGCGAGCTCACCGACGCGCTGCGCCGCACGTCCCGCTCGGCGAGCGTCAGCGTCGAGCGGATGAGCGGCCCCGCGCCCGAGCGGCTCCTGGAGCCTCCCCCCTCCTCCGGCCTGGACATCAGCGCATGAGCCACCTTCCCGCCCCCCGCGAGCGGCGTCCCCGCGCCGTCGCGCTCCGCTACCGCCGCGACGAGGGGGGCGCCCCGCGCGTCACCGCGTCCGGCGCGGGCCCCGTCGCCGAGCGGATCGTCGAGATCGCCCGCGAGCACGACCTGCCGATGCGCGAGGACCCCGACCTCGTCGAGGCGCTCGCCGTTCTCGACCTCGGCGCGATGATCCCCGCCGAGCTCTACGACGTGATCGCCGAGGTCCTCGCCTGGGCGTACCGCGCCAACTCCGCCTTCGCGTCCACCACCCGGGGGCTCGCCGACTAGGCGCGCGGGGCCGGGACCGGCGACGATCCCGGCGATGGACGGCATCGACCTCTACTGGCTGCCCCTCGGCGCCGGCGGCCACAGCGTCCGTCTGAACGGCATCGTCTTCGAGGCGGTCGCCGCCCTGGCGCAGCGCCGCCCGCGCCGCGACCTCTACCACTCCGCTCTGGAGGTCCGCGCCCCCGAGGGCCGCTTCGTGGTCGAGCAGGCGCCCGCGTGGTCGGGACCCGCCGAGCGCGGGGTGGTGGCCGAGGGCGCCGTCGGCCTCCGGGCGCTCGGCCGCCTGCGCCTGTTCCGCTACGAGGTGCGGCGGTGGCGCGACGGCGTCATCCCCGACGTCGCCGAGGCCCTCGCCAGCCCCCTCCGCCTCACCGGCGACCGGGAGGCCGCACGCGCGCTGCTTGCCCTGGTCCCGGAGGTGCCGACCCCCGTCTGGGGCCGCGACGGGCTCGGGGCGGGCGAGATGTGGAACTCGAACTCCACGATCTCGTGGCTGCTCACGCGGACCGGGCTCGACGCCGCCGCCGTCCCCCTCCCGCCGGGCGGCCGGGCCCCGGGGTGGGATGCCGGGGTCGCCGTCGCGACCCGCGCTACCGTTTGGTCATGGCGACCACGGTGACGAGCAGCGATCTCCTCCGTCATCCCGGTGAGGTCGCCCGCGGGCTCTGGGCGTGGCAGCGCGGCGACCACGACGAGGCCGTCCTCAAGACCCTCGAGGCGTCGTGCAAGGCGATCCACAACCGCCCGCCGACCGTCTGGATCTGGGCGGGCCGCACCCCGCACGGCGACCCCGCCTGGCTGCTGCCCCTGACCCCGGCGCACGCGCGGTCGTTCGCGCCGCGGCCCGCCGCCCGCGTCCTGACCCGCGCCATCTCGCTCGCCGTCGACGACCTCGAGGCCGACCCGGCCGCCGTGGAGCTCCGCGACTGGCGCGGGTACGTCGCCCTCGTGCTCCCCGGCATCGAGGAGTTCGAGTCCCTCGCCGAGATGGCGCTCGCCACCATCCCGGCCGTGCTGGCGGCGCTGCCCGACGACGTCGCGGTCGACGGCCCCCTGATCCCCCTCGCCCCCGAGGAGGCGCGCGACGCCGACACCGGCCTGGCCCGGATGGCGCGCGAGCTGCACCGCCACCCGGTCGACGTGGCGCTGGCGCTCACCGCCCAGGGGTACGACGTCCACGCCGAGACCCACCAGCCCGACCTGGTGCGGGTGCTCCGCGCCCAGGGCCTCGGCACCGCGCCGCCCCCTGAACCCGAGACCGCCCCGAGCCTGCGGATCGAGGACGACCCCTGCCCGCGCCGCCGCCACGCCCGCGTGGTGCTGCAGCGGATGCTCCGGATGGGGAAGGTCGGCCCCGGCTACCACACGGAGTTCGACCACTTCGCCCGCGGCGCCGCCGCCCACGACCGCCGTCACGCCCTGGAGGTGGGCGAGGCGCTGATCCGCGCCGGGATGCTGATCGAGAAGCCCAGCGTCGGCCAGCGGCACATCTCCCTGAACGTCCGCGCCCTGCCCCAGATCCACGCGCTGATCGAGCGCGGCGAGACCAGCGACCCGCAGCTCGCCGAGATGTGGACGGCGCCCGCCCCGGGCGCGCCGCGGCGGCCGCGCGCCGGGGCCGACCCTTAAGCGGCCGTCAGGGCGCCGTGGTCGTCGCCGGGACGGTGACCGTCACCACCGGCACGGTGCGCGACTCGGTGACCGCCGCCCCCGGCGGGGAGTCGCCCCGGGCGGCGTAGCCGATCACGATCCCCCCGACCAGGGCGATCGCCACCAGCACCAGCGCGAGCGCCAGGCGGATCTTGCGCTTGGGGGGCCGCCGCGGGCGGGGGCGCGGGGACCCCGGGTTGCTGGTACTCACAGCCGCGCGTCCGATGCCTGGCGGGCGTACGTGGCGAACGCGCCGTCGAGGGCCGCCGCCGGCTCCCACGCGTCCGGCTCCCGCGGCGCGACCCGGGCGGCGAGGTCCAGGTACCACCGGGAGGCGCCGTCGTAGACCTCCACGAGCTGGGCCGTCGTGAACGTCAGCCCCACGCGCCGCCGCAGCTCCTCGTGCACCGCGTCCACGATCCGCCGCCGCGCGCGGGCGACCGCCGCGGGCGCCGGCTCCGCGAGCCGCGCAAGGCCGTCCTCCCACTGGAAGCGGGCGGCCGCGATCGCCGCCTCGCGCGGCCGGGGGCTCACCCGCCCACCCGCTCGACGCAGCACACGTCCGGCCAGGCGAGGTCGGCCCGCGCGGCGATCCAGTCGCCCACCGGCGACCCGCCCTCGTCCATCGCGAACGCCAGGTGCGCGTGGAGGCACTTGACGCGCGCCGGGTCCCCCACGCCGGCGACCCGGTATCCGTCGTGCCGGGCGCCGTGCCGGGCGTGCGCCTCGGCCAGCGGCCCCGCCATGTCCGGGTCGTCCTCCAGCATCCGCACGCCGCCCGCCGCCTCCAGCCGGCTGACCGCCTCCACCAGCGCGCGGCACGTCAGCCAGTCGCGCGTCGGGAACGGTCGCCCGCGCAGGTCCCGCGGCGGGTTGCGCACCACGGCGGGGCCGCCGTGGGGGCAGCGGACGGCCACGCGGAAGTCGGTGAACGGGGTGCGTCCGAGCAGCGCCGCGACGGCGGCGCGGTCAGAAGAGCCCGGTGAGCCACCCGAGCCGGCCGCCGTCATCCTTCGGCTCCGGCGGTGGCTTCGGGTCGATGTCCCCGCGCACCACGAACGCCCGCTCGCCCGGCTCGACCAGCCCCAGCGCCCGGGCCCGCGCCTCCAGCACGGCCGGCTGGCCGAGGTCGGCGATCTGGGTGCGCAGCGCGTCGCGCGTCTGCTCCAGCTCGTGCAGCCGCGTCTGCTCCTGGCGAAGCGTCGCCCGCTGGTCCAGGTAGCCCCTCACCGGCCCGATGTAGCCGAGCAGGAGCGCGGTGAGCACTCCCGCCACGATGATTCGCCTGGCTCGGATCGCAGCGGCCCCGGGAGGTCGGATCGGGCCCACGGGCCCCCGTCCCCTCGGGATTGGCCCCCGCGCATCGCGTTCCTGCCCCCCGGATGCTCACGCGCGGAAGGCCGACCGTCCCGGGTAGGACGAGGCGGGACCGAGGCCCTCCTCGATCCGGATGAGCTGGTTGTACTTGGCCACCCGCTCGCTCCGGGACGGCGCCCCGGTCTTGATCTGGCCAGCGCCGGTCGCGACCGCCAGGTCGGCGATGAACGTGTCCTCGGTCTCGCCGGAGCGGTGGGACACCATCGACGCGTACCCCGAGCGGCTCGCCAGGTCCATCGCGGCGAGCGTCTCGGAGCTGTCTCTTATACACATCTAGATGTGTATAAGAGACAGCTCCGGGACGGCGCCCCGGTCTTGATCTGGCCAGCGCCGGTCGCGACCGCCAGGTCGGCGATGAACGTGTCCTCGGTCTCGCCGGAGCGGTGGGACACCATCGACGCGTACCCCGAGCGGCTCGCCAGGTCCATCGCGGCGAGCGTCTCGGAGAGGGTGCCGATCTGGTTGACCTTGATCAGGATCGCGTTGCCGGCGCCGAGCTCGATGCCCTTCGCCAGGCGCTGGCTGTTGGTCACGAACAGGTCGTCGCCCACCAGCTGCACCCGGTCCCCCAGGGCCTGGGTCAGCGCCACCCAGCCGTCCCAGTCCTCCTCGGCCATGCCGTCCTCGATGGAGATGATCGGATAGCGCCCGCACAGCTCCTCCCAGTACGCCACCATCTCGGCGGGCGTCAGGGTGCGGCCCTCGCCCTCCAGGTGGTACGCGCCGTCGCGGTACAGCTCGGTGGTGGCGGGGTCGAGCGCCAGCGCGATCTCCTCGCCCGGCGTGTAGCCGGCGGCGCCGATCGCCTCCATGATGACCTCGAGCGCGTCCTGGTTGCTCGCCAGGTCCGGGGCGAAGCCGCCCTCGTCGCCGACGCCGGTGCCGAGGCCCCGGCCGCGCAGCACCTTCTTGAGCGCCGCGTACACCTCGGCCCCCATCCGCAGCGCGTCCGCGAACGTCCGCGCGCCGACCGGCGCGACCATGAACTCCTGGAGGTCCACCGAGTTGTCGGCGTGGGCGCCCCCGTTGAGGATGTTCATCATCGGCACCGGCAGGCGGTGGGCCCGCGCGCCGCCGAGGTAGCGGTAGAGCGGCAGCCCGGCGTCGGCGGCGGCGGCCTGCGCGACGGCCAGGGAGCAGCCGAGGATGGCGTTGGCGCCCAGGCGCTCCTTGTTCGGCGTGCCGTCGAACTCGATCATCGTCCGGTCGATCACCGCCTGCTGGGACGCGTCGCGGCCCACCAGGACGCCGGCGAGCTCGTCCTCGACGTTCGCGACCGCCTTCATCACGCCCTTGCCCGCGTACACCGACGCGTCGCCGTCGCGCAGCTCCAACGCCTCGAACGCCCCGGTGCTCGCCCCCGACGGAACCGCCGCCCTGCCGACCGCGCCCGACACGAGCCCCACCTCGACCTCGACGGTCGGCTGTCCCCGGGAATCGAGGATCTGGCGGGCGTGGACGCGGGCGATCTGGGACATCGGCTCTCCGGGTCTCGGGTTCGGGCTCGGCCGCCGAGTCTACCCACCGGGGTCGCGAGGCTCCCTGCACGGCGCGGCGGCGTGAGAGGGTGGAATGCATGCCCTCCGTCGAGGTCGTCTACCGGCGCCTCCCGTCGCCCGCCGGTCCCCTCCTCGCCGCCGCGAGCAGCCGCGGCCTGATGATGCTCGCGTACCGCGACGACGACGACGAGGCGCCCGAGGACGGCGATCCCGTCGTGCTCGACCCGGTGCGCCGCCAGCTCGACGAGTACTTCGCCGGCACCCGCCGCGAGTTCGACCTGCCCCTCGACTGGGCGCTGGTGCGCGGCTTCGCCCGCGCCGTCCTGGAGGCCACCGCCCGCATCCCCTACGGCGAGACGCGCACGTACGCGGAGATCGCCGCCGAGGCGGGCAGCCCGCGCGCGTTCCGCGCCGCCGGCAACGCCTTGGGCAGCAACCCGATCGCCATCGTCATCCCCTGCCACCGGGTGGTCGCCAGCGGCGGCCGCATCGGCGGCTACGGGGGCGGGCTCGAGCGCAAGCGGCTGCTGCTGGACCTGGAGACGGGCGCCTCCGCATGAGGCCGCCGAGCGTTGCAGTACGGTCACACACGTGACGGGACGCCGCTGACAGGGTAGGTCCCGTCATCGCCCACGTGCCCAGGGAGGACGGATGAGACGCCAGTCACGAACACGCGCGATGGGACTCGGCGCCGCCGCGCTCGCCACCGCGGTGGCCGGGGTCGGCGCCGCGACGGCGGCCGCAGCACCGGCGCCCGCGACGGTGCCGCTGCAGCTCCTGTCGTTCAACGACTACCACGGCCACCTGCAGCCGCCGACGGGCAGCGACGGCAACCTGCTGACGGCCGACGGCACCACCGTCCCGGCGGGCGGCGTCGAGTACCTCACGACCCACCTGAAGCAGCTCCGCGAGGGCCACCCGAACACGCTGACCGTGGCCGCCGGCGACCTGATCGGCGGCTCCCCGTTCCTCTCCGGCCTCTTCAAGGACGAGCCGAGCGTCGAGACGCTCAACACGCTCGGCCTGGACGTCTCCAGCGTCGGCAACCACGAGTTCGACGAGGGCGTCACCGAGCTGCTGCGGATGAAGTACGGCGGCTGCCACCCCACGGAGGGCTGCTTCGACGCCGACGGCTACGCCGGCACGAAGTTCCAGTACCTGGCCGCCAACGTGACCTACAAGAAGGGCGTGACGGCGCCCAAGCCGGCGCGCGCCCCCCGCTACGGCAGCTGGTTCGGGGCCCCCACGGGCCGCACCGTGCTGCCGCCCACCACGATCAAGACCGTCAAGGGCATCAAGGTCGGCTTCATCGGCGTGACCCTCGAGGGCACCCCGGAGCTCGTGGCCCAGGCCGGCATCCGGGACGTCGACTTCCACGACGAGGTCGAGACGGCGAACACCGCCGCGAACTTCCTCGGCAAGCGGGGCGTCAAGGCGATCGTGGTGCTGCTCCACGAGGGCGGCCTGCCGCCCACGGGCGCACCGTACGACTACCGGTGCACCGACGGCAGCTCCGGCCTGTCGGGCCCGATCGTCCAGATCGCGCAGGGCCTGTCGCCGAAGATCGACATGGTCGTGACGGGCCACACCCACCAGCCGTACACGTGCGAGATCGACGACCCGGCCGGCAAGCCGCGCTGGGTCACGAGCGCCTCCTCGTTCGGCCGCGTGATCACCGACACGGAGCTGGAGCTGAGCACGCAGACGAAGGACGTCGTCCGCGGCTCCGTGACGACCGTCAACCGCGCGGTGACGCGCGACGTGACACCCGACGCGGCGCAGACGGCGACGATCGCCAAGTGGAACGACCTGTCGGCCCCGATCGCCAACCGCCCGGTCGGGAACATCACCGCGGCGATCACCCGCAGCACGACCCGCGACACGGAGTCGTCGCTGGGCGACATGATCGCCGACGCCCAGCTCGCCGCCACCTCCGTGGCCGAGGAGGGCGGCGCCCGGATGGCGTTCATGAACCCGGGCGGCGTCCGCGCCGACCTGACGTTCCCGTCCAGCCCGGCGGGCGAGGGTGACGGCGTCGTGACCTACGGCGAGTCGTTCACGGTCCAGCCGTTCGGGAACCTGCTGGTGTCCATGACCCTCACGGGCGCCCAGATCGAGACGATGCTGGAGCAGCAGTGGACGACCCAGACCGACGGGTCGGTCCGCTTCCTGCACCTCGGCGTCTCGGACGGGTTCGCCTACTCCTGGTCGGCCTCCGCGCCGGTCGGGCAGAAGGTCGACCCGGCGTCGATCACGCTGAACGGCCTCCCGATCGACCCGGCGGCGTCGTACCGGGTGACCGTCAACTCGTTCCTCGCCGACGGCGGCGACGGGTTCACGGTGCTGCGCGACGGGACCGACCGCGTCGGCGGCGGCGGCGACCTGGACGCGCTCAACTTCTACCTGGCCTCCCGGTCGCCGGTGACCGGGCCCACCCCGAACCGGGTGACGCGCCTGCCCTAGTGGGGAACGCCCCCGGCCGGCTCAGCCGGCCGGGGCGCCCTCCTGCTGGATGACGTCGAACGACCAGAGCTCGCTCTGGCTCGACACCGGCCCCTGCGTGTTGTGGGCCTTGTGCCCGCGCGTGAACGCCGAGCTGGACACCCAGGCGTCGAACGCCTCCTGGCTCTCCCAGCGGGTGTAGACGAGGTAGACGCCCTTGCCATCGGTGGGGCGCAGCAGCTCGAACGCCTCGAAGCCGGGCGACTTCGACACCTCGCCGGCGCGGGCGGCGAAGCGGGCCTCGAACTCCTCCGCCCGCTCCTCCGGGACCGTGATGGCGTTGATGCGGACGACGCTCACCCGCTCAGCTCGTCTTCTCGTCGTGGCCGCCGAACTGCTTGCGCATCGCCGAGAGGAGCTTGTCGGCGTAGTGCGCCTCGCCGCGGGAGCTGAACCGCTCGTAGAGCGCGGCGGTGAGCACGTGGGCGGGGACGCCCTCGTCGACGGCCGCGGCGATCGTCCAACGCCCCTCGCCGGAGTCGGACACGCGGCCGCTGAAGTCCGCGAGCTCGGGGTCCTCCATCAGCGCGATGGCCGTGAGGTCGAGCAGCCACGACGAGATCACCGACCCCCGGCGCCACACCTCGGCGACGGCCGCGGTGTCGATGTCGTACTGGTACATCTCGGGGTGGCGGAGCGGGGTGGTCTCGGCGTCGTGCTCCTGCTCCGACTTGCCGACGTTGGCGCGCTTCAGGACCCCGAGGCCCTCGGCGTACGCGGCCATGATCCCGTACTCGATCCCGTTGTGGACCATCTTCACGAAGTGGCCGGCCCCGGGCGGGCCGCAGTGGAGGTAGCCCATCTCCGGCTGGGCGGGCTCGCCGGTGCGGCCGGGGGTGCGCTCCGCGGCCCCCACTCCGGGGGCGAGGGTGCGGAAGATCGGGTCCAGGCGCTGCACCGCCCCGGTGTCGCCCCCGATCATCATGCAGTAGCCCCGCTCCAGGCCGAACACGCCGCCGCTGGTGCCCACGTCCAGGTAGTGGATGCCGCGCTCGGCGAAGGCCGTCGCCCGGGCGATGTCGTCGTGGTAGTAGGAGTTGCCGCCGTCGATGATGGTGTCGCCCGCCTCGAGGTACTGGCCCACGTCCTCGGCGGTCGACCCGGCGTAGGCGGCGGGCACCATGACCCACACGGCCCGCGGGGCCTGGAGCTTCTGCGCCATCTCCTGCAGGGAGCGCGCGCCCACGGCGCCCTCGCCCTCCAGCTCCGTGATGGCGGCGGCGTTCACGTCGTACACCTGTCTCTTATACACATCTAGATGTGTATAAGAGACAGGCCCACGTCCTCGGCGGTCGACCCGGCGTAGGCGGCGGGCACCATGACCCACACGGCCCGCGGGGCCTGGAGCTTCTGCGCCATCTCCTGCAGGGAGCGCGCGCCCACGGCGCCCTCGCCCTCCAGCTCCGTGATGGCGGCGGCGTTCACGTCGTACACGACGCACTCATGGCCGTCGCGCATCAGGCGGCGGACGATGTTGGCCCCCATCCGGCCGAGTCCGATCATCCCGAGCTGCATCGTCAGACCTCTCTTCCCCGGGCGGACCGGTATCGGCGGATCAGGGCGTTTGTCGAGCTGTCGTGGCGCAGATCCGGCGGGTCGGCCGAGGTCAGCTCCGGCGCGATGCGCTTCGCCAGCGCCTTGCCGAGCTCGACGCCCCACTGGTCGAAGGAGTTGATCTCCCAGATCGTCCCCTGCGTGAAGACCTTGTGCTCGTAGATCGCGATCAGCTGGCCGAGCACCGACGGCGTGAGCGCCGGCGCCAGGATCACATTGGTGGGCCGGTTCCCCGGGAAGGTCCGGTGGGGCACCAGCGGCGGCGCCACGCCCTCGGCGGCCACCTCCTCGGCCGTCTTGCCGAAGGCGAGCGCCTCGGCCTGGGCGAACAGGTTGGCCATCAGCAGGTCGTGGTGGTCGCCGACCTCCTCGGCGGGGGCGCAGACGCCGATCAGGTCGCTCGGCACCAGGCGCGTCCCCTGGTGGATGAGCTGGTAGAAGGCGTGCTGGCCGTTGGTCCCCGGCTCGCCCCACACGATGGGGCCGGTGCCGGCGTCGACCGGCTGGCCGTCCAGGTCGACCGACTTCCCGTTGCTCTCCATGTCGAGCTGCTGGAGGTACGCGGGGAAGCGGCCCAGGCGCTCGCTGTACGGGAGCACGGCGTGCGTGTCGGCGCCCAGGAAGTCGGCGTTCCACACGCCCAGCAGGCCCATCAGCAGCGGCAGGTTCTGCGCCGGCGGGGTGTGCAGGAAGTGCTCGTCGATGGCCCGGAACCCGGCCAGGAACTCGCGGAAGCCGGCGTCGCCGATCGCGATCGCCAGCGACAGCCCCACGGCGGAGTCGACCGAGTAGCGCCCGCCGACCCAGTCCCAGAACCCGACCATGTTGGCGGTGTCGATGCCGAACGCGGCGACGCCCTCCGCGTTGGTGGAGACGGCGACGAAGTGCTTCGGCACCGCCTCCTCGCCGAGCGCGCCGACGATCCAGCGCCGGGCGTCGTGGGCGTTGGACAGGGTCTCGAGCGTCGTGAACGTCTTGGACACCACGATCACGAGCGTGGAGGCGGGGTCGGCGCCGGAGAGCGCGTCGCGGATGTCGTCGCCGTCGACGTTCGACACGAAGTCGAACGCGATGTCCTTCGTGGCGTGGTCCGCCATGGCGCGGACGGCCATCGCGGGGCCCAGGTCCGACCCGCCGATCCCGATGTTCACGACGGTGCGGATGCGCTCGCCGGTGGCGCCGGTCCACGCGCCGGAGCGGACCGCCTCGGCGATCTCCCCCATCCGGTCGAGCACCTCGTGCACGTCCGGGACCACGTCGTGGCCGTCCACCTCGATCACCGCGTCGCGCGGCGCGCGCAGCGCGGTGTGCAGCACGGCGCGGCCCTCGGTCACGTTGATCCGCTCGCCCGCGAACATCGCCTCGGCCCGGCGGTGCACGCCGGCCCGCTCGGCCAGGGCGACCAGCAGGTCGAGGGTCTCGCGGGTCACCCGGTTCTTGGAGTAGTCCAGGCGCAGGTCGCCGGCTTCCACCACCAGCTCGTCGCCGCGGGCGGGGTCGTCGGCGAACAGGTCCCGGAGGTGGGCGCCGCCCACCCGCTGCGCGTGCTCGCGCAGCGCCGCCCACTCGGTGGTCTGCGCGATCATCCGCGCGCCCTCTCGTACCAGCGCATCTGCACCTCCGGCGCGAGCCGCTCGAAGTCCTCTCCGGCCGCGGCGGCCAAGGCCACCGCCCGCTCCACCCTCCCACGGAACCGCTGCGCGGAGGCACGGAGCGCGAGCTCGGGGTCGGCCCCGACGGCCCGCGCGGCGCCGACCGCCGCGAACAGCACGTCGCCGAGCTCGCGGGCCCCGGGGTCGTCCCGCAGCTCGGCCGCCTCCTCGTCGAGCTTCGCCAGGGCGGCGCCGACGTCCGGGAAGTCGAACCCGGCGGCGGCCGCGCGCTTCTGCGTCTTGGTGGCGTAGGCGAGGGCCGGGAGCCCGACGGGGAGGTCGTGGAACAGGCCCTGGTCGGCCCGCTCCTCCCGCTTGCGCCGCTCCCACAGATCGACCACCCGGCCGGCGGACCGCGCGACCGCGTCGCCGTAGACGTGGGGGTGGCGGGAGATGAGCTTGTCGGCCTGGTCGCGGGCGACGCTCGCGAGGTCGGCGGTGCCGTCCTCCTCCATCAGCTGGGACAGGAACACCGACTGGAACAGCAGGTCGCCGAGCTCGTCGGCCAGGTGGGGCGCGTCGTCGGCGGCGACGGCGTCGGCCACCTCGAACGCCTCCTCGATCGTGTGCGGCACGATCGTCGCGGCGGTCTGCTCCCGGTCCCAGGGGCAGTCGCGGCGTAGCCGCAGCCCCACCTCGGCGAGCGCGGCGACCTCGGCCCCGATTGCGCGGGCCCGGAGGGCCTCGCGGTCGGGCAGCGTCTCGGCCGCCGGCAGCGCCACCGCGATCCGGTGGGCCGCGGCGTCGGGCGCGACGATGGTGGCGCCGTCGGGCACCGCGTCGAGGGGCGGCAGCGGGGCCGGCTCCGCGCCGAGTGCGGCGACCAGCGCGGGGTCGAGCGGGGGCGCCAGCAGCGGCGCCGCGCCGGTCGCGGCGTTGATCGCGGACGCCGGTACCGCCTCGGGTGCGCCCGGCCCGAGCGCGACGACCCTGATCATGGGCGGAAGCCTAACCGCCTCGGGGGCGGCGCCGCCGACGGCGCTACGGCGTGGTGGCTGCGGCGGTGCTCGCGGCGGCGGTGGTCGTCGCGGGCTCGAGGTCGCTGGAGGCGTAGCTGGTGCGGTCCGCCCAGTCCTTCAGGACCTTCTCGCTCCAGGTGGTGAACTCGGCCTGGCGCTTCTGGGCGAGCTGGCTGGAGATGATCTGCTGCTTCGCCTCGGCGAACGACGTCGTCTTCGCCGGCGTGATGTTCACCATGATGATGTGCCAGCCGAACTGGGTCTTCACCGGCTGGGAGATCTCGCCGTCCTTCAGCGCGAAGGCGACCTTCTCGAACTCCGGGACGAGCTGGCCCTTCTGGATCGGGCCCAGGTCTGTCTCCTGCACACATCTAGATGTGTATAAGAGACAGGTGCCAGCCGAACTGGGTCTTCACCGGCTGGGAGATCTCGCCGTCCTTCAGCGCGAAGGCGACCTTCTCGAACTCCGGGACGAGCTGGCCCTTCTGGATCGGGCCCAGGTTGCCGCCCTGCTGCGCGGAACCGGTGTCGGTGGAGTTCTCCTTCGCCAGCTGGGCGAAGTTCTGCGGGGTGACCTCCGCGCGGATGCGGTCGGCCTCGGCCTTCGTGGGCACCAGGATGTGGCTGGCGGTGCGGCCGGCCGCGACCTTGAACTGCGACGCGTTGTCGTCGTAGTACTTCTTCGCCTCGGCGTCGGTGTAGCGGACACCGCGGGTGACGTGATTGAACAGGGCCTGCTGCTGCAGCTGGCTCTTCACGATCTGCTGGGCGTCGGCGTTCGTGATCTTCCGCTCCTTGAGGAAGTCGTCGAACTTCTTCTGGGAGTTCTCGAAGTTGCTCTGCTTGATCCGGTTCAGCTCCGCCGTGATGTCGGCGCTGGTGACCTCGCAGGGCTTGCCGCAGTCCTTCGCCTCGAAGTCGACGACCTTCTGCTGCACCAGCGACTGGAGCGCCTGGCGGCGGATGTCGTCGTAGCCCTCCTCGCCCTCCTTGGGGAGGGTCTGGCCGGAGGCGGTCGCCTCGGCGCGGCTCTGCTCGATCGTCTTGTCGAGCTGCACCTCGGTGATGTTCGCGTCGCCCACGCGGGCGACGACCCCGGCGGGGAGGCTGTCACCGTCGTCGCCGCATCCGGCGGCGACCAGGAGGGCCGACGCGCCCAGGACGGCGATCCCGACGAGGACCGCCGCGCGAAGCGGCGACTTGCGGCTGGTCTTCGTCACGACGCGGGCAATGTAGCACCTGGATTTCCCCCGCCCGTTAGGCCCGGGCTAAGGCCTGGTGGCAGGACGGTGAGCCCGTTCACGCCGCCACCGCCGTCGCCCCCGCGAGCGCGTCGAGCGCCGCCTCGGCGGCCTCCAGGCGCTCGGAGGGAAGGCTCGGGGCGGGCAGGGACACCAGCCGCTCGCTGCCGGAGTAGTTGGCGCGCGGCTCCTGCTCCCGGAGGGCGCGCAGCCCGGCGCTGGTGAGGCTCACCGGCCCCACCACCACGCGGCCCGAGCGCACGGCGATCTGCGTGGCGCCCGCCGCGCGAAGCTTCACGCGCACCCGCTGCACCGACAGCAGCGCCTCGACGGGCGGCGGCACGGGGCCGAAGCGGTCCTCGACCTCGTCGCGCAGCGCGGCCACGTCCTCCAGCGCCGACGCCATCGCGATGCGGCGGTGCAGGTCGATCTTGGCGGCCTCCAGCGGCACGTACTCGCTGGGGATGTACGCCGAGACGGCGATGTCGACGCGGGTCTCCTGCTCGGGCGGCTCCACGCCCTGCCCCTGCATGACCGCGTCGTTGAGCATCTCGAGGTACAGCTCGAACCCGATCGCGGCGACGTGGCCGCTCTGCTCGTCGCCCAGCAGGTTGCCGGCGCCGCGGATCTCGAGGTCGCGCATCGCGATCCGCAGGCCGCTGCCCAGCTCGGTGTAGTCGGCCAGGGCGCGCAGGCGCGACGCCGCCTCCCGCGACAGGGTGGCCGCGTCGGGGTACAGCAGGTAGGCGTGGGCGGTCACGTCCGAGCGGCCCACCCGCCCGCGGATCTGGTAGAGCTGGCTCAGCCCGAGCTGGTCGGCGCGCTCCACCACCAGGGTGTTCGCCTGGGGGATGTCGAGGCCCGACTCGATGATGCTGGTGGCCACCAGCACGTCGGCCTCGCCGCGCACGAAGGCGAGCATCACCTCCTCCAGCTCGTGCTCGTGCATCTGCCCGTGGGCGGTCAGGATCCGGAGCTCCGGCACCAGGCCCCGCAGCTGCTCGGCCGCCTCGTCGATCGTCTCGACCCGGTTGTGGAGGTAGAAGCTCTGGCCCCCGCGCTCGTGCTCCCGCCGCAGCGCCTCGGCCACCAGGGCGTCGTCGTGCTCGCCCACGTGGGTGGCGATCGGCCGCCGGCCCGGCGGGGGCGTCTCGATGGTGCTGATGTCGCGGAGGCCCGACAGCGAGATCTGGAGCGTCCGGGGGATGGGGGTGGCGCTCATCGCCAGCACGTCCACCTTCAGCCGCAGCTGGCGCAGGCTCTCCTTCTGGGCCACGCCGAAGCGCTGCTCCTCGTCGACGATCACGAGCCCCAGGTCCTTGGGCTGCACGTCCATCGACAGCAGGCGGTGCGTCCCGATCAGGACGTCCAGTCGCCCGTCGCGGAACCGGGCGAGCACGTCACGGGTCTCGGCGGGGCTTCGGAAGCGGTTGACCATGTCGACCCCGACGGGCAGCTCGCCGAACCGCTCCCGGAACGTGGACAGGTGCTGCTGCGCCAGGATCGTGGTGGGCACCAGCATCAGCACCTGCTTGCCGGCGGCCGCCGCCTTGAACGCCGCGCGCATCGCGATCTCAGTCTTGCCGAACCCGACGTCGCCGCAGATCAGGCGGTCCATGGGGCGGGGGCGCTCCATGTCGTCGTAGACGGCGTCGATCGCGCGCTGCTGGTCGGGCGTCTCGCGGTGTCGGAACGTGCGCTCCAGCTCGCGGGTCAGCTCGTCCTCGGCGGGGAACGCGAAGCCGACCGCCGCGGCGCGCGCCTCGTAGAGCGCGATGAGCTCGCCGGCCATCTCCCGCACGGCCGCGCGGGCCCGCGACTTCATCCGGTCCCACGCCTTGCCGCCCAGCTTGCTCAGGGCCGGGGCCGACCCGTCGGCGCCGACGTAGCGGGTGACGCGCTCGAGCTGGTCGTGCGGGACGTAGAGGCGGTCGCCGTCGGCGAACGCCAGCGCCAGGTAGTCGCGGGTGAGGCCCGCGACGGTGCGGGTCTCGAATCCGGTGAGGCGGCCGATGCCGTGGTCCTCGTGGACGACGTGGTCGCCCACCTTCAGGTCCAGGAACGACTGGAGGCGGCGGCCCACCACGGGGCCGCGCTGCGGCGACGGCCGCCGCCGGCGCAGGATCCGCTCCTCCGGCACCACGGCGATGCCGAGCTCCCGGGAGATCATCCCGGTGCGCACGGGGGTCACGCTCATGCCGATCGCGCGCGGCTCCGGGATCTCGCCGGGCTCGAGCTCCGTGGCCCGTAGGCGCTCCATCCGGGCCAGCGCCCGCGCCAGGTCGCCGCGGCGCCCGAACGTGACGAGGGCTCGGAGGCCGCCGCGCGTCAGGCGCTGCAGCTCGCCCTCCGACTCGGACGCCGAGCGGGCGGTGAACCGCGGCTCGGCGGCGTCGAAAGCGCCGGGGCCGGCGCCGCGCGGCGGCGCCACGTCCAGCACGGCGAGCCCCGCGAGGGCGGCCTGGACGGCGGCGGGGTCGGCCATCGCGCCGGCGGCGGCCTCGTCCTCCAGCCGCTCGAGCGCCTCGGCCAGGGACGCGGCGTGCTCGCCGGGCGCGAGGCGGACGACGGACGTGGCGGCGAGCCCGGCGGCGGTCAGGGGGTCGGCCATGTCGCCGCCGCCCTCCGCAGCGGGCCACGCGACGAGCTTCGTGATGGGCCGGATGGTGCGCTGCGTGAACGCCGAGAACGCCCGCATGCTCTCGACCTCGTCGCCGAAGAGCTCGATGCGGGCGGGCAGCTCGGCGGTGGAGGGGTACACGTCGAGGATGCCGCCCCGGACGGACATGTCCCCCCGCTCCTCCACCTGGGCGACGCGCTCGTAGCCGATCGCGGCGAGACGGTCGACGAGCGCGTCGAGCGACACGACCTCGCCCACCGCCACCTGGAACGGCTCCGCCGCCCGGTCGCCGGGGACCCGCTCCGAGAGGGCGGCGGCGCTCGCGACGACCACGTTGCCGGCACGGCCGAGGCTGGCCTGGGCGCGGGCGCGCAGGCCCACCAGGTGGGGCGACGCGCCGACGGCGCCGCCCGACGGGACGCCGCGGGTGGGCCACAGCGCGACGGCGCCCCGGCCGATCAGGGCGGTGAGCTCCTGGGCCAGGTCGCGCGCCTCGTCGTCGCCGGGCGTGACGGCCAGCAGGGCCCGGCCGCCAGACCGCGCCATCGCCGCGATCACGAACGGCCAGCCCGGGCGGGCGAGCGCCAGCTCGCCGCTGGGCGTGCCGGCCGCGACGGCCGCGGCGGCGGCGGCGACGGGCGCCGGCGACAGGACCAGCCGGTCGAGCGCGGTGGCGTCGCTCACTCGGCGGGCTCCTCCGCGGGTTCGGCGGGCTCCGCCGGCTCGGCCTCGTCCCCGGCGAGGCGGGCGGCCTCGCGGCGCTCGGCGCGCGCGGCGGCGCGGGCGCCCGGCTCGGACGCGTGGAAGCGCTCGACGGCCGCGGGCATCCCGTCGGCCAGGACGGCCTCGACCATGTCGGCGCCGCGCCGGATCATCGCCTCGACCTCCTCCCGCGGCTCGGTGAAGCGCATCAGCACCCAGTCGGCGCCGTCGCCCCGGAAGTCGGCGGGCGGCTTGCCGACCCCGAGACGGATCCTGGCGAACCCGGGCCCGCCGAGGCCCCGGGTGACGGACCGGAGGCCGTTGTGGCCGCCGGCGCCGCCGCCGACCTTGCCGCGGACCGCGCCGAAGGGGAGGTCCAGCTCGTCGTGCACCACCAGCACCTGCCCGGGCGCGGCGTGCAGCGAACCGGCGGCCGGGCCCACGGCGTCGCCCGAGTCGTTCATGTACGTCAGCGGGACGAGCAGCGCGACGGGGCCGGCCGGGCCGCGGGCCTCGCGGAGGCGGCCGCCGTAACGCGTGACCGCCTTCCCGGCCCCGAGCCGGCGGGCGACCTCGTCGACGACGAGCTCGCCCGCGTTGTGGCGGGTGCCGGCGTACCGGGGCCCCGGGTTCCCGAGGCCCACGACCAGGCGGATCGGATCCGGCGTGTCGTCCACGCCGAGGTCGCTACTCCTCGTCGGACGCGCCGCCCTCGCCCTCGTCGTCGGCGGCGGCCGGCGCGGCGCCCTCCTCGCCCTCGGCCTCCTCGTCCGTCTCCGGCGCGGCCTCGACGGTCGGCGCGACGACGGACGCGATCACCGTCTCCGGGTCGGTCACGATCGCCACCCCCTCCGGGGCGACGAGGTCGCCGACGGTCACGGAGTCCCCGATCTGGAGGGCGCTCACATCGAGCTCGATGTGGTCGGGCAGGGAGTCCGGGAGCGCGCTCACCACGACCTCGCGCAGCGGCTGGTCCATCACGCCGCCGTCGCGGACGCCGACCGCGTCGCCGTGCAACGTGATGGCCACGGGCGCCTCGATCTCCTGGGTGAGGTCGACCTCGACGAAGTCCACGTGCATCACGTCGAGCCGCACCGGGTGCAGCTGCCAGTCCTTCAGCAGCACCGGCCGCGCCGGTGCGTCGCCCACGGCGAGATCGATCACGCCGGTCCGCCCCTCGGCGATCGCGCGCCGCAGGTCGCGGTCGGACAGCGAGAGCGCGAGCGAGGGGCCGCCCGGCTGGTAGACGACGCCGGGGACGAAGCCGGACTTGCGCAGGCGCCGCGTCGGTCCATTGCCGAACTCGGTGCGCTCTTGGGCGGTGAGGGAGACGTGTGCCATCGGGTGATCTGATCCTTCTCGGGGCCGACGCGGGAGTGTACCCGACTCTCCGCGACGGGCGAAGGGGGCCGTGGGCTTCGGCGTCTCCCCCGACCGGGCGTCTGCGCTGCGGCGTGCAATTGAGACCCGGTGGTTCCGATTGCGCGTCGCGGCCGGCCGGCACCGCCGCCGTCCAACCCCTCCATGAAGGGGTCAGACCGAGCGGCGAGGCAGCGCGGCGGCTCCTCGGGTCGCCCGGTCTCGTTCCTCAATTGAGGCCCCGGAGTCTCAATTGCCCATGAAGGGGTCAGACCGAGCGGCGAGGCAGCGCGGCGGCTCCTCGGGTCGCCCGGTCTCGTTCCTCAATTGAGGCCCCGGAGTCTCAATTGCACCGCGGTCGCGGGCCTCCGCCCCAGCCCGGAGGCCCAACCCCCACGATGGGCACGCGCCCAACGACGACGGGGCACTTACGTCCCACGTACCGCACGTCGCCGGCGGCTTGCCGGACCCGGGGGGCGGCGGGAGCATCGGCGCACGCCCCGTGCCGACGCCGCAGGCGCGGTGTCGGGCCGCAGCCGCCGTCGGCGCGGGGCGTGGAACAATGAGCCCCGTGACGACGTCTGCCGAGGACCGGGGTTCCCTGGTGTCGAGGGGATGGGTCGACGATGCGGTCCGCCGGATCGACGCCGACGCCAACCGCTCGGCGGACACCCACCTGCACGTCTTCCCGCTGCCGGCGGAGTGGGGGATCGACCTGTACCTCAAGGACGAGTCGGTCCACCCGACCGGCTCGCTGAAGCACCGGCTCGCCCGCTCCCTGTTCCTCTACGGGCTCTGCAACGGCCGGATCACCGAGGGCACCACGATCGTGGACGCCTCCAGCGGCTCGACGGCCGTCTCCGAGGCGTACTTCGCCCGCCTCCTCGACCTCCCGTTCGTGGCGGTCATGCCCGCCGCCACCAGCCCGGAGAAGATCGCGCTGATCCAGGCGCAGGGCGGCCTGTGCCACCTCGTGGACGACCCCCGGACGATCGTCGACGAGGCCCAGCGGCTGGCGTCCACCCGGGACGGGCTCTTCCTCGACCAGTTCACGTTCGCCGAGCGCGCGATGGACTGGCGCGGCAACAACAACATCGCCGAGTCGATCTTCGCCCAGATGGAGCTTGAGCGGCACCCGGTGCCGGCCTGGGTGGTCATGGGGGCCGGGACCGGCGGCACGAGCGCGACGATCGGCCGGTTCGTGCGCTTCGCGCGGCACGCGACCCGCATCTGCGTGGTCGACCCCGAGGACTCGATCTTCTACCCCGGCTGGACGGGCGAGCCGTGGACGTTCACGGGGCGGCCGTCCCGGATCGAGGGCATCGGGCGGCAGCGGATGGAGCCGTCCTTCCTCCCCGACGTCATCGACCGGATGATCCAGGTCCCGGACGCGGCGTCGATCGCGACGATGCGGCTGGTGACGGAGCGCACCGGGCGCAGCGTCGGCGGCTCCACGGGGACCAACGTGTGGGGGTCGCTCCAGCTCGTCGGCGAGATGCGCGCTCGCGGCGAGCGCGGCAGCGTGGTCACGCTCATCTGCGACGGGGGCGACCGCTACGCGGGCACCTACTACGACGACGCGTGGGTCGCGGCGCAGGGCATGGACCTCGCGCCCCACCGCCTCGCCCTGGAGGCGTTCCTCGAGGACGGGGTGTTCCCCGCCGGGACCTAGACCTCGGTGATGACCTGCCGGATGAGGTCGGCGACCTCCGGCGGCACCTCGTCCATCCCGTGAGCGTCATGGGCGTGCGAGGCGATCTCCACGAAGAGCTCGTCCTCGCCCTCGCGGCGCGCCACCCAGGTGCAGCCCGGAACCACGTCGTCACAGCGGAACTGCTTCATCCCACCCCCCTGAGCCGTCGGGCGCGATCCTAGAGCCCCGCCCTCCCCGGCGCCCGCGGCTCCGGTGGGCCGCCCGCGAGTAGAGTCGGCGCATGTGCCGGGTCCTGGCCTATCTCGGCGAGCCGCTCCCCGTGCGGAGCCTGCTGTTCGAGCCCGAGTACAGCCTCGTCCGGCAGTCGTACAGCCCGCGGATGATGAACACGTTCCTGAACCTCGCGGGGTTCGGGATGCAGGCGTGGGACCCAGCGACCCTCGAGCCGGAGGACCCGTTCACCTACCACGCCACCACGCTGCCGCCGTTCGACCGGAACCTGCGGTTCCTGGCGTCGAAGCTGGCGCCGACGTGCCTGGTGGCCCACGTCCGCGGCGTCACGTACTCCAGCGAGGCGGTGGTGACCGAGACGAACCTGCACCCGTTCCGCTTCGACGGCGCCCGGGTGGTCCTGGCCCACAACGGGCACCTGCGGCAGTTCCCGCGGATGCGATACGCCCTCGTCGAGCACGTGCGGCCCGAGCTGGCGCGGTGCATCGAGGGCACGACGGACTCGGAGTGGATCTACGCCCTGATCCTGTCTCAGCTCGACGACCCATGGGGCTGTCTCTTATACACATCTAGATGTGTATAAGAGACAGGTCCTGGCCCACAACGGGCACCTGCGGCAGTTCCCGCGGATGCGATACGCCCTCGTCGAGCACGTGCGGCCCGAGCTGGCGCGGTGCATCGAGGGCACGACGGACTCGGAGTGGATCTACGCCCTGATCCTGTCTCAGCTCGACGACCCATGGGGCCTGCCGGAGACCGGCGAGCTGGCCGACGCCACGGTCGCCGCCCTCCGCATCCTGCGCGAGGTCCGCGACAGCCACGGCATCGACACCTCGTCCCCGGTGAACCTGTGCCTCAGCACCGGGCGCTCCGTCGTCGCGACCCGCTTCTCGTTCGACTACGGCTGGTACCCGCCGGAGGACGAGATGCTCGAGACCGACCTCCCGTTCTGCAGCCTGTGGTACGCGATCGGGGGGGAGTACGCCGAACGGGACGGCGAGTGGGAGATGAGCGCCGCCGAGCCGCCGCGCTCGGTGATCATCGCCTCCGAGCCGCTCACCACCGACCACGCGACGTGGATCGAGGTGCCGGAGTACTCGCTGATCGCCGCCGAGCGCACGGACGCCGGCGTCGGGTTCGAGGTGCGCGACCTGGATGTCTGACGCGGAGGCCGCCGGGTTCCTCGCCACGGTCCCGCTGTTCGCGGGCCGCGAGGAGGCGGACCTCGCCGAGCTGGCCCGGCTCACGCGCCGGCGGACGCTCAAGGACGGCGAGGTCCTGTGGCGGCAGGGCGACGAGGCGCGCGAGATGGTCTTCGTCGTGGACGGGGCGCTCACCGCGTCGATGCGCGTGGCCGGCGGCGAGCTGGTGGCCATCGGGCGGTCCGGCCCCGGCGAGATGGTCGGCGAGCTGGCACTCCTGGACGGGGGGCCGCGGACGCTCGGCGTGCGGGCGGCCGGGCCGGCGACCGTGCTCGCGCTCTCGCGCCCCGACCTGATGGGGCTGCTCGCGCGTCAGCACCCGGCGGCGTTCGGCCTCCGGCGCCGGCTCGCCGGGCACTCCGCCGCGCGCCTGCGCAGCCAGCTGGCCGGCCTGACCGGCCCGGCCGACGGGGACACGCCAGCGGCGGTGGACGCGGAGCTCGAGTACTGCAGCCCGCCCGACAGCCGCTACCTGCGCCGCATGGCCACCTTCCACGACTTCGACCCGCTCGCCGTGTGGGGGTTCCTGACCTCGGGCCGCTACGCGCGGTGCGCGCCGGGGCGGACGCTGGTGGCCGAGGGGACGCCGTCGTCGGCGTGCTACCTCACCATCAACGGCGCGGTGGAGAAGGTGATCCTCCGCGGCGGACGCCGCCTCCGCGTGGGCTTGGCGGGACCGGGGCGGCTGTTCGGGTACGAGGGCCTCATCGACGGCCTGCCGTCGCCGGTCACGGCGGTCGCGAGGGAGCGGGCGCTGCTGCTGGAGCTGCCCCCCGATCCCTTCGCCCGCCTCTTCGGTGCGGAGGACGGCATCGCCCGCGTCTTCCTGGACGTGATCCAGCGGGACATCATGGTGTCGATGCGCCAGACGCTGCCGGCGCTCGCCCGCGGTCCGGGCGGCCGCCCGGCGGCCCCGGGCGGCTAACGCTTGAAGATGTTGTGGACCTCGAAATGCACCGGGGGGTCCGCGGCCTTGATGCCGACCTCGGCGAGCACCGGGGTGAGGAGCTTCCCGAACGCCGCGAACTGCTCCTCGGAATCCCAGATCTCGCTGACCAGGAGGCCACCGTCCGAGCCGAAGCAGACGTGGTAGTCGAGGCCCTCCGGGGGGAAGGCCCCCTGCTCCTCGAGCAGGCGCACCGCCCTGCCGTACTGCTCGGCGGTCAGACCCGCGGGGGTGAAGCGGACGACGATGCTCATGGGAGACGCTCCAGCTTCAGGATGCGGTCCCGCTATTGGCACACACTCCGCCGGGGACCGCAAGCGTCGCGCCGGAGCGGTCCGGCGGCCGCCTAGAAGAGCTGGTTCTCCCCCGCGAAGATCGCGGACACCGACTCGTCGCAGAACACGTTGTGCACCGAGTCGGCCAGGATCCGGTCGACCGACAGGACCTTGAACAGGTCGTCGAGGCCGACCGCGTCCTCGGGCAGCGGGACCGTGTCGGTGAGGAGGACCTCCTCGATGACCGACTCGCGCAGGCGCTCGACCGCCCGGCCCGACAGCAGGCCGTGGGTGGCGGCCGCGAGGATCCGCTCGGCGCCCGCGTCCTTCACCACCTTCGCGCCCGCGCAGAGCGTGCCGGCGGTGTCGATCATGTCGTCGATCAGGATGGCGGTGCAGCCCTCGACGTCACCGATCAGGAACGTGATCTCGGCCTCGTTGTGGTCGGGGCGCTGCTTGGTGAGGACGGCCAGGGTGGCGCCGAGGCTCTCCGCGAAGTGGTTGGCCAGCTTCGCGCGGCCGGCGTCGGGCGAGACGACCACCAGGCGGCCGAAGTCGCCGGTGCGGACCCGCTCGCGCAGGTGGTCGGCGAACATCGGGAGCGCCGTCATGTGGTCGACGGGGACGGTGAAGAAGCCCTGGACCTGGCCGGCGTGGAGGTCCATCGTCAGGACGCGGTCGACGCCGGCCGCCTGGAGCAGGTCGGCGATCAGCTTCGCGGTGATCGGCTCGCGGGGGGCCGACTTCTTGTCCTGGCGCGAGTAGCCGTACCAGGGGATCACGGCGGTGATGCGGTGGGCCGAGGCCAGCTTGGCCGCGTTGATCATGATCAACAGCTCCATCAGGCTGTCGTTGACCGGGCGGCTCGTGGACTGGACCAGGAAGACGTCGGCGCCGCGCACGCTCTCCTCGAAGCGGACGTAGATCTCGCCGTTGGCGAAGGTCTTCAGCGTCACGCTGCCCAGGTCGATCCCGAGGCGCTGGGCGATGCGCCGGCCGAGGTCCTGGCTGGACCGTCCCGCGAACACCATCAGGCGCTTCGAGTCATCCCGGTCGATGCTCGTGCTCATCTGCCAGTGGCCTCCTTCGCCTCGGCCGCCGCCGCGGCCGCGCGTGCCGTCGCCTTCGCCGTGAACCCCTCGATGTTGGACTGGCGGGCCCGGGCGATGCCGAGCGCCCCCGCCGGGATCTCCTCCGTGATGATGGACCCCGCACCGGTCATCGCGTCGTCACCGACCGTCACAGGTGCGACGAACACGCAGTCCGAGCCGGTCTTCACGCGCGCGCCGATCGTGGTGCGGTGCTTGCGGAAGCCGTCGTAGTTGGCCGTGATGTTGCCGGCGCCGATGTTCGTGCCCTCCCCCACCGTCGCGTCGCCGACGTACGAGAGGTGGGGAACCTTCGCCTTCGGGCCCAGCGTCGTGTTCTTCAGCTCGACGTAGGTGCCGGCGCGGGCGCCCGCCTCCAGGCGGGTGTCCGGGCGCAGGTACGCGAACGGCCCGGCGCCCGCCCCGTCGGCGAGCTGCGAGCTGATCACGTGCGCGCTGAGCACCGTGCAGCCGTCCCCGATGACCGAGTCGGTGATGACGGCGTCCGGGCCGATGGTGCAGCCCTCGCCGATCCGGGTGGCGCCGCGCAGGTGGCTGCCGGGGAGCACGACGGTGTCGCGGCCCACCTCGACGCCGGCGTCGACGTAGACGGCGGCGGGGTCGGGCATCGTGACGCCGGCCCGCATCAGGTCCTCGCGGAGGCGGCGCTGGATCGCGGCCTCGCAGGCGGCGAGGTCGACGCGGTCGTTCACGCCGGCGGCGGCCTCGGGGTCGTCGGCGACGATCGCCGCGACCTTCCCGGGGACCGCCTCGAGGGCGTCGGTCAGGTACCGCTCGCCCTGGCTGTTGGCGGTGCCGAGGCCCGCGAGGGCGGTCTCGAGGGCCGCCCGGCCGAAGACGTAGAGGCCGGCGTTGTACTCGCCGATGGCGAGTTCCTCGGGGGTGGCGTCGCGCGCCTCGACCACCTTCGCCACCTCCCCGCCGGCGGCGCGCACCACGCGGCCGTACGACCCCGCGTCGTCGACCACCGCCGACAGCATCGTGACGTCGCGCGGCTCGGAGCCGTGCTCGCGGACCATCCGGGCGATCAGGGCCGACGGCAGCAGCGGCGTGTCGCCGCAGGCCACCACGACGGTGTCGCACGCGGCGTCGAGCCCCGAGAGCCCCACCTGGGCGGCGTCCCCCGTGCCGAGCTGTTGCTCCTGCACCACTACCGCCACGTCCGGCGGCAGCGCGTCGCGGACCGCGTCCGCGCCGTGGCCGACCACGACCACCACGTGCCCGACCCCCGCGTCGCGGAGGGCGTCGAGCACCCAGTTGACCATCGCGCGCCCGGCGATCGGGTGGACCACCTTCGGCAGGGCGGACTTCATCCGGGTGCCCTGCCCGGCCGCGAGGACGACAGCACCGATGCTCATCGCTGGGAGGTCACGTCCGAGTCGGAGGAAGGGGCTCTGCCTGGTTGGGGCGGGAGGATTCGAACCCCCGATCGCGGGACCAAAACCCGCTGCCTTACCGCTTGGCTACGCCCCAGCACGCGGTGTCGATCCGGCGCGGATCATAGCCCACCGGGGCGGACGATCCGCCCGCCGCGAGCCGGGCGTCAGGCGTCGAGGACCACCACATCGACCACCACGGGGACGTCCTCGTCGGAGGTCTCGCCGGTCTCGACGTTGACCACCTCGATCGTCTCCGCCCGGCAGTGGACGCGGACGCGCATCCCCTCCTCCAGCACCCCGTCCTTCAGGCGCGTGGCGAGCTCGCCGGCGATCTCGAACGTGTTCATCCGCAGCGGCTCGTCGGTGTCGAGGCTCATCAGGATCACGTCGCCCTGGTAGGGGTCGACGTCCTGCCACAAGAGGCTGATCTCGCCGTCGATGGACTGCTCCCCCACGGCTCGGCAGTCTAGTGGGGTGCCGTCCGACCCCCCGCCCGCGCCGCCGAGCTACATGCTCGTGGGGCCGCCCGACCTGCTGCACGACCTGAGCCTCGACTTCGCCGAGATCGGGTGGCAGGTGGCGGTGTCCGGCTGGAAGGCGGTGGTCACCGCGGCGCCCGAGGACGCGGCCGCGCCCGCGCCGGAGTGGCCGACGGAGGTGACCCTCAGCGGGGTGGGACGGGACGGGCACCCTGAGGCGTGCCGCGTCCATCTCGGAGCCCCCGCAGGCGCCCCGTGACGCGCGCCCACGCCAGCAGCAGCCACGGCGCCAGCGCCAGGGCGGCGATGTCGAAGAACACGTAGCCGCTGGCGGCCCCGCTCGGCGGGTTGCCGTCGGGCACCCCCAGCCCCGGGATCTCCTCCGCCCAGCGCCACGTGCCGATCGCCGTCCCGTAGATCTCCAGGAAGGCGACCGCGAAGAACACGCCGGCGTAGACGGCGGGCGCGCGGCCGCGCCACAGGAACAGGAGCAGCACCGCCGCTCCCACGGCGCCGGCCGCGTCGGTGCGGTCCAGGGCGGTCAGGCCGAGGAGCGCCCAGGCGCCGACGCCGACCATCGCGGCGCCCACCAGCAGCCTCCCCCGCTCGCGGAACAGGGGCGTCTGGCTCAGGCGCAGGCCGGTCAGGTACACGAGACCGTGCCCGGGGGGTACGAACAGCGGCAGGTTGCCGAGGCGGTACACGTACACGCCCCAGATCACCGAGCCGATGATCTCCGCGCACGTCGCGACAACCACGACCACCGACGTCTGGGCCCGCTCCATGGGCGTCAGGTACACGAAGGCGATCGCCAGGAAGCCCCACGTGCAGAGGGCCAGCAGCATCTGCACGCCCAACCCGGCGAAGTGGTCGAGGGCCAGGCCGGTCGTGGTGATCGCGAGCGTCGCCAGGCAGAAGAGCGCCGGCGTCCGGACCACCCGCGCGACGGCGCCCTCGGCGGCGACCCCGGCCGGGGGCGGAAGGGCGAGCGGGCCGGCAGTGGACACGCCGGGAGCCTAACGAGTAGGTTGGCCGCGCTTCACGGGATCGGACGCGTGGGAAGCCGGTGGGAGTCCGGCGCGGTCGCGCCACTGTGACCCGGGAGCGGCGCCCGCGATGACGCGAGTCGGCCACTGGGGAGACCTGGGAAGGCTGGCGGGGGCCGCGCTGATCGGGGAGCCAGGAGACCCGCTCCGACCCCGCAACGGCCAACCGCCCTCCGCGAACCGAGGAGCCACAGTTGCGAATCACCCTCCGGGCCTCCCTGGCCGCCGCCTGCGCGGCCGGTCTGGTCGCCGCCCCCGCGGCCCTCCCGCTCGACACCGTCATCCGCGTCGAGGGGTCGTCGGCCAACCTGATCCCCGAGAGCGCCATCCCGATCGAGGGCGAGGGGACGGCCACGGTCTTCGACAGCCAGTTCCAGTCGGTGGACGTGAGCCGGGCCTCCGCGTTCTGGCAGCTGTACCGCGCCACCTCGGCGACCGGCCTGGGCCTCTCGTTCACCTACTTCCCGGCGTTCACGTCGGTGCTGGTCGACAAGGTCGGGTCCGACGCCAACGCGGGGACCGCGGGGTGGCAGTTCCGGGTGAACCACGTGGGCCCGAGCGTCGGGGCCGACGCCACCGCGCTGAAGCAGGGCGACTCCGTGCTCTGGTACTACGGCGCCGCCGACGGGGCCCGCGAGCTGGACGCGCTCCCGTCCGCCGACCGCGTCGCCGCCGGCACCAGCTTCACCGTGAAGGTCACGAGCTACGGGGCCGACGGCGCCGCCGCGCCCGGCACCGGCGCCGTGGTCCGCTACGGCCAGGCGAGCGCCACCGCGGGCGCCGACGGCCAGGTGTCGTTCGTCGCCCAGGGCGCCGGGACCCAGGCCGTGTCGGCCACCCGGGCCGGCGACATCCGCAGCGCCGCGCGCGGCGTCTGCGCGTTCGCCGGCGACCCCTCGGTCTGCAACCTCCCGGCCCAGGCGGCGCCGGGCGGCGCGGCGGCGGGGGCGACCGGCGACACGGTCGCGCCGGGCAGCCGCGTGACGTTCCCGCGCCTCGGCGGCCGCGCCGCCGCGGTCCGCGGCATCACCGGCGTCGCCGGTCCCGACCGCTCCGACGTGGCGGCGGTCGAGGTGGCCCTGGCACGGCGGGTCGGCACGCAGTGCCGCTTCCGCACCAAGTCCGGCAGCCTGACCGCCCCGCGCTCCTGCACGGCGCGCCTCTACCTCAAGGCGAAGTCGTCGGGCGGGAACTGGACCCTGCCGCTGCGCAAGGGGCTCGCCCCCGGGACGTGGCGGGTGTGGGTCCGCGCGACGGACGGCGCCGGGAACGTCGGGAAGGTCGGCATCGCCCGCGTCAACACCGGCACGTTCACGGTCGGGGCCGCGACGCGATGAGGCCTCGCGCGCTTCCGGGCGCGCTCGCCGTCGCGGCCGTGCTCGCCGCCGCGCCCCACGCGGGCGCGGCGACGGCCGACGGCGCCGCCGCGTCGCGCGCCGCCGCCTGGCTCGCGTCCAACTCCGCCGGGGCGCCGGCGGGCCAGCAGGCCGACGCGATCGTCGCCCTCCGCGCGGCCGGCCGCTCCCGCGCCGCGGTCCGCCCCAGGGCGGCGGCGCTCGCGCGGGTGGCCCCCGCGTACGCCACCACGGCCGGCGGGGCGGGGAAGGTGGCGCTGGCAGCGGTGGCAGCGGGCTCGAACCCGGCGTCGTTCGGCGGCGTCGACTACCTGCGCCGCGTCACGAACCGCTACGCCGCCGGGCGCTACGGGGCGTCGGCGTGGGACCAGGCGCTCTCGATCCTGGCCATCCGCGCCGCGGGGCGGGCCGCCCCGCCCGCCGCGATCCGGGCGACGTTCGCCGCCCGCGGCACCGGCGGGTGGAGCTTCGACCTGGCCCCGCGGAGCCGCGACTCTGTGGACGCCACCGCGATCGTCATCGAGGCCCTGTCGGCGGCCGGCGTCCGGGGCTCGGACGCCCGGGTTGGGGCGGCCGTCCGGTGGATGCTGGCCCAGCGCAACGCCGAGGGCGGCCTCGGGTCGGCGGGCGGCGGCGCGGCCACCGACGCCAACAGCACGGCGGGCGCGATCCGGGCGCTGCGGGCGACGGGGCGCACCCCGCCGGCGTCGCTGCGGGCGGCCCTCCGGGGGCTCCAGGACCGCGACGGATCCATCCGTTACACGCGTGCGAGCGGCGGCAGCCGCCTGCTCGCCACCAACGACGCGGTGGTCGCGCTCTCCGGGATGTGGCTGCCGGTGCGGTGATCGGAAGCCCGTCCGCGGGTAGGATCGGCCCGATGTCGACCCGCCTCAACTTCCAGAACGAGATCGAGGCGTTCCGGACCGGGCTCGTCGAGATGGCGAGCCTCGCCCTCTCGCAGGTCGAGCGCGGCGTGCAGGCGTGGGAGGAGGTCAACGTGGCCGCCGCCCGCGAGGTGGTCGCAGCCGACGACCAGGTGGACATCCGCTGCGCCGAGCTCGACCAGAAGATCTACAGCCTCCAGCTGCTGGAGGCGCCCGTCGCGAGCGACCAGCGCCTGCTGCACGTGGGCCTGATCGCGGTGATCGCGCTGGAGCGGGTCGGCGACCTGGCGGTCGCGATCGCGGACGCGGCGATGACCGTCCGCCCCGAGGGGGCGGTGCCGGAGATCCAGGCGCTGATCTCGCGGATGAGCGCCCGGGCCGTCGACACGCTGGCCCGCGCCGTCCAGGCGATCGCGCGCGGCGACGCCGACCTGGGGGAGCAGGCGGGCGTCGAGGCCGCGAAGGTGCGCGAGATGCTGGCCGAGGTGGTCGGCGCGGCCGCGGCGGCGCCCGACGAGCCGGACACGCGGATCTGGTCGGCTGCCGCCGTCCTCGTCGCGCGTCACCTCGAGCGCGTGGCCAACAACGGCGCCGAGCTCGGCGGCCGGGTGCGGTTCCTTGTGAGCGGGGAGGCCTTCAGCCGGGACGGCCGAGGCAGCGGGACCTAGTCGGCGTCTCGCTCGCCGGTCTGGGCGGTCGCTGACCCGTTCGCGGCGGCGGGCTCCTCCTCGCGCTCTGCAGAGGCCTGGGCGCGTTCGGCCCGCTCGAGCGACTCGAGTGCGTCGAGCGCGTCGAGGGCCGACGTATCGGCGCCCATGGTCCTGATGCTGTTGCGCCGCTGCCGCTTTGCCTTCGCCATGGGCCACCTCCCGAGAGTGATCTCAGCCGAGGGATTGTACCGCCTCCGCCAAATCCCTCTTCCGGGCCGGGATGCGTCAGATCCGGCCCGCCACGATCGCGCCGATCAGGTCGTGGTCGGCGGGCGGGAAGCTCAGCCCGGCGAGGTCCTCGCGGAGGACCCAGCGGAACTGCACGCTGCCGAGCGCCCGGGGCCGTTGGGCGGGGAGCCAGCCGCACCGGAAGAAGCGCAGCACCAGCGGCCCGGCCTTCGTGCTCCACACCATCGGGCCGATCTCGACCTCCACGTCGAGCTCCTCGCGGAGCTCCCGGGCGAGGGCGTCGATGTCCCGCTCGCCGGGCTCCCGCTTGCCGCCGGGGAACTCCCATCGGCCGGGGTGGCCCACCCCGGGCCCGCGCTGGCTCACGAGCACCCGCCCGCCGCGCTCGATGATCGCGGCGACCACCACCTGCCGCGCGCCCATCAGACGCCGACCCGCACGAGGCGGCCCGCGCGCTCCGCGGCGAGGCCCTCCGCCACCAGGCTCGCCGCGGCCTCGGGGTCGCGGCCCGGGTCGGCCCAGCCGTCCGACGCCAGCGCGCCGAGCAGGACGCCGCGGCGCTGGCGCATGGAGCCCTCGTAGCGGCCCTGGGGGCGCCGGACGGGGGTCAGCTCGACCGCGCGGCCCTCATCGGCCGCGGGGCAGCCCTCACGCAGCGGGCACCCCTCGTCGCAGCGCGGGGCGCGGGCGGTGCACCACAGCCGCCCGAGGTCCATCACCGCCTGGCCGGCCTCCCAGCCGCGCCCGCCCGCGCCGGGCCAGGCGCCGCCGAAGCGCCGCGCCACCACCCGCTCGGCGTTCGTGTCGCGCGGCAGCACGTCCTCGCCGTCGGCGAAGCACCGGATCGCCGCGGCCGTATACCCGCCCACACCGGGCAGGTCGGTCAGGTCGTCGGGCCAGCCGCCGGCCGCGACGACCGCCGCGGCCGCGTGGAGGTTCCGGGCCCGCCGCGGGTAGCCGAGGCCCTGCCACTCGGCCAGCACCTCGCCGAGCGGTGCCCGCGCCATGTCCGCGGGCGTGGGCCAGCGCGCCATGAAGCGCTCATAGAAGGGGACGACGCGGGCGACCTGGGTCGCCTGCAGCATCGCCTCGGACACCAGCACCGGCCAGCGGTCGCGCGTGTGCCGCCAGGGGAGGTCCGCTCCCGCGCGCGTGAACCATCCGATGAGACGCTCGACGACCTCGTCCGCGTGTACGGCGCCCGAGGTGCTCGTCACGGCGGGAGTCTGTCACGGCGGCGGGACGGACGGGCGCCAGACGACGCGTCGGACGGGGCCGCCGGCGGCGGCCTCCCAGCGCACGATCGCGGGGGCGTGCGCCGTCTGGCGGCCATCCGCGTCGACGGCGAACGGGCCGAGCGGTGTGGCCGTGCGCATCGCCCGCGCCGCGTCCCACAGCGCGTCGGGTCCCCCGCCCCCGGCGGAGAGGAGGGCCCGCTCCGCCAGGATCCCCGCGGCGGCGGCCTGGGCCGCCGGGTAGTCGGCGTCCGCGGGGAGCGGGAACCGCCAGCCCTGCCGGTCGCCGTCCCACTGCACCGGGCCGACGCAGCCGGCGACGGCGTCCCCGAGCGCCTCGCCGGCCGCGGCGACGCCCATCACCACCAGGGCGCAGCGCAGCCCGGCGGCGAGCGCCGCCTCGGCCAGGGAGAGGTCGTCCTCCATGCGCCCGCCGCCCGCGACCCAGCCCGCACCGGCGGCGACGGCGGCGGCGACGGCGTCGCCCGGACGGGCCGGGTCGAGGTCGGCGAGGGCGGCCGGCGGCGTCCCGGCGGCGGCGAGCGCGGCCGCCGCCCCGCCGGCGATCTCGGCACCGAAGCCGCCGGGCGCGCGCACGAGCGCGACCGGCTCCCCATCGACGATGGCCGGGAGGCCGCGCCAGTACGACCGCGCCGGGCCGAGCACGTCGATCAGGCGCGCGGCGCCCCGGGGCTCCGCGGCGGCGGCGCCGTGGTTCCACACCGGCTCCGGGCGCCCCGCCATCGCCGCGGCCACCGCCCGCCCAGGGCCGGACCCGTACGGCCCGAACAGGAGGTCGGCCGACGACGCCATCGCGACGGTGAGCGCAGCGCTCCGCCCCGGGTCGCTGCGGTCGTCCTCGATCCGGAGGTCGGCCCCCGCGTGCTCCGCCCACGCCTCGAGCCCCGCCGCCGCCTGGCGGCCCATCGCGGCGTAGCGGCCGCTCAGCGCGAGGGCGGCGGCCGCCCGCATGGGGTCAGCCGTCGGGGAAGTCGTCGTCCGGCGACGCGTCCGGCTCCGACTCGGGCACGGCGACGGCGAGCAGTGCGACCGCCTCGCCGATCCGGGCGAGGGCGTCGGCGGTCCGCCAGCCCGGCCCGAGCTCGACGGCGGCGGCGGTGCCGCGGAGGGCCTCCAGGCGGTCGCCCACGATCGCGGCCTCGTCGAGCGCGTCGGGCGCCAGGGGCCCGACGCCGGCGCGGGAGCGCGACAGCTTGCGGAGCACGACGAGGCCGGCCTTGGCGCCGTCGGCCCAGTCGTCGGCGCTGACCGCCGCCTGGTGGCGCACGACGCCGCCGCCCACGAAGAAGACGTCGGCCCCGCCCAGCGCGCGCCGCGGCTCCACCAGCACGGCCGCCCGGCGCGGCGCGTTGCGCGAGCGCGACAGCGCCGCCAGCACCCCGAGCACCGCCCGGGGCCCGTCGGTCCGCTCGCCGCGGTCGACCTGCACCGTGCCCGCCGCCACCGCCGTCGCCAGCCGCGCGCCGAGGTCGGCCAGCGCCCGCGGCTCGCCCGACAGCGCCGCGCGGAGCGCGACGACCGCCGCGTCGCGGGTGTCGGCGTCCGCGTGCTCCAGCGGGTAGAGGGCGCCGAGGCAGGCGACCGCGTCGCGCGCCATGCGTGTCGACCGGACCGGGCCGAAGTAGTCGCTGCCGTCGGGCCGGGGCCGCGGCGACAGCACCAGGCGGGCGCCCTTGGGGCCCGCGGCGAGCCTCAGGAACTGGCCGGCCAGGCCGTTGCCGCGCTTGTTGCAGGGGGGCCGCAGCTCCTTGATGAGGCGGTTCTCCAGCAGCAGGGCCGCGAACTCCGACCCGCACGGCTCGTGGTGGATCGACTCGAGCTCCTCCAGCGCCCGCCCGATGAGCCGCCCGTGCCGCCCGCCGGGGCCGAAGTAGGAGCGCACCCGCCGGCGCAGGTTGGCCGCCTTGCCGACGTAGAGGGTCCGCCCGGCGCCGTCGCGCATGAGGTACACGCCGGGCGTGGACGGCAGGTCCTCGGCCAGCGCCAGCTTGTAGGCTGTCTCTTATACACATCTAGAGATGTATAAGAGACAGCGCCGGGACGTAGAGGGTCCGCCCGGCGCCGTCGCGCATGAGGTACACGCCGGGCGTGGACGGCAGGTCCTCGGCCAGCGCCAGCTTGTAGGCGTGGCGGGCGCCGCCGATGCCCGCGAAGGCGACGGCGCGCTCGAGGGTGTCGATGCCGCGGTCGGCGAGCAGGCCGACGAGCCGCACCAGCACCTCGGCGGTGGCCTCCGCGTCGGGCAGGGCCCGGTGGATCGGGCGGACGCTGGTGTCGGCCCACGCCGCGAGCGTCGCCAGGTCGTGGCGGCCGGCCCGGCCGTTGAGCAGGCGCCGCGCGAGCACCAGCGTGTCGAGCCACGGCTGGGTGAAGTACCGGCCCGCGAGCCGACGCCGCTCGTAGTTGAGGAACCGGAGGTCGAAGGGCGCGTTGTGGGCCACCAGCACGTCCTGGCCCGCGAACTCCGTGAAGCCGTCGAGGGCCTCGGCGATGTCGGGGCGCCCCTGCACCATCCCGTCGTCGATGCCGGTGAGCTCGGTCACGACGGGCGGGATCGGCCGGCCGGGGTCGACGAGGGTCTCGAAACGGTCGACCACCTCGAGGCCGCGCACCCGGACGGCGCCGATCTCCGTGACCTTCGAGTGGCCGGGCGACCCGCCGGTGGTCTCGAGGTCGACGACGCAGAAGCGCGCCTCGGCCAGGTCCGTGTCCGACCAGTCCGGCGGCGCGAGCCCCACGAGGTCCCGGCCGAGCCAGGCGAGGCGCGCGTCGCCCTCCACGATCTCGGCCACCAGCTTGCGCTGGAGGCGCTCGGGGCACCGCCGCAGCCGCAGGAGCTGGGCCGCGACGTGGCCCACCTCGAGGGGGCGGCCGCGCCGCACGAGCAGCGCGCAGAGGCGGTCGGGCATGGAGCTGTCTCTTATACACATCTAGATGTGTATAAGAGACAGGCGCTGGAGGCGCTCGGGGCACCGCCGCAGCCGCAGGAGCTGGGCCGCGACGTGGCCCACCTCGAGGGGGCGGCCGCGCCGCACGAGCAGCGCGCAGAGGCGGTCGGGCATGGAGTCGCCCCCCTCGGCCCCCGGCTGGGGGGCGGGCAGCGGCAACCGGAGTTGGGCGGCGACGGAGACGGGCACCGGTGATCGATGCTAACGGCGCCCTCAGCCGTCATCGCCGGGCCGGGGAACCGCCGGAATCTCCAGCCCGGGAACGCCGCGACGGGCGCCGCCCCGCGGCCCTCGCAAGACCTTTACAACTCCATCGCAACCGGCCCTTTCCGCCGGTCCGCGGCGGGTCATATAGTGGCGCCGCGATAAAGAGGCGGTCGTGCGCCTCTCCACGGGACAGGGCGGGACTTCGACTGGCATGAGGCGCAGGGGTTCACAGCTCGGGAGGACGCTGTCGGTGCTGCTCGCGAGCGGCGCCGTCGGGCTGTTCCTGATGCTGGTCCTGCCCGGCCTCGCGACCGCCGCTCCGGCCGTCGCCGATCCCACCCTGGCGGAGCAGCCCACGGCGGCGGCGACGCCGACCTCCGAGGCGACCCCGGTCGACACGACCGAGACGGCGCCCCCGGCCGAGGCGACGCCTCCCGCCGCGGAGCAGCCGGCCGAGCCCGCCCCGACCGGCGACGGCGCCACGCCCGTCACCGACGACGGCGCCGGCGCGGCCCCCGCGCCGCCGCCCTCCGAGAGCACCCCGGCCACCGAGCCCACGTCCGACGGCTCCACCCCGGCACCGCAGCCGGTCGAGGCCGCGCCGGCCCCGTCCACGGGCTCGGCGCTGCCGGTGCAGCCCGACGCGCCGGTCGTCCCGGCGGACACGCGCCCGGCGGCCGCCCTCGCGGCGAGCACCTGGGACGCGGCCGCCACGCCGACGCAGACCGTGACGCTGCCGGACGGCCCCGAGTCGCAGGTGGCGCCCGCCGTCGCGGCGACGTCGCCCGACCCGGCCCCGGCGGCGCGCCCGGACCCGAGGGTGCCGCCCGCGGGCCCGGACCTCACCAACTTCACGTTCGACGCGAGCGGCCCGATCGCGCAGCCGATCACCGCGACGCGGGAGGCGGCCCCCGTGCCGTTCACCCACGAGACGCAGCCGCCGGACAACATGACCGTCGAGCTGGCCGCGCCGCAGAGCACGGCAACCGGCGGCTCGAGCCTGCTGGCGGTCCTCGCGAGCTACATCCTCCCGGGCTCCGGCCCGGTCCCCCCGAGCACGATGGTGATGCTCGTGCTCCTCGGCCTGATCCTCGCGGCTGCCTACGCGCCGCGCCCCTCCGGCTCGGAGCGGATCTGGCTGTCGGGCCTCCTCGGCCCCCGCACCGGCCACGGACTGGCGGTACGCCGACCCGGCTAGCCCCACCCCTGCCCTGGGCGAGGTGCGACCTCGTCCGGGCCTCGCGTCCCGCGCCCGGCACCGCCCGGCGCACCACAATTTCGCGAAAGCAGGGGTAGGACGAAAATGCAGCCGATGCAGATCCTGGTTCTCGGATCCGAGGGACTCGGGCGCGCCGCGCTCGAGGAGACCCTCACCCGTCTGGGATACGTCGTCATGGCCGCGGAGGCGCGGCCCGGCGGGCACGCCCCGTCGTCCGGCGACATCGTGATGCTCGACCTCCGCGGCGGCGCCGCCGACACGGCGGCCCACGGCCTGGCCGCGGGGCTCCGCGACGACGAGCGCCCGGTCATGGTCATCTCGGAGCGCCCGCGTCGCGGGGTCATGCGCGCCCTGTCGGGCCGCCCCGCCGGGACCATGGTGATGACGGGCTCCGAGTCGGAGGCCGGCTACCGGGTGGCGCTGAACGTCTGCGCCGGGCTCCGGCAGAACCAGCTCGACCGCGCCGCCTTCAGCGGGCTCACGGTGGCGGTGTGACCAGGGGAGAGGACCTCACGTCATCGCCGTCTGACAGGCTTGAGGCATGAGCCTCTTCGACGGCGTTGACGTGGTCTTCTACCAGGTGTGCTCCATGGACAGGTCCGTGGAGTTCTACAACGGGATCCTCGGACTCGAGGTCCTGCGACGCGAGGGCAACGACTGGACCGAGCTGCGCGCCGGCGACACGGTCCTGGCCCTCTCAGGGGAGCTGGCGACGCGCCCCCACCAGGGGGGCGCGACGGTGATCCTGCGGACGTCGGACATCGGCGCGGTCGAGCAGGCGCTCGGCCAGAACGGGGTCCAGCGCGGCAGCGTCCAGGACATGGGCGGCGCGCGCATGCTCACGTTCCACGACCCCGACGGGAACGAGATCATCGCGATGGAGCCGCCCGCCTAGCTCCCGGCGACGGCCTCGCGCTCGGCGGCGACGGCGGTGATGAAGCCGCTGGCGTCCTCGACCCCGACCCCGATCGACCGGGCGTTCCACCCGAGCGGCGCGCGGACCGACGTCGGCTCGGTCAGCTCGAGCACGACGACCGTCCCGGACGCGCCGAGGAAGGCGACCATCCCCCGCGCGATGCGGGCGCCGACGCCGCCCCACCAGGGCCACGTCATCGTCCCGATCGAGGCGATCCGCTCCACCGGGAGGTCCGCCTTGCCGAGCCACCCCATCCGGATCCGGACCTCGCCCTCGCCCACCTCCGCGTAGGGCCTGCCGGCCGAGAGGGGCAGCAGGAAGGGCAGCGCCCAGCGGCTGCGTCGGAGCGGGAAGCGGCGCACGTCTCCGGGCAGGGTACCCCCGGGCTGGGGCTACCATGACCCTATGGCACGGCGCTGGTATGGACGCGACAGTGGGCTGACGGCCCGGATGACGCTGACGCTGTTCGGCCTCGGCCTGATCTACGTCATCTTCATCGCCGCACTGATCGCGGCGGGCGTGGGCGCGGTATTCGTGCTGGCGATCGCCGCGGTGGTCGCGCTGCTCCAGCTGTTCTTCGGCGACAAGCTCGCGCTGCGGTCCATGAGCGCTCGGATCACCGAGCCGCACGAGGCCCCGGAGCTGCACGCGGTGATCGAGCGCCTCTGCCAGCTGGCCGACCTGCCGAAGCCGAAGGTGGCGGTCAGCCGCACGGAGCTGCCGAACGCGTTCGCGACCGGGCACAACCGCAAGAGCGCGACGGTCTGCGTCACGACGGGGCTGATGGAGCAGCTCGACGGGCCGCAGCTGGAGGGCGTGATCGCCCACGAGCTCTCCCACATCGCGAACCGCGACGTGGTGGTGATGACCGTCGCGGGCTTCCTCGCGACCGTCGCCGGCCTGCTGGTGCGCATGGGCGTCTACACGGGGATCGGCGGCCGCGGTGGCAAGAACGGCATCGCGATCTTCGCCGTGGTGGTGGTCGTGTCGGTGGCGGTGTACGTGCTGTCGTTCCTGCTGCTGCGGGCGCTGTCGCGCTACCGCGAGTTCGCGGCCGATCGCGGCGCCGCGATCATCACCGGCGCGCCCGCGCAGCTGGCGTCGGCGCTCGCCACGATCAGCGGGACCATCCAGCGGGTGCCGACGCGCGACCTGCGCGCCGCCGAGGGCATGAACGCGTTCTTCATCATCCCCGCGGTGTCGCGGGGCTTCTCGCTGTCAAGCCTGGTGTCCACCCACCCGCCCGTGGAGAAGCGGATCGAGCGGCTCATGGCGATGCAGGCGGCGATGGACGCGACGCCCACCTCCGCCTCCCTCTCCTCCTAGGAGGGGCGTGGGGCTCTTCGACGTCCTCCGCGGCCAGCGGACGCCGCGCGGCGCCGACCTGGACGCGCTGTTCGGCATCGGCTCCGCCGCGGTGACGCTGGAGGCGAGCATGGGCCTGGCGACCACCGGCCGCGCCGGCGTGTGCTTCAAGGCGGTCGAGGCCGGCGTGTTCGACGAGCTGGTGCGGGAGACGGAGGAGCTCCTGCAGGCCACGAGCGCCGAGGCCGGCACCACCATCTCGCGCCACGGCGACGAGTTCGGCTTCAGCTGGATCGTGATCCACGACCCCGACGTCGAGGACCTCGCCACCACCAGCCACGTGGTCAGCCTGTCCCTCCAGGACCGCGGCTTCTCCGAGCGCCTGCTGTGCACGGTGTTCGGCTTCGACGGCCCACCCGGTCCGGTGGAGCTCGTGTACGCGTACAAGCGCGGCCGGTTCTACCCGTTCGCCCCCCGCGAGGGCCGCACCCGCGACCACACGCTGGAGCTGCGGGTGAAGGGGCTGCTGGAGCGCGAGCTGGCGGTCGAGCCGGAGATCGAGCGCTGGTACCCCGTCTGGGAGGCGCCCGTCAGTACGGGGTGAGGCCGGCCATCCGAACGGATGGGGCGACCCGGGGCGGGCCGCGGCACCGTGGACGGCATGGCCTGGCTCGTCCTGTTGGCGATCTGCACCGCGTACGGCGTGGTCGCGTTCGCCTGGCTCGCGGGGCTCCGCGTCCCGGCCGGCCGCGCCGCCGCCGCCGGCGCGTGGTCGACGCTCGTCGCGTTCGTCGGCCTCGGCGTCCCGCTGCTCCTGCTGGCGGTCGGCTGCCTCGACGGCGGCGGAGCGTCGGAGCAGTTCTGCCGGGAGGTCCAGGAGGGCGGCGCCTCGCGCCTCCAGCTGGTCTTCGCGACGCCCCTCGTCTCGACGGCGGTCATGGTCGGCGCGTTCCTCGCCTTCGCCCGGTCCCGCGCCGCCGGCGCCTGGCTCTTCGCCCTCGCCACCGCGATGGCGCTCATCGTCCCGTCCGCGTTCCTGGACGCCACGGCAGGCGGACTGGCGGGCTGACCGCGGGCGCCGCGGGACGGGTGGACCGCCCGCGCGCGTAGAGAGAGCATGATCGCCCCCGTCCCGGTGGACGTCGCCGCCGCCCACACCGGCGTCTGGCTCCTCTCGGCCATGACGCGGATCACGGGGCCGCGGACGGCGCCGACCCTGACACCGGCCGGCGCGCGCCTGTCACGGATCGACCCGGCCACGGGGCGCGAGCTGGGGCGCATCGACGTGGGCTCCACCCCGGAGGGGCTCACCCAGGGCTGGACCGGCCGGCTCTGGGTCCGGGGGCTCCCGCTGGCCGTGGCCGACCCGCGCACCGGATCGGTGCACGTCAACCGGGACCTGCGGTGCGTCGCCCTGGTCGCGGACGCGCGCCCGGGCGTCTGGGCGTACTCGCCGTGCTCCGACGCGCTGGTGCGGCTCACGCCGGAGGCCGGGCCGACGGGGGCGACGGTGCGCCTGCGCGGCGCGCGGCCGGCGGCGATGGCGCTCGGGGGCGACGGCCTCTACCTCGCCCGCCCCGCCGGAGGCGCCGCCGTCGTCGAGCGGCGCGACCCGCACACCGGCCGGCTGCTGCGGCGGGCACGTGTGGGGGCGCCGCCGGACGGACTCGTCCTCCGCGGCGGGAGCGTCTGGGCGCTCGGAGGCGGGACGGGCACGCTCGACCGCCTCGACCCGGTCACCCTCCGCCGGACCGCCCGGATCCCGGTGCCGCGGGCGCCCGGCGCGGCGCGGCTCGCCGTCGGCGGCGGCGCGGCCTGGGTCACCGACCCCGACGTCCCCGCGGTGGTGCGCATCGACCCGCGCACCGAGCGGCCCCGGCCCCGGATGCTCGCCGGCCTCCCGGCCGCGACGATCCCGGTCGCGATCGCGACGGGCCCGCGCGCCGTGTGGCTCGTCGCCCGCTCGGACGGCACGCGCGGGGCGCTGTGCCGCCTGGCGCCGCGCGACGGACGCGTGGAGCGCTGCTTCCCCCGCTCGCGGTGAGCGGCGGCGCCCGGCTCAGCCGGGGATGAGCCCCTCGGTCGAGAGCAGCTCGCGCGCCTCGGCGAGGGTGGTGCCGTGCCCCGGGACGATCGCGTCGGAGGGGTGCAGCTCCTCGGCCGGCAGGGGCGCCCCGCGGCCCGTCACGACATCGAGGAGCTCGCCGAGCGCCTGGCGGAACGCCGCGTCGTCGTCGGCGTCGGCTGCGGCCTGGACGCGGTCGTCGGCCGCATGGACCGCCTCGAACGCCTCCTCGTCCAGCCGGTACTGCCCCTCCCCGAGGATCCGGACGATCACTTCTGCTCGCCCTCCCCGATCTGCCCGGCCGGCCGGTCGCCGGGGCCGATCTCGGCCTTCAGGCGCGCCAGCTCGTCGTCGACCCCGCTCGAGAGCGACAGCTTCTCGAGCTCGCGGTCGATCGAGTCCCGGCCGTCGCTCACGTCGGTGAGGGCGCCGGACTCGAGCAGCTCGTCGATCGCGCCGGCGCGGGCCCGCATCGTCTCGACCTTGCCCTCGGCGCGCTCCATCGCCATGCCGACGTCGGCCATCTCCTCGGAGACGCCGGAGAAGGCCTCGCCGATCTTGGCCTGGGCCTCGGCGGCCGTGTACTGGGCCTTGATCGTCTCCTTGCGCGTCCGGAAGGCCTCCACCTTCGAGGTGAGGCGCTGCTCGGCGAGCACGAGCTTGTCCTGCTCGGTCTGGAGCTGGGCGCGCTGCTCGTCGAGCGACTGCAGCTGGAGCTGGACGCCCTTCTTCCGCTCCAGGGCGACGCGGGCGAGGTCCTCCCGGTTCTGCTGCAGCGCCATCCGCGCCTGGCCGTCGAGCTTCTCGACGCTCTGCTCCAGCTTCGCCGCCTGGAGCTCCAGGCGCTTCTTGCTGGTGGCGACGTCGGCGACGCCGCGGCGGACCTTCTGCAGCAGCTCGAGCTGCTTCTCGTACGAGTAGTCGAGGGTCTCGCGGGGGTCCTCGGCCTTGTCCAGGGCCTTGTTGGCCTTGGCCTTGACGATCAACGTGAAGCGCCCCATCAGGCCCATTTCCCGCTCCTCGCGCGCGTCCTGCGAACCCGCCGAGGATAGCATCGGCCCCGTGAGCCGACCCCCGCTGACCGACCTGCGGGTCCTGGACCTGTCGCACAACCTGGCGGGCCCGCTGACCACCATGCACCTGGGCGATCTGGGCGCCGACGTGGTGAAGGTGGAGCGCCCGTCCGGCGACGAGTGGCGCCGCCACGAGCGCATGCCGGGGCAGCCGGACCGCAGCCGCCATCACATGCAGGCGAACCGCAACAAGCGCGCCGTGTGCCTCGACCTCACGAAGCCCGCGGCCCGCGACGTGCTGCACGCCCTGATCGCCCGCGCCGACGTCCTCGTGACCAACATGCGCCCCGGCGTCCCGGAGAAGCTCGGGTTCGGCTGGTATGACGCCCAGCGGCTCAACCCCGGGCTGATCTACTGCGGGCTGTCGGCGTTCGGGACGGAGGGTCCGCGCGGCGGGCGCCCCGGCTACGACCTGCTCGGCGAGGCCCTCGGCGGCTTCATGCCGCCCGGCATGGCCACCGAGGAACGGCCGCCGGCCGGCTCGCCCATCCCGATCAACGACACCGCCCTCCCCCTGCTGGCCTGCACGGCGATCCTGGCCGCGCTCATCGACCGGGGCCGCACGCGGCGCGGCCAGCGGGTGGACGCGTCGATCCTCGGCAGCGCCGTCGCCCTGAACGCCCACTCGCTCGTGCGGGTGGAATCGCTCCCCGGCCACGGGACCCCCACGTTCTCGCGGGCCTTCTACCGGGCGTACCGCACCAGCGACGGGTGGATCGCGGTGGCGGCCTACGCCGAGCGGCTCGCCGGCCGCTTCTGCGCGGCGGTCGGCATGCCGGGGCTGCTGGAGCGCCCGCCATGGGACGACCGCGCCGCCCGTGTGACCCGGGAGGCCGACCTCGTCGCGCTGTTCGCGCCGGTCTTCCTGGAGCGGACGACCGCCGAGTGGGACGACCACCTCGCCGCCGCCGGCGTCCCCGCCGCCCCCGTCCGGGAGCGCGACGACCTGTTCGACGACGAGCAGGCGTGGGCCGAGGGCCTGCTGGAGCGTGTCGAGGACGACGAGGTGGGCGACATGGTCATGACCGCCCCCGTCGTGCGCCTGTCGGAGAGCCCCGGGGCGATCCGCTTCCCCGGCCGCCACCTGGGCGCCGACACCCGAGAGGTCCTCCTGGAGCTCGGGCTGTCGGACGGCGAGGTCGACGCCCTCGTCGCGGACGGCGCAGCCCACTGCGCGTGAGCGTCATCCGGCGGCGCGTCGTCGTGCACGGGAGGGTCCAGGGCGTCTTCTTCCGCGACAGCGTCCGCCGCCTCGCGCAGGCCCACGGCGTCGCCGGGTGGGTCGTCAACCGCGACGACGGCGCCGTGGAGGCGGTCTTCGAGGGACCGCCCGGAGCCGTCGACGCCCTGGTGGAGTTCGCCGCCGAGGGCCCGCCCGACGCGCACGTCGAGCGGATCGAGACCTACGACGAGGCCCCGGAGGGCCTGCGGGGCTTCCCGATCGGCTGAGGCTCACGCTCCGCGCGCGGCCATCCGATGCAGTGAGGGATGTCCGTGCCCGCCCGACGGTCCCGCCGGACCGCGGTGCGCGCCCTCGGCGCCCTCGCGGCGCTGGTCGCCGCGCTGCCCGCCGCCGCGCTCGAGGCGCCCGCGGACCCGCCGGCGCTGAACGAGACCGGCGCCCCGCTCGAGGCGGACGCCTGCGCGATCCGCTCCCCGGCCGCCCAGTCGATCGCCGCGGGCCTCCCGGCGCTGCCGGTCCGCGCGCGCCTCCACGAGGCGAACCTCACGGAGGACGCCGGCCCGGCGTCCGGCGTCGTCGCCCAGCTGGGGCTGGGCCCGGCGGGCTCGGATCCCCGGACGGCGCCAGGCTGGGAGTACGTCGATGCCGCCTACAGCTTCCAGGCCGCCGATGAGGACGAGTACGAGGCCGCGCTCACGGCGCCCGCGGTCCCCGGCGCGTACGCCTACGCGTACCGCGTCAGCCTGGACGGCGGCGCGAGCTTCACCTACTGCGACACCGACGGCGCGGGGAGTGACGAGGGGCTGACCTTCGAGCCGGAGCGACTGGGGCTCCTCACCGTGACGCCCGAGGCCGACACGACCCCGCCGGCCCTCGACCTGCCGGGCGAGGTGGTGGCCGAGGCGACCGGCGCCGACGGTGCCGCGGTCGCCTACGAGGCGTCGGCCGCCGACGCGGTGGACGGCGCGACCCCGGTGACCTGCGCGCCCGCATCGGGCGACACGTTCCCGCTCGGGACCACGGTCGTGGACTGCTCGGCGTCCGACGCCGCGGGGAACGCCGCCGGCGGCTCCTTCGCGGTGCGCGTCCGTGACACGACCGCGCCGGCGCTCGATCTGCCTGGGGCGCTCACGCGCGAGGCGGCCGGGCCGTACGGCGCGACGGTGGAGTACCCGGCGTCCGCCGCGGACCTCGTCGACGGCCCCGTGGCCGTCCGCTGCGCGCCCGAGCGCGGCACGGTCCTGCCGCTCGGCCGCACGACCGTGGACTGCTCGGCCCGCGACCGGGCCGGCAACGCGAGCGCGGGGTCCTTCGACGTCGAGGTGGTCGATACGACGGCCCCGGCGATCACCACGCCCGGCGACCTGGCCGTCGCGGCCACCTCGGACGCCGGCGCCGAGGTCACCTTCGACGCCTCCGCCTCCGACGTCGTCGACGGGCCCGTCCCCGTCGCGTGCACCCCGGCCTCGGGCACGCCCCTCCCGGTCGGCGCCACGACCGTGTCGTGCCGCGCCACCGACGGGAGGGGGAACGAGGGCACCGCCGAGTTCACGGCCACCGTCGCGCCGTTCGACCCGCGCCCGGCCGTCTCGGTCCTCGACGCCCGGGCCGTCGAGGGCTCGGACGGGGGGACGACGCAGCTCGAGATCCCGGTGCGCCTCTCGGCGCCCGCCGGTCCCGACGGCGTGACCGTGCGCCTCGCGACCGCCGACGGCACCGCCGTGGCGGGCGAGGACTACGTCGCGACCGACCCGGAGGTCCACATCCCCGAGGGTGCGGACGCCAGCGCCGCGGCCGTCCCGGTCGTCGCCGATGCCGGCGCCGAACCCGACGAGACGCTCATCGTCACCGTCACCGGCGCGGAGGGCGCGCGGGTCGCCCGCCGGGATGCGGTCGCGACGATCCTGGACGACGACCGCCCGCCGCCGGCGGTGTGGGTGGACGACGCGAGCGCCCCCGAGGGCGACTCGGGGACCACCGACCTCGTGTTCCCCGTGCGGCTGTCGGCGACGTCGCCGGAGGACGTGGTGGTCGGCTGGAGCACACGCCCCGGCACGGCGATCTACGGCAGCGGGAACGACCTGCTGCCCGCCGGCGGCACGGTGACGATCCCGGCGGGGCGGACGACCGGGGACATCGTCGTGCCGGTCGCCGGCGAGGCGCTCCCCGAGCTCGACGAGACGTTCTCCGTCGAGCTCGCGGATCCGTCCGGGGCCTCGGTCGCCCGGGGCAGGGCGACGGGGACCATCGTCAACGACGACGCGGGCCCGGCCTGCGTCGACGCCGAGGGGGACGGCGGTGACCACCCCTACGCGTTCTCCGCCGGCGGTGCGCGGTGGGGCACCTCGGCCCGGCACACGCTGTGCGCCGCGGGCGACCGGGACTTCCTGCGGCCGGAGGACCTCGCGACCCCACCCGCCGGCGCCGCCCACATGTGGGCGGAGGTGACCATCCGAGGGACGGAGCCGGGCGCGCGGACCCGGGTGGCCCTGCCGGGCGCCGCCGCGGCCATCCGCGGCGACGGCACCGTCTACGTCGAGACCCGGCGGGCGGACGCGCCCTTCCTGATCGTCGTCGAGGGCGCCGGCGGCACCTACGACGTCACGGCCGGCCTGTTGTAGGTCTAGCGGAGATCCAGCACCTCGCGGCTGCGGAGGTGCGTGAGCACCTTGCGCTTCACGCGCTGGAGCGCGTTGTCCACCGTCTTCGGGGTGCAGTCCATGCGGGCGGCGATCTCCTCGTAGGAGCGCCCCTCGAGGTACATGGTCAGCACGCCGCTCTCGAGGTCGGACAGCGACTCGCCCAGGCAGGAGACCAGGCTCTTCAGCTCCTCCGAGGAGATGACCTGGACGACGGGGTCCACCACCGGGTCGCCGGGGAGGACCTCGGCCAGCGACATCTCCTGGTCGCCGCTGGCGCCGGCGCGGGAGTGGCTGAACGAGACGTAGGTGTTGAGCGGCGCGTGCTTGTTCCGCGCGGCGGTCTTGATCGCGGTGATGATCTGCCGCGTCACGCACAGCTCGGCGAACGAGCGGAACGACGCCTCGCGGTCGACGCGGTAGTCGCGCACGGCCTTGAAGAACCCGATCAGGCCCTCCTGCACCAGGTCCTCGCTCTCGCCCCCGGCGAGGAAGTAGGCGGAGGCCTTCATCCGCACGAATCCGCGATATCGCTCGATCAGGCGGTCCATCGCGGCCGCGTCACCGGCCCTCGCGCGGGTGATCAGGGCCCGGTCCTGGACCTCGATCCAAGGTTGAGGGTGACCGGCCTCGGAGCGGTCACCGCGCCCTCGTGAGGCCGACTGTGCTCGTGAAAGCGCGATGCTCATGGGGTTTCTCCTCGGCTCAACTCTGAAGTCTCAGGTTGAACTCAAGCGTTGAAGGGGGCGTATGGGCGGCAGTTCTACCGGCTCCCAACACCCAGGTCAACGCAACATGCACGCAAATAGCGTCAATTCGTTGTGCGATATGTCTCGAAGAGCAGGATCGCGGCGGCGACGGAGATGTTCAGGGACGCCACCCGCCCGGCCATCGGGATGCGCACCAGGTGGTCGCAGACGGCGGCCACCGCCGGCCGCAGGCCGGCCCCCTCGGCCCCCATCACCAGGATCGCGTCGGGCCGCCACGGCACCGTCCGGTAGTCCTCCCCGCCCTCCGGCTCGGCGCCGATCGCGGGCCGCTCGCCGCCCGCCCGCGCGTCGTGGACGAACGCCGTCATGCTCCCGACCTGGGCGATCGCCAGGTGCTCGGCCGCGCCCGCCGACGCCTTGACCACCACCGGCGTGACCCCGGGGCTGCCACGGCGGGGGATCGCGATGCCCGCCGCCCCCACCGCCTCGGCCGTCCGGGCGATCGCGCCGAGGTTGCGCGGGTCCTGCGCGCCGTCCAGGCACACGAGGGGGCCGGGCCGCTCCAGCAGCTCCTCCGGCGCGAAGTAGGGGTACGGACCGGCGATGGCCACGACGCCCTGGTGGTCGCCGGTGCCGGCGAGGCGCGCCAGGCGTTCGCGGGTCGCCTCGCGGACCCGGACGCCCTCGAGCCACGGCTCGTGCGCGAGCTGGCGCAAGGCATGGACCTCGTGGACCTCGCGGCGCCCGGCGGCGAGCAGCTCGCGCACCGGGTTGCGGCCGTAGACCGCCTCGCGCCCGTCGTCGCGGGCGGGCGGGGTCATGCCGGATCGACCCGCGGGCCCCCGGCGGTGTCGGTGACCTCGAACCCGAGGGCGCGGATCCGGTCGCGCAGGGCGTCGGCGCGGGCGAAGTCCCGGCCCGCCCGTGCGGCCTGGCGCTCCTCAACCAGGGACATGACCTCGTCCGGGACGGCCGCGGCCGTCCCGGACCCGATCCGGCCGAGGCCGAGCAGGTCGAGCAGCTCGGCCAGCTCGTGGCGGGCCTCGCGCAGCTGGGCGGCGCCGGCCGTCCCCGCCGCGGCGGCGCGGTTGGTGCCGCGGACCATCTCGAACAGGGCGGCGAAGGCCTCGGGGGTGCCGAAGTCGTCGTCGAGCGCCCGGAAGAACTGGTCGCGCCCCTCCACCACCGTGCGCGACAGGTCCGGGTCGTGGCCCTCCTCCGGGCGGGACGCCACGGCCTCGTCCAGCGTCCGCAGCGCGTTGGCCAGCCGGTCCACCACCGCCTGCGCCTGCGCCATCCGCTCCTCGGTGAACGGCAGGCGCGACCGGTAGTGGCTGGTCAGGAAGAAGGCGATGACCGTCTCGGCGGGCCAGCGGTCGAGCACCTCGGACAGCGGCGCGATGTTGCCGAGGCTCTTGCTCATCTTCTCGTCGCCGAGCTCGAGCATCTCGTTGTGCATCCAGATGTGGGCCATGTCGCCGCCGCGGGCGCCCTCGGACTGGGCGATCTCGTTCTCGTGATGCGGGAAGACCAGGTCGATGCCGCCGCCGTGGACCGCGAAGCCGTGGCCGAGGGCCTTCTCCGCCATCGCCGAGCACTCGATGTGCCATCCGGGGCGGCCCGGCCCCCACGGCGAGTCCCACGAGGTGTCCTCCCCCTCCTTCGTCCCCTTCCAGAGGGCGAAGTCGAGGGGCGACTCCTTTCCGGTGCCCGGGTCGGTGGAGATCATCTCGTCCAGGCGGCGGCCCGAGAGGCGGCCGTAGCCGGGGAAGCGCTCGACCCGGTAGTAGACATCGCCGTCGGCGGGGTAGGCGAGGCCCTTCTCCACCAGGTCGGCGATCAGCGCGACGATCTCGGGGATCGTCTCGGTGACCAGCGGCTCCGCGTCCGGCCGCCCGAGGCCCAGGCGGTCGGTGTCCGCGATGTAGGCGTCGCCGTACCGCTTCGCGAGCTCGGCGCTCGGCACGCCCTCGGCCCGCGCCGCGTCGTAGATCTTGTCGTTGATGTCGGTGAGGTTGGAGACGAGGCGCACGCGGGTGCCGCGCCGCTCCAGGTAGCGCTTGAGCACCATGAACACGACGTACGGGCGCGCGTTGCCGATGTGGATGCGGCTGTACACGGTGGGGCCGCACACGTAGATCCCCACCGTCCCGTCGGCTCCGGGCGCGAGCGGCTCCTTCCGCTTGGTGAGGGTGGAGTGGAGGCGGACGCCGGTGTCGTCGCTCATGCGGTCTCCAGCAGGGCGGTGGCGTGGCAGGCGATCCCCTCGCCGCGGCCGAGCGCGCCGAGCCCGTCGGTGGTGGTTGCGTGGACGGTGGCGGGAGCGCCGAGGATGCCGGTGAGGGCGGCCTCCATCGCCGCGCGGTGCGGCGACACGCGCGGCCGCTCGCACAGCACGATCGCGTGGGCGTTGACGGGGGCGAAGCCGGCGGCGCGGATCCGGTCGCGCACCACCTCGAGCATCCGGGCGCCGGAGACGCCCTCCCACTCGGGCGCGCCGGACGGGAACAGGGCGCCGATGTCCGGCTCCCCCGCCGCCGCCAGCAGCGCGTCGCACACGGCGTGCGCCACCACGTCGCCGTCGGAGTGGCCGACGAGCCCCTCCGGGTGGTCGACCTCGATCGTGCCGAGCATCAGGGGGCGCCCCGGCCCGAACCGGTGGGCGTCGATGCCGGAGCCGATCCTCAGTCCCATCTGAGGGAAACCTGGGTCGGCTCGCGCCGCGAGAAGCGCGTGATGGTCTCGTAGCCGGCGCCGCGGAGCGCGGCGACGGCGGTGGCGAAGTCGCGGCCCACGTCCCCGGGGGAGTGGGCGTCGCTCGACAGCGTGACCGGCACCCCCGCGCGCCGGAACCGCGCCAGCAGGCCCGGCTCCGGGTACAGCTCGGCCACCGGCTTGCGGAGCCCCGCCGACGAGCACTCCACCGCCACGCCCGCGTCGGCGATCGCGGCGACCGCGTCGTCGAGCAGCCGGTCCAGGTGCGCCGGGATGCGGCGGCCGAACACCTTGGGCAGGTCGGGGTGGGACATGACGTCGTAGAGCCCGGAGCCGGCGGCGGCGGTCAGGTGCTCGAGGTACCGGGTCCAGAGCTCCTCGACGGGGAGCCAGTCGCGGTCGTCGGCCGTGGGGTCGTCGATCGCCCGGCCGTCGATGAAGTGGACCGAGCCGAGCACCACGTCGAAGGGCCGGCCGTCCAGGAACGCGGCGATCTCGCCGGTGCGGTCGGCCAGCCAGTCCATCTCGACGCCCACGAGCACCGGCAGGCCGGCCTCCTCGCGCGCCGCGAGGACCGCGGCGCAGTACGCGTCGGCGTCCTCGGTGGACTCCTCCCGCCAGAACGTGTCGTCGAGCCACGCGTGGGCCTCGGCGAAGCGGTACACGTGCTCGGTGATGGCGATCTCCTGGACCGCCCGGGCGCGGGCGCGGGCCACGTACCGGCCGATCCAGCCGCTGGAGAGGTGCCCGCCCTCGGCCTCCCACCCCTCCGCCTGGCGCTCCCGCGGCTCCACGCCGTCGGGCTGGAGGTGCATGTGGTAGTCCGTCAGCACGACGGCGGATCCTAGCGGGAGCCTTCAGCGGGCTCGCAGCAGGGCCTCCGCCAGGATCGCGTCCGCCGGTGTGGTGACCTTCAGGTTGGGGGCGCGGGACTCGACCAGGCGCACCCGCCCGCCCCGTGCCTCGAGCAGGGAGGCGCAGTCCGTCGCGGCGGCGAGCCGGCCCTCCTCCTCGGCGGCCTCCACCGCCGACGCCAGGACGTGCAGGTGGAAGGCCTGGGGGGTCTGGGCGCCCCAGAGGCCCTGGCGCGGCACGGTGTCCTCGATGAACGCCCCCTCGCCGGCGCGCTTGAGCGTGTCGGAGGCGGGGGCGGCGGCGATCGCGCCGTCGGCCCCCTCGACCCCGTCGAGCACCGCCGCGATGAGCTCCGGCGTCACCAGCGGACGCGCCGCGTCGTGGACCAGCGCGAGCCGCGTCCCGGGTGGCGCCGCCAGGAGCCCCTCGCGGACGGACTCGGCCCGGCTCGCCCCGCCGGGCACCACCGTCGCGTCGCCGGCGACCTCCGCCACCTGCCCCTCCAGGCCGGGCGGCGCGACGATCACGATCGCCTGGACGGCCTCGCACGCCCGGAGGGCCTCCAGGCACCAGGCCAGCATGGGCCGGCCGGCGAGGGGCATCAGCGCCTTCGGCACCGGGGCGCCCATCCGGACCCCGGCGCCCGCGGCCACGACGATCGCTACCGTTGGCGTGGGCATTTCCTCTCTCCTCCGGGCGCGTCCGGACGAACCGCGGCCCGCGCGGCCGAATCATGTCAGGAGTGATGATCACCACCCCCACACCGCCGACGCCGCCGACCCGGGAGCAGATCCTGCTGCGCGACCGCTGGCTGCGCACCCTGCCGGCGGAGGAGCGCGACATGCTCGACGAGCTGCCGCTGCGGGAGGTGGACCGGCGCTTCGACGCCTGGCGTGCGGCCCGCATCACGGGCGGGGACGCCGGGCCGAGGTGAGCCTGCACGTCGGCACCTCCGGGTGGGCGTACCCGGAGTGGCGCCCCGGCTTCTACCCGGCGGGGATGCCGCAGTCGCGCTTCCTGGCGCACTACGCCTCGGTGCTCGGGGCGTGCGAGATCAACGCGACGCACTACAAGGTGCAGTCGGAGGCGGCGGTCGCCAGGTGGGCGGCCGAGGTCCCGGAGGGGTTCCGCTTCGCCGCGAAGGCCCACCGGCGGGTCACCCACGCCCGGACCCTGCCGCCCCACGCCGGCGGCCTCGCGTTCCTGGAGGGCTTCCTCGCGTCGCTGGCGCCCCTCGGCGACCACCTCGGCGCGGTGTTGTTCCAGTTCCCGCCGACCCGCGAGCGCGACGACGGCGCCCTGGGCGAGTTCCTGGCATGCCTGCCCCCGGAGCTGCCCTTCGCGATGGAGTTCCGGCACGAGTCGTGGCTCGACACGGTCGTCGAGGCGCGGATCGCGGAGGCCGGCGGGACGGTGTGCGTGGGCGAGACCGTGGGCGCGGTGCTCCCGCGCCTGCCGGAGGGCCGGCTCGCCTACGTCCGGATGCGCGCCGAGCACTACGAGCCGGAGGCCCGGGCCGGGTGGCGCGACCTGCTGGAGCACGAGGCCGCCGACCGGCCCGTCTACGCCTTCACCAAGCACGAGGGCGTGCCCGCCGGCGACCCGTTCGCCGGGGTGGGCCTGGCGGAGTGGCTGGTGGGCGCCCGGGACTGACCCCGGGGGGCCAGGCCCGCGGTGCAATTGGGACTCCGCGTTCTCGATTGCCCCACGCCAGAGGCCAGGGCCGGCGACGCCTCAAACCCTCATTGAAGGGGGTCGGGCAGCAGCGGCGGTGCTTCGGCCCGCCGCCATGGTGCAATTGGGACTCCGCGTTCTCGATTGCACCATGTGAGGGGTCAGGGCCGGCGACGCGCCTCACCTCAAACCCTCATTGAAGGGGTCGGGCGTCAGCGGCGGTGCTTCGGCGCGGCGCCACAGTGCTTGGAACTCCGCGTTCTCGATTGCACCATCGCCAGACCCGAGCGGGCGACGCGCATCCCCCTTGGATCGTCATCGAGGGGGCCGGGCCACGGGCGGCCCGACCGACGCCCCCTAGGCCTGGCCGGCGGGCAGCTTGGTGAAGATCATCTTGCCGGAGGGGCTCTGGAGGACGCTGGTGACCTCCACCGTCACCTCCTGGCCCACCGCGCCGCGGCCGCCCTCGACGACGATCATGGTGCCGTCCTGGAGGTAGGCGACGCCCTGGTCGTACTCGCGGCCCTCGCGGATGATCTTCACGGTGAGCGGCTCGCCCGGCAGCACCGCCGGCTTCAGGGCGTTGGCCAGCTCGTTGACGTTCAGCACCTCGACGCCCTGGATCTGGGCGACCTTGTTCAGGTTGTAGTCGGTCGTGACGATCGACGCGCCCACGTCCTGCGCCATCCGCACCAGCTTGGCGTCGACGCCCTCCAGCCCCTCCATGTCGCCGCCCGAGCGGACCGCGAAGCCGCCGTTGGCGGCGGCCTTCAGCTCCTCCACGATCTCCAGGCCGCGCTTCCCCCGCGCGCGCTTGAGGGCGTCGCCGGAGTCGGCGACCTTCTGGAGCTCCTCCAGCACGAAGTCGGGGATCACGATCGGCCCCGACAGGAAGCGGGTGCGGAGGACGTCCACCAGGCGCCCGTCGATGATGGCGCTGGTGTCGATGAGGCGGGTGGTGCCCCGGTCTCCGGCCCCGCGGGAGCGGATGCCGACGAGCCGGAGGATGTCGACGTGCTTGCGGGCCGCGACGCGGCTGAAGACGTAGGCGACCACCAGGACGACCGGCAGGAGCAGGTACGGCCCGATGATGGGAAGCTGGGCGACGGCGACGCCGGCGAGGGCGGCGGCGACGAGCCCCACCACCAGGCCGAGCGCGCCGACGATGAGCTCGGCGGCGGATCGCCGGTCGGCCGCCCGGTCGATCGCCCGCATGCGGTCGCGGAGGAGGCGGCCGAGCAGCCCGCCGAGCAGGAGCCCGACGAGCACTCCGGCGACGACGATCGCCGCCGCCGCCGCATACCGCCAGGGGTCCGAGAACCAGTCGTCCAGGGGGAGGGCGGCGGCTGCCTGATAGGCGCCGAGCCCGCCGATGACGGCGAGGACGATTCGGCTCACCACGATCAGCACGGCGGCAGGGCTCCCTGCGGCCGGTGACCTGGCGTGACCTCGCTCATCCCCCCCTGGATCCCTTTCCCGTGGCCCCTCGTTCGCCCCCTTGCGTAACGGTAGCCGGACGCCCGGCTAGTCGACCAATGCCTCCGCCTCGCGGGCGCCCGTCTTCGCGCCGTCGCGGCTCGAGCCGATGTCCTCGAGGAGCTGCTCGAGGAAGTCGATCGCCTCCTGCTCCTCCATGTCGCGGGCGTACATCAGCTCGCTCGCGAGGATCTTCTTGGCCCGGCCGAACATCTGCTTCTCACCGGTGGAGAGCCCCTTGTCGAGGTCGCGGATGGAGAGGTTCCGCACCACCTCGGCGAGCTCGAAGATGTCACCGGTCTTGATCTTGTCGCGGTTGTGCTTGAAGCGACGGTTCCAGTTCTTGGGCATCTGGGTGCCGTCGTCCTTCAGCACCGCCAGGACCTCGTCGACGACCTCCTCGTCGATCACCTTGCGCAGGCCCGCGGCCTCGGCGTTCTCGCAGGGGACCATGACGGTCATGTCGTTGTAGAGGATCTGGATCGTGAGGTACTCACGGCGCTGCCCGAGGATCTCCTTCAGTTCCTTCTTGATGATCTTGCCCGCACCGTGGTGCGGGTAGACGACCTTGTCCCCGACCTCGTACAACCGCTCCCCCTCACTCGTCATTTGCAGGGCCCCCTCTCCGCTCATGGTCAGAACGCCGCCTCGAGGGCCTCGCGGACCCCGGGGACGCGGTGGCGGGCGCGAGGCGCCGGTGTGCCCGGCTCGCCCTCGACCTCCGCGGGAGGCGTGATCGCGGCGTCCATGCCGTGGGCGGCGGCGGCGGAGAGCCGCCGGGCCCCGTGACCGGCCGGGCGTACGGCGCCCGTCAGGCCGAGCTCCCCGAACGCCACCGTGCCGGCGGCGAGGGGGACCCCGCGGTGGGCGCTCGTGATGGCGAGCGCCATCGCGAGGTCCGCGGCGGGGTCCAGCGCGCGGGCTCCGCCCGCCACGCTGACGAAGACATCCTGGTCGCCGAGGCGCACCCCGGCGTGTCGCGACAGGACGGCGATGACCTGGGCGAGCCGCGTCCGGTCGACCCCGATCGCGACGCGGCGCGGCGGGACCACCTCGGTGTGGCCCACCAGGGCCTGCACCTCGACCAGGAGGGCGCGGCTGCCCTCGATCGCCGGGAAGACGCACGAGCCCACCCGCTCCCCGGCCTCGGCCAGGTAGAGGCGGGTGGGATCCTCGACCGACACCAGGCCGGCCTGCCGCATCTCGAACAGGCCGGTCTCGTTGGTGGAGCCGAAACGGTTCTTGGTGGCGCGCAGGACGCGCTGCGCGCGGAGGTCGTCGCCCTCGAAGGAGAGGACGCAGTCGACCAGGTGCTCCAGGGTGCGCGGCCCGGCGAGGCCGCCGTCCTTCGTCACCTGCCCCACCAGCACGACCGTGACGCCGCGCTCCTTGGCGAGGCGCATGAGCTCGACGGTGACGGCGCGGACCTGGTTCGGCGCGCCGGGGGCGCCCTCCACCAGGTCGGAGTGGAGCGTCTGCACCGAGTCGATCGCGCAGACGGCGGGGCCGTGGGCCTCCACCGCGGCGAGCACCGACTCGAGACGGGTCTCGGCCAGGACCTGGATGGGGCCGCAGTCGGCGTGGAGGCGCTCGGCGCGGCCGCGTACCTGCACCGGCGACTCCTCGCCGGTCACGAGCATGGCGGGCGTGCCGGCGGCCACGAGGCCCGCGAGGGCCTGCAGCACCAGCGTGCTCTTGCCGATGCCCGGCTCGCCGCCGAGCAGGACGAGCGACCCGGGGACCAGGCCGCCGCCGAGGACGCGGTCGAACTCGGTGATGCCCGTCGCCAGGCGTGCGGGGGCGTCGTCGCGGAGCTCGGAGAGACGCGTGACCTCCGGCGCGGGGCCGAGCGGCGCGCGGACCCGCGCGGGGGCGGCGACGGCCTCCTCGGCCACCGTCCCCCACCTGTCTCTTATACAACATCGCCCGTGTATAAGAGACAGCTCCGCTCCGCAGGCCCCACAGGAATAGGCCACCCTGGCGCGCAACGGCGCCGCGCGAGTCCCGCGGGGAGGGATTACGACTCGCTCGATCCGGAGCCGGGCTCCTCGGTGGACGCACCGGCGGCGGCGCCGACGGTCTCAGGCTGGGCCTCGGCCTCGTGGACGATGAGCTTCATGTCCTCCCCGTCGCGGTCCACCACGACCGAGCCCCCCTCCGGGAAGCCGCCCGACAGCAGGCGGTCGGAAAGCGGGTCCTCGATCAGGCGCTGGATGGCGCGGCGGAGCGGACGGGCGCCCATGGTCGGGTCGTAGCCCTGCTCCACGAGCAGGTCCTTCGCCTCGTCCGTGAGGCGCAGGGCCAGGCCGTGCTCCTTCATCTGCGTCTGGAGGCGCACCAGGAGCAGATCGACGATCTGGGTGATCTCCTCCTTGGTGAGCTTGTGGAAGACGATGATCTCGTCGATGCGGTTGATGAGCTCGGGGCGGAACACGCGCTTGAGCTCGCCCATGATCCGCGACTTCATGTCGTCGTAGGAGAGCCCGGTCTCGTCCGTGACCGAGAAGCCGAGCGGCGTGTTGCGCGAGATGGTCGCGGCGCCGATGTTCGAGGTCATGATCAGGATCGCGTTGCGGAAGTCGACCGAGCGCCCCTGGGCGTCGGTGAGCCGTCCGTCCTCCAGGATCTGGAGGAGGATGTTGAAGACCTCCGGGTGCGCCTTCTCGACCTCGTCGAGCAGGATCACGGAGTACGGCTTGCGACGGACCTGCTCGGTGAGCTGGCCGCCCTCGTCGTACCCGATGTAGCCGGGGGGCGAGCCCACCAGCCGCGACACCGCGTGCTTCTCCATGTACTCGGACATGTCGACCTGGATGAGGGCGCTCTCGTCGCCGAACAGGAACTCGGCCAGCGTCCGCGCCAGCTCGGTCTTCCCGACGCCCGAGGGGCCGAGGAAGATGAACGAGCCGGAGGGCCGCTTGGGGTCCTTGATGCCGGCGCGCGCGCGGCGGATCGCCCGGGAGACGGCCGTGATGGCCTGCTGCTGCCCGATGACGCGCTTGTGCAGCTCCTCCTCCATCCGCAGGAGCTTCTGCGTCTCGGCCTCGGTGAGCTTGAACACCGGGATGCCGGTCCACATCGAGACGATGTCGGCGATCTCCTCCTCGCCGATGGAGGCCCGCGGGCCGCCCTCGTCGCTCTTCCACTGCTCCTCGAGCTCGCGCTTCTTGTTCGTGAGGCGCCGCTCCTTGTCGCGGAGGTTGGCCGCCTTCTCGAACTCCTGCGCCTCGATGGCCGCTTCCTTCTCCTTGCGGACCTGGTCGATCTCCTCCTCGAGCTCCCGGTAGGTGGGCGGCGCGGTCATGGTGCGGATGCGCATCCGCGACGACGCCTCGTCGATGAGGTCGATGGCCTTGTCCGGCAGGAACCGGTCGGCGATGTAGCGGTCGGCCAGGTTGGCCGCCGCGGCGAGCGCCTCGTCGGTGATCGTGACCCGGTGGTGGGCCTCGTAGCGGTCGCGGAGGCCGCGCAGGATCTGCTCGGTCTCCTCCTGCGAGGGCTCGTCCACCTGGATCTTCTGGAAGCGGCGCTCCAGCGCGGAGTCGCGCTCGAGGTACTTGCGGTACTCGTCGAGGGTCGTCGCGCCCACCGTCTGCAGCTCCCCGCGGGCGAGGGCCGGCTTGAGGATGGAGGCGGCGTCGATCGCGCCCTCCGCGGCGCCCGCGCCGACGAGATTGTGGAGCTCGTCGATGAACAGGATGATGTCGCCGCGCTGGGTGATCTCCTTCATCACCTTCTTCAGGCGCTCCTCGAACTCGCCGCGGTACTTGGAGCCTGCGACGAGGGCCGCGAGGTCGAGCGTGTAGATCTGCTTGTTGCGCAGCAGCTCGGGCACCTCGTTGGAGGCGATGCGCTGCGCCAGCCCCTCGATGACGGCGGTCTTGCCCACGCCGGGCTCACCGATCAGGACCGGGTTGTTCTTGGTGCGCCGCGAGAGGATCTGCATGACCCGCTCGATCTCGGTCTGACGTCCCACGACCGGGTCGAGCTTGCCCTCGGCGGCCAGCTTGGTGAGGTTGCGGCCGAACTGGTCGAGCAGCTTGCTCGACTTCTTGTCGCCGCTCTGCCCGCCGGAGGCCTGGCCCTGCTGCCGGCGTCCCGGGCCGGACAGCATCCGGATGATCTCGTTGCGGATCTTCTCGGAGTCGGCGTCGAAGTCGGCCAGGATGCGGGCGGCCACGCCCTCGTTCTCGCGCACGAGGCCGAGCAGGATGTGCTCCGTGCCGATGTAGTTGTGGCCGAGGGAGAGCGCCTCACGCAGCGCCAGCTCCAGCACCTTCTTGGCCCGCGGGGTGAACGGGATCTGGCCGGAGGTGACCTCCTCGCCCGACCCGACGATGCGGATCACCTGGGCGCGGACCTCCTCCACGGTGATCTCGAGGCCCTCGAGCACTCGCGCGGCCAGGCCCTCCTCCTCGCGGAGCAGCCCCAGGAGGATGTGCTCCGTCCCGATGTAGTTGTGCTTGAGGGTTCGCGCCTCTTCCTGGGCAAGCACAACGACCTGCCGCGCGCGTTCGGTGAACCTTTCGAACATCGGGATTCCCCTTCCTGCTCACCCGGACCCGGAGACGCGACATCTGCGCCGGCGGTGGACCACGGGCGTTGGAGAGTGCGGGACGTCGAGGGCCAGGAACCGCCGGCGATGCCCTTCCAGGGCCTGCCGACGGGGAGAACGAGTGGACGCGCCGGTCACCCGGCGTCCCCAGATGCTAGCACGGGGCTGGTCTCCGGCCCCCGCCCCCGGCGGCTGGCCAGGCGTCCAGGAAACCGCGTCAGATCCCCCCGTCCGACGGGGTTGAAGTCGCGGCGTCGCGGCCCTCATCACCGGTGATGATGGACCCTTGGTCGGACGCCCGCCCCGGGGGCCTGGCATACGCTCGCCCGCGACGGCAGCCAACGGGAGGCCCGGACGATGCTCAGCAGGGAGAAGCTGCTCCATCCGGCCACGGTCATCGCGATGCTCGCGCTGTTCGTGGCCCTCAGCGGGGTCGGTTACGCGGCGACGCAGATCGGCACGAGCCAGATCAAGAACAGCGCGGTGACCACGCCGAAGATCAAGACGGGCGCCGTGACGAACGGCAAGCTCAAGTCCAACGCGGTCACGACGGGCAAGATCGCGAGCGGCGGGGTCACGTCCTCCGACATCGCGGGCGGGGCCGTCGGCAACAAGGCCCTGGCCAACGGCGCGGTCAACGCCTCCAAGATCGCCGGCGGCGCCGTGGGCTCCAACGCCCTGGCCAACGGCGGCGTGGTCGGCGCGAAGCTCGGCAACGGCGCGGTGACCAACGAGAAGCTCGGCCCCAACTCCGTGACCGCCGCGAAGATCGCCGGCAGCACGATCACCGCGGCGAACATCGCGCCGGGGCAGGTCGTGACGGGCAAGGGCGCGCTCCTGAGCGTCCGCCAGCTGATCGGCCCGGCCGTGACCGCGGCCACGCCGGTGCTGACGGTCCCGGGGATCGCCACGTTCTCGTTCGACTGCGCCGTCGGGACGGGCGCGGCCACCACGGTCGCGAACATCTCCGGCGCGCCGCTGACCGTGTCCGCCGCCGCGCTCAACGCCGGCGCCGCGCCGGTCGCCCAGAGCGAGGTGGTGGCGGCGAACGCGAGCGCCTCGCTGGCCAACACGGGCACCGGGGGCGTCCAGGGGACGACCTGGCAGCTCGGCGCCGGGGATGCCGCGGCGGCGCGCGTCACGACGGTGACCGTCTCGGTCGCCGGCGCCGCGACGCCCGGCGACGGGTGCCAGATCACCGCCCAGGCCCTGACGACCGGGTGACCTGAGGGAACGATCCGCCCGGTCCGCGGCAGCGCGGGCCGGGCGAGGAGTTCCTAGTGCCGGACCTTGCGGTCTTGGTCCGGGTAGATGAGCAGGCCCATCGTGCGGGCCCGCTTCACGGCCTTGGCCACGAGCGACTGCTGGCGGCGGGAGAGGCCGGTGATGCGGCGCGACCGGATCTTGCCCCGCTCGCTGACGAAGCGCCGCAGCGACGGGTAGTTCTTCCAGTCGATCTCCTCGGCCGAGAGCTGGGGACGGCGCTTGCGCTGAGCGGGGGCCCCGCCCTTGCGTCCCTTCGTCTTCGATCGCGCCCGGCCTCTGGGCTTCGCCATGCTTCCCTCGTCGTGTCGGCCCTACGGAACGACGGGGGACAGTAGCAGAGCCTCCCGCCTAGATCGGGAGTGCCTGCCGCGCGCCTCGGGCCCGCTTCCGCAGGTACCGCTTCCCGACCTGCCAGGTGATCATCCCGAGCACCGCGTAGAAGGTCTTGCGCAACGGTTCGTCCTCCCGTGTCGACGTCCAGACGTGGGAAAGCGTGCCCGGCCCCGCCCGGGGCGAAACGGCCGGGGCCTAGCTGCACTGCCCACGGACGTTGTGAACGCGGCTGATGGGTGGCCGGTCGCCGATGCTGCTGTGGGGTCGGCGCCGATTGTAGGTCCGGAGCCAGGAGTTGAGGGCGCGCGCGGGGGTGGCTGAGGATGGCCACTCGTGGGCGTAGGCCCACTCCCGCTTGAGCGTCTGGATGAACCGCTCCGCCTTGCCGTTCCAGCGGGGCGTGTAG
>BFBZ01000019.1_pt25 | contig 58595 bp, 61 predicted proteins | sample 1888401 | NCBI WGS metagenome assembly BFBZ01 (sample SAMD00112614, study PRJDB3348) | symbiont metagenome | host: Chara braunii
CGCCAGGCGGTTGTCGCCGAACCAGATCGACAGCCGGTCGCGGTCGGCGGGCTCGCCGGACTTGCCGACGGCCATGACGACGCGGCCCCAATTGGCGTCCTCGCCGGCGACGGCCGTCTTGACCAGCGGTGAATTGGCGATCGACAGCGCGATCCGCTTGGCCGAGCGTGCCGACTTCGCGCCGGTGACGGTGACTTCGACCTGCTTGCGCGCGCCCTCGCCGTCGCGCACGACCTGCAGCGCCAGCGACTTCAGCACCTTGCCCAGCGCGCGGCGGAAGGCGCCGAGCCGCGCGTCCTTCGGGTCGCTGATCGCCGGCGCGCCGCGTGCGGCCGCCTTGCCGGTGGCGAAGAAAAGCAGCGTGTCGCTGGTCGAAGTGTCGCTGTCGACGGTGACGGCATTGAAGGTCTTGGCCGTACCGCGCGAGAGCAGGTCCTGCAGCACGGGAGCGGCGATCGGCGCGTCGGTGGCGATGAAGGAAAGCATCGTCGCCATGTCGGGCGCGATCATGCCGGCGCCCTTGGCGATGCCGTTGATGGTGACGTCGGCGTCGCCGAGCTTCACCGTCTGYGTCGCCACCTTCGGATAGGTGTCGGTGGTCATGATCGCCTTGGCCGCCTCGGTCCACAGATCCGGCTTGCCGCCGGTCACCAGGCCGGCCAGCAGATGGCTGAACTTGTTGGTGTCCAGCGGCTCGCCGATGACGCCGGTGGAAGCCAGGAACACCTCGCTCTCGCCGCACCCCGCGGCCTTGGCCGCCGCTTCGCCGGTCATTGCCGTCGAAGCCTTGCCCTTCTTGCCGGTGAAGGCATTGGCGTTGCCGGAATTGACCACCAGCACGCGCGCCTTGCCGGCAGGCAGGTTCTGACGGCAATAGTCGACCGGCGCCGACGGGCATTTCGAGCGGGTGAAAACGCCGGCGACGGTCGTGCCCGGATCGAAGACCATGGCAAGCAGGTCCGTGCGGTTCTTGTATTTGATCCCGGCCTCGGCGGTGGCGATGCGCACGCCCTCGATAACCGGCATCTTCGGGTATTTCTTGGGTGCAAGCGGCGAAATCGTAGCGGACATCGGAACCCCGGAGCGGCAAGAACGCGAAAGGAAGGCCGGTTTGCCCGATAGCGCGCCCCGGCGCAAGGGGCGTTCTGGCCGCGCTTCCGCTGCGAGGCCGATGGTGCGGCGACTTAAAACGGATCGTTTCGTTTCATCCTTCGACCCAATATGATTGGCCAATATGATTGGCAAGAGATTCACCGGCTAAGGACGACGAGATGGGTGACGCCGTGGCCCGCGGGCGCAAATCGATCGGTGCAAGGCGCAATCCCGAAAGCGCCGACGCCATCCTCGAAGCCGCCGAGGCGGTGCTGAACGAAGCCGGCTATTCCGGCTTTTCGATCGAGGCCGTCGCGCGGCGCGCCCGGGCAGGCAAGCCGACGATCTACCGTTGGTGGCCGAGCAAGGCGGCGCTGCTGATCGAGGTCTACCAGAAGCAGAAGCGCCTCGATGTACCCGACACCGGAAACCTGGAGGAAGATCTCGTCGCCTTCCTGAGGAACCTGTTCGCGCATTGGCGCGATACCGCATCCGGCAATGTCTTCAGATCGCTGGTCGCCGAGGCGCAATCGGATGAGGCGGCCGCGGTGGCGCTTGCCGATTACTCGAAGGGGCGCCGTACCCATACCGGTCGGATGATCGAGCGCGCCAAGGCGCGTGGCGAAGTGGCGGACGACGTCGATGCCGAAATCGTGGCGGACCTGATCGCCTCGTTCGCCTGGAGGCATCTGCTGACCAACCGCCTCGACGAGAACGAGACGGCGATCCGCACCGCTGTCCGCTACGTGATGCGAGGAATAGCGGCCAGAGCGTGATGCCGAAAAGTGTGAAGCGGTTTTCGGACGACATCATGCTCTATCTCTTTGATTTAGAGCCGGATTCAGATTTCAGGTCGAACAGACCTGAAATCATCCGGCTCTAGGTGACCCGAAAATGCGAAAGGGCGCCGTGAAGGCGCCCTTTGCAAAATCGCTGGCCGGCAGCGAATTACTTCCCGCTCTCGAGCGTATTGACCGCGGCCTTCAGCTTCTCGTCCGGGATTTCGACCTTGGCGGCGGCGCGCAGTTCCTTGACCATCGCGAAATACTTGTCGCGGATCACCGCTTGCCTGGCCTGGTCCTTGACGTCCTCAAAAGCCGGCGGCTGCTTGGCGCGCTTGTCCTCGACCTTGATGACGTGCCAGCCGAACTGCGACTGCACCGGCTCCTTCGAGTACTTGCCGACTTCGAGAGCGAAGGCGGCCTTGTCGAACTCCGGCACCATCTGTCCGGGACCGAACCAGCCGAGATCGCCGCCGTTGGTCTTGCCGCTCGGGTCGCTGGTGTGCTGGTTGGCGAGCTTCTGGAAATCCGCGCCGCCGTCCAGATCCTTGATGATCGCCTCGGCCTCTTCCTTCGTCTTCACGAGGATGTGACGGGCGTGGATCTCATTGACCGGCGGCGTGTTGGCGATTTCCTGGTCGTAGCGGGCACGGATGTCGGCATCCGTTACCTTGTTGACGACTTCCTTCTCGACCACTTCGCCATGCAGGGCCCGCTGCTGGAGGAAGGCCATGCGGCGCTGGAAATCCGCATCCTTGTCGAGACCGCTGTCGACGGCCTTCTTGGCCATGACGCGGATCTCGATTGCGGCCGAAAGCGCCGCGGCGCGGCGCTGATCCGGCGGCAGTTGCGCGAACTGCTGCGACAGCTCGCCCTCGGCGAGCGCAAGGTCGGCTTCGGTCAGCTTCTCGCCATTTATGGTGGCGACCACGGCATTGGGATCGACCGGAGCGGCGGCAGGCGCGGCGGCGTCCGCCTGGGCGGGTTTGGCCTCCTGCGCCATCAGCGGCGACAGCGAAAGAGCCGAGAGCCCGAAGGCCAGGCCAAGGCCGGCGAGCGACGCACGACGGAACAACAAGGACATCGAAATGAACTCCAATGGGATTGCCAATAAGTATCGCTTGAGCGGACGGGTTCCAGATCAACCGGATTGTGGCGGAATTTGGCGCTGCCTACAGGGCCAACGCGGCGTTGACATCAGTTGAGCCCCCTCTTATCTGTCCAACGACTTGGCGTCCAGAACCGTTTTCCGGGCGCTGTTTGCGTTTGTCCGCACTCACGCGGATTTGATGGGCCCGCCAGGCGCCCGTCGCAAGCGGCTAAATTGCTATCGAAAGGACCATTGGATGGTCAGTCTCGGCGCTCTCGCGCGTAAGGTTTTCGGCTCCTCCAACGACCGTCGCGTCAAGTCGACCCGGCCCCGGGTCGAGGCCATCAACGCCATGGAAAACGAGATGCGGGCGCTCTCCGACGCCGAGCTTGCCGGCCGCACGGAAAAGTTTCGCCAGGATCTCGCCAACGGCGCCTCGCTCGACGACCTCCTGGTGCCGGCTTTCGCCACGGTCCGCGAAGCGGCCCGCCGCGTTCTCGGCATGCGTCCCTTCGACGTGCAGTTGATCGGCGGCATGGTGCTGCACAATGGCGGCATCGCCGAGATGCGCACCGGCGAAGGCAAGACGCTGGTCGCGACCCTGCCGGTCTACCTCAACGCGCTCGCCGGCAAGGGCGTCCATGTCGTCACCGTCAACGACTATCTCGCCACCCGCGACTCCGAATGGATGGGCCGCATCTACAAATTCCTCGGCCTGACCGTCGGCGTCATCGTGCACGGCCTTTTAGATGTGTATAAGAGACAGGCGTCACCGTCAACGACTATCTCGCCACCCGCGACTCCGAATGGATGGGCCGCATCTACAAATTCCTCGGCCTGACCGTCGGCGTCATCGTGCACGGCCTTTCCGACGAGGAGCGGCGCGTCGCTTACGCCGCCGACGTCACCTACGCGACCAACAACGAGCTCGGCTTCGACTATCTGCGCGACAACATGAAGTACGAGCGTTCGCAGATGGTGCAGCGCGGCCATTCCTACGCCATCGTCGACGAGGTCGATTCGATCCTGGTCGAYGAGGCGCGCACCCCGCTGATCATTTCCGGTCCGCTCGAGGACCGCTCGGAAATGTACAACACCATCGACACCTACATGCTGAAGCTCGCCCCTGCCGACTACGAGGTCGACGAGAAGCAGAAGACCACCATCTTCACCGAGGAAGGCACCGAGAAGCTGGAAAACATGCTTCGCGCCGCCGGCCTGCTGAAGGGCGAGTCGCTCTACGACGTCGAGAACGTCGCCATCGTCCACCACGTCAACAAYGCGCTGAAGGCACACCTGCTGTTCCAGAAGGACCGGGACTATATCGTGCGCAACGGCGAGATCGTCATCATCGACGAATTCACCGGCCGCATGATGCCCGGCCGCCGCTATTCGGAAGGCCTGCACCAGGCGCTGGAAGCCAAGGAGCACGTGCAGATCCAGCCGGAGAACCAGACGCTGGCCTCCGTCACCTTCCAGAACTATTTCCGCCTCTACAAGAAGCTTGCCGGCATGACCGGCACGGCGCTGACCGAGGCCGAGGAATTCGGCAACATCTACGGCCTCGAGGTCACSGAGATCCCGACCAACCTGCCGGTCATCCGCAAGGACGAGGACGACGAGGTCTACCGGACGGTGGACGAGAAGTACAAGGCGATCGTCAAGGAGATCCGCGAGGCCAGCGCCAAGGGTCAGCCGACGCTGGTCGGCACCACCTCGATCGAGAAATCCGAGCAACTGGCCGAACGCCTGCGCAAGGACGGCTTCAAGAACTTCGAAGTGCTGAACGCCCGCCACCATGAGCGCGAGGCGGCCATCGTCGCCCAGGCCGGCAAGCCGGGCGCCATCACCATCGCCACCAACATGGCCGGCCGCGGCACCGACATCAAGCTCGGCGGCAACGCCGAGATGCGCATCGCCGAGGAATTGGGCGACATGCCGGCGGGGCCCGAGCGCGAGGCGCGGGAAAAGGAAATCCATGCCGACGTCGAACGGCTGAAGGAAAAGGCGCTGGCGGCCGGCGGCCTCTACGTGCTAGCCACCGAGCGCCATGAATCGCGCCGCATCGACAACCAGCTGCGCGGCCGCGGCGGCCGCCAGGGCGACCCCGGCCGCTCCAAGTTCTTCCTGTCGCTGCAGGACGATCTGATGCGCATCTTCGGCTCCGACCGGATGGACGGCATGCTGCAGAAGCTCGGCCTCAAGGAAGACGAGGCGATCATCCATCCCTGGATCAACAAGGCGCTGGAAAAGGCGCAGAAGAAGGTCGAGGCGCGCAACTTCGACATCCGCAAGAACCTCCTGAAATATGACGACGTGTCGAACGACCAGCGCAAGGTGGTGTTCGAGCAGCGCATCGAGCTGATGGACGGCGAAGGCCTGTCGGAAACGGTCGCCGAGATGCGCGAGGGCGTCATCGAGGAGATCGTCGCCAAGAACATCCCCGAAAACGCCTATGCCGAGCAGTGGAACGTCGCCGGCCTCAAGGAAGAGGTCGGCCAGTACCTCAATCTCGACCTGCCGATCGAGGACTGGGTCAAGGAAGAAGGCATTGCCGAGGACGACATCCGCGAGCGCATCTCGGCGGCCGCCAATGCCGCCGCCGCCGAGCGCGCCGAACGTTTCGGCCCCGACGTGATGAACTATGTCGAGCGCTCGGTGGTGCTGCAGACGCTCGACCATCTGTGGCGCGAGCACATCGTCAACCTCGACCACCTGCGCTCGGTCGTCGGCTTCCGCGGCTATGCCCAGCGCGATCCCCTGCAGGAATACAAGGGCGAGGCGTTCGAGCTCTTCCAGGGCATGCTCGGCAATCTGCGCCAGGCCGTCACCGCGCAGCTGATGCGCGTCGAGCTGGTCCGCCAGGCCGCCGATGCGCCGCCGCCGGAGGCCCCCGAGATGTTCGGCAGCCATATCGACGGCAGCACCGGCGAGGACGATTTCCAGGACGGCGAGACCGCGCTTCTGGTGCGCCAGGAATCAAGCACCATCGTCGCTCCGGAAGATCGCGATCCGAAGAATCCCGCAACCTGGGGCAAGGTCGGCCGCAACGAGGCCTGCCCCTGCGGCTCGGGCAAGAAGTACAAGCACTGCCACGGCGCTTTCGCCTGATCCCCCTTTCCTTCTCCCTGTCCACGACGGCCGGGAGAAGGTAGGCCACCCTCCTCCACCCAACCGTTTCTTAAGGTGTTTTGGCTAGACCGAAACGCTGGAAAGAGGTGGGAAACGGAGAGTATTCGGGGTGCGTTTTTCCGCGGCGATGACTGCCGGCCGGTTCCTCCCGCAACGCTGGGCGCTGCGTATGCGGCCGTTGCTTGGCCGCATCGACGCCGCCCTCTTCACAGCCGACGAACGCGGCGAAGCCGGCCGCATGTCGCTGATCGCCTTTGCCATCCGTATCGTCAGCGCATTCATCGCCTTYGTCAGCCAGGTGCTGATGGCGCGCTGGATGGGYTCGTTCGAATACGGCATCTCGGTGCTGGTCTGGGTGACGATGGTCATCGTCGGCAACCTCGCCTGCCTCGGCTTCCACACTTCGGTCATCCGCTTCATCCCCGAATATCGCGAGCGCGGCATGCTGGCCGAGCTGCGCGGCATCGTCCTGACGAGCCGCCTCTTCGTGCTCGTCGCCTCGACGCTGATCGCCGGGCTTGGAGCCGTTGGCGTCTGGCTCTGCTCGGACTGGATCGAGAACTACTATGTCATCCCTTTCATCCTCGGCGTCATCTGCCTGCCGATGATCGCGCTCGGCGATCTCCTGCAAGGGCAGGCGCGCGCCAATTCCTGGGCGCTGCTGGCGCTCTCGCCAACCTATCTGGCGCGGCCGGTGCTGATCCTGGCGTTCCTGGCGCTGATGCTCGCCATGAATTACGCGTCCGATGCCAAGACCGCGRTCTTCGCMTCGATCGCCGCCACCTAYGTCACGACGCTTGGCCAGCTGATCGCGGTCACCTCCCGCATGGAGAAGAAGATTCCGGCCGGGCCGATGACGGTGCATTTCGGCCAGTGGTTCCTCGTCTCGCTGCCGATCTTCCTGGTCGAGAGCTTCTTCTTCCTGCTCACCAACGCCGACGTGCTGATGGTCGGCGCCTATCTCGACCCCAATGACGTCGCCGTCTATTTCGCGACGGTGAAGACGCTGGCGCTGGTGCACTTCGTCTACTTCGCGGTCAAGGCCGGCGTTGCCCAGCGCTACGCCCAATTCACGCATGGCGAGCCGCAACGGCTTGCCGCCTTCGCCCGCGAAACCGTCTCCTGGACCTTCTGGCCCTCGCTGCTGATGGCGCTTCTGGTGCTGGCGCTCGGCGAGCCGATGCTGATGCTGTTCGGCCCCGAATTCACCGCCGGCTATCCGCTGCTCTTCCTGCTCGTCCTTGGCGTCGTCGCCCGCGCCGCCGTCGGCCCCTGCGAAAGCCTGCTCACCATGAGCGGCAACCAGAACATCTGCGCCGCCGTCTATGCCATGACGCTTGCCCTGAACATCGCTCTCAACGTGATCCTTATCCCGCATTTCGGCCTGTGGGGCGCCGCGATCGCCACCAGCCTGGCCATGGTGTTCGAGGCCGGCGCGCTCTCCTTCACCGTCTGGCGCAAGCTCGGCATCGTCATGGCCATCTTCGTGCCCGCCAGGAGAGGAGACGCCTGATGGCCGCCGTTCCATTGCTCGAGGAAACCAGCGGCGGCCCGGCCGGCGCCATGGTCTCCGGCCTTGCCGGCCTCGCCAGGGAAGCCGATCCCGCCCATATCGAGATTTTCGCCAACAACCGGCCGGAGCGGAAGCTCGCGTTGTATTCGGCCTCGGCCGGCTTCGACCTCGTCGAAGAGCTCGATTATCTCTGCGCCCGCACCATCGAGCCCAATGTCTTCTTCAACCCGCGCTTCCTTGCCCCGGCGATGCCGAGGCTCGAGGACCGCGAGGTGAGGCTCGCCGTGATCCGCGACGGCGACGAGTTCCGCAACCGGTTGCGGCTTCTGGTGCCTTTCTCCGTGGAGCGGCCGGCGATCCCGCTCGGCGTCCCCGTCATGCGCACCTGGGCGAGCCCGTTCGGCCCGCTCGGCACGCCGCTCGTCGACCGCGACGATCCGGTCGGCGTCGTGGAGGATTTCTTCTCGATGCTGTCCCGGCCGCATCTCAAACTGCCGAAGGTGTTCGTGCTTCCCGATGTCAGGCTCGACGGCCCACTGGCGAGCCTGCTGGCAACCGTCGCCGAGACGCGCGGCCTGAGCATGGTCACCACCGGCAGGGTCGAGCGCCCGGTGCTGGAAAGCGATGCCGACGGCGACGACTATCTCAAGGCCTCGCTGCGCCCGCATCACCATCGCGAATTTCGCCGGCTGAAGCGGCGCCTTGCCGATCTCGGCAAGCTCGAGCACGTCGTGGCGCGCGGGCCCGACGAGATCCGCCATGCCATCGAAAGCTTCCTGACGCTGGAGGCCGCCGGCTGGAAGGGCCGCGAGCGCACGGCGATGGCGATCGACCGCTACCGCGCCGCCTTCGCCCGCGAGGCCGTTCACCGGCTGGCCGAGCACGACTTGTGCCGCATCCACTCGCTGACGCTCGACGGCCGCGCAGTCGCCTGCCTGGTCGTCTTCGTCGAGGCCGGTGTCGCCTACACGTGGAAGACGGCCTATGACGAGACGCTGGCCGCCTATTCGCCGGGCACGCTTCTGATGATCGAAGTGACCAGGCAGCATCTCGACGATCCCAACATCGTCATGACCGATTCCTGCGCGGTGCCCGACCATTCGGTGATGAGCCGGCTGTGGACGGAACGCAAGCCGATGGGGACGCTGGTCGTCGGGCTGACGCCGGACGCCGACCGGCTCGCCCGCCAGGCGGCCTCGCAACTGCACCTCTACCGCGAGACCCGCAATATGGCGCGCCTCCTTCGCAATCGAATGCGAAGCCTGCTAAAGCGTCGCTAGAAGGGGGCGGGGTATCAAGACATGGTCGTCGATATCGGAAGGAGCGCGCTGAGGCGCATCTTGGCAGGCATCGCCTTGCTGTTGTTGGTGCCGGCGGCGGATGCGGCCGGAGCCTCGGTTTTCCTGGAAGACCAGACATGGACGGAGCTGCGCGACCTGATCGCGGCGGGAACGACCACGATCATCGTCCCGATCGGCGGCACCGAGCAGAGCGGCCCGGCAATGGCGCTGGGCAAGCACAATGCGCGGGTAARGTTCCTGGCCGARAAGATTGCCGCGAAGCTGGGCAACGCGYTGGTCGCGCCGGTCGTTTCCTAYGTGCCGGAAGGCAATATCGACCCGCCCACCTCGCACATGCGTTTTCCGGGAACCATCACCMTCGGCGACARGACTTTCGAGCAGCTTCTCGAGTCCGCGGCTCGCAGCTTCAAGCAYGCSGGCTTCARGACCATCGTGCTCATCGGCGACCAYGGCGGCTACCAGGCCAATGAACGCCAYGTGGCCGAYCGGCTCAATGCCGAGTGGAAGAAGACGCYSGYGCGGGTCTTTGCCGATGTCGACTAYTACGAGCTYGCGCAAGGCCCCTTCACGGACAAGCTCCTGGCCGCCGGCGCCACCCGCGCCGAAATCGGAACGCATGCCGGAYTGGCCGACACCTCGCTGATGATGGCCGTCGATCCGTCCCTGGTRCGCAAGGATCGTCTTGCAAGCCCACCAARGCTYGGCGCCGGGGATGGCGTTTATGGCGGCGATCCGGCAAGGTCTTCCGCGGAATTCGGGCAACTCGGCGTGGATCTCATCGTCAACGGGACGACGGATGCGATCCGCGCCTTCATCGCAAGCCAGCCAAAATGATCGAGACTTTYCTGCGCCTCACTCGCCTTTGCGTGCCGCTTGCGCTGYTGACGCTGYTGCAGCCSGCSGCGTCGCATGCCGGCTCCTGCCCCGARGACTGCAGCRATCCCCCGCCCCCGCCGGTCGACATCTATAGCCAGACCGACGCCGGCCATCTGAGCCCGGTGACGGCGGGCGCGCTGTCGCGCGTCTATGTGCCGAACCGTTCCGCCAACAGCGTCTCGGTGATCGACACCGTGACCTTGAAAGAGGTCGGCCGGTTTTCGGTCGGCAGCAAGCCGCAGCATGTCGTTCCCTCCTGGGACCTGAAGACGCTCTGGGTTGCCAATAACGGCACCGGCAGGAACGGCAGCCTGACGCCGATCGACCCGACCACCGGCAAGCCCGGCAAGCAGGTCCCGGTCGACGACCCCTACAACGTGTATTTCATGCCGGACGGCAGCGCCGCCATCATCGTCGACGAAGCGCTGAAGCAGCTCGATTTCCGTGACCCCCAGACCATGGCGCTGAAGTCGAGCCTCGCCACGCCGACATGCCCCGGCATCAATCACGCCGACTTCTCGGCCGACAACGCCTATGCGGTCTTCACCTGCGAATATGGCGACGGCGGGCTGGCCAAGATCGACCTGAAGAACCAGAAGGTGCTCGGCCATCTCGACTTTTCGAAGATGGGCATGCCRCAGGACATCCGCCTTTCGCCCGACGGCAAGGTCTTCTACGTGGCCGACATGGTGAACGACGGCGTCTTCCTGGTCGACGGCGACTCGTTCAAGGAAATCGGCTTCATCCCGACRGGCATCGGCGCGCATGGCTTCGTCGTCAGCCGCGACGGCAAGCGGCTCTACGTCTCCAATCGCGGCTCGCACAGGATGGAGCARGGCAAGGCGARMGGACCRGGCAGCGTGACRGTGATCGACTTCGCGACCCGCTCGATCGTCGCGCAATGGCCGATCCCCGGCGGCGGCAGCCCCGACATGGGCAATGTCAGCGCCGACGGCAAGCAATTGTGGCTCTCCGGCCGCTTCGACGCCGAAGTCTATATGATCGACACCATTTCGGGCGCCGTGACCAAGATCAAAGTCGGCTCGGAGCCGCACGGCCTGACGGTGTGGCCGCAGCCCGGAAGGTATTCGCAGGGGCATACGGGCAACATGCGGTAGCCTTGCAGGACACGACGAGGGTCTGCTGACACCGTTGGATCGGTCTCGATTCCTGCTCCATCATGGCTTCGCAGGTACCGGCTCGAGTGAGGGACCGGGCGGCGGGCGACAACCCGGCGATGCGAGCGCTTTCGGCTTATCGCCAGCCGCAGCCTGCCAAGCATGGCTCGGCTTCGGCTGCGAGCGAACACGGAAATCGGGACGAAGTTGCTCTCGTTTCAGAGCGTAGCAAAGTAGGCCTCCGTGGCGTGCTCAAGGACACGCTGCCGACAGCCGCTGTGATCGAAGCCTGCTCAGCACATCGAGCCTATTCCGCCAGCCGGTATCCCTCGATGAACATCCCGTGTCTGCTCCCTAGCCCGATGACCTCAATTTTCCGGCCCTTGCGCAATTTGGCATAGTCTTCGGCGCTCGTGGCGCAGAAGCCCTGCCAGATTTCGTCGATTGAAAAAGGATAGGCGCATTTGATGTCCTTGCCGGTGCGCTCGGTGCTCGCCACAGTCATGGGCCAGCTCACCTGTTCCCGCGCCGTGACAGTCAGCATCATCGGCACGTACCACAGCATGAGGCCCATGCTCAGGCCCATGACGCACAGAAACCCGCCGAAGGTTGCAGCCCAGTTGGCCCCCGACTTGCGGAAGACGAGAATGGAGGCCAACGCCAGCACGACGGCGGCGACAGAGGTTGGGACCAGCCATGTCGCCCACCAGTCCGGTGAAGCGGTGAAGAAGCGTCCCGAAAATGCGATGTAGGCGTAGAGCACCGGCGCGCAGACAATCACCATGGCCAGAAAGATCAGAAACGCGGTCTTCTGAGAAACTTGAAGGACGTTGGCAGTCATAAAAATATCCCGATTTGATAATGCGCAATGCGTGCTGCGTGTTTTGGTAGGGCGCAAAGCTGGCTCTCCTCGAACCTCCCACTCCGTCCGGGCGTTCCCTGACGGAGGTAAGAAGGCGTCGCCACTACTTGAGCGTCGAGAGGATCGCCATCACGAGGCTCGCAAAGGCCGCGATAGCCACGGGAACGGACCAATATTCCATCTTGATCCAGAACAGGTCGTGCCGGGACTGCAGCAGGACGCGTTCGCCCGTCTTGGCGTCGATCAGTTCGCGCCCCGGCTTTCCGTTCAGCCGCTTGCCTATGCGCCAGTTGGCGGCGGCTGCGACGAACATGGCGATCGCCAGGGTAAAGCCCGCCACCAATCTGCTTTGAATACCGAGAAAGCCGGTTACAATACTCAGGGTCAGGAAGATAATGACGGCAACGCCCGCAAGGATCGGCAGGGCCATCGCACCCCAACCACGCCAGATAATAAACCACATAGTCTTCTTTCTTTCCTTCTCTCAATAAGAAAACCGGCTCGCTTGCCTATTGCGGGCGCTCGATCTTGATGAATCGATCGAACTCAATGGCCATCTCGGCGCGATGGAATGTCTTCACCACAGTGGTCTCGGTCACGGCCGCCAGCGGAAGGCCGGTTTCGGCGCTGAAATAAGCCGTCACCGCCAACTCGCGCGGAACGATATCTTCGACTTGGATCGTGTAGCTGTAGGAGCGCACCTTCAGGCCGCTGTTGACGGACTCGCCGTGGCAAACAAGCTCCTTAAGCTTACCCGCGTTGAAATACGTCCCATACAGACCGCTTTCGATCAGGGCGGTCATTTCGGAGGCCGGAACAGGCTTCCAGTTACCGTCCTCTTTCGTCCATCCTTCCTTGCCGACGTAGATCGCTTCCGTATCGCCGAGCGGCGACTTGTCGCTGATATGGACCGCCTCGGGCGGAGCGAATGCATAGGTCTGGATCGGCAGCTTGTTCGTATATTGCTTTCCGTCGAGTTCGTTCCTGACCTGTTCGTGGATGACCAGGCGATATGGGCCTGCTTCCGCCTTCCATTTGTTCGCATCCGCGAACTCGCTGGCGCAGTCGGCACGGGCCGTGCCTGCGCTCATCAGCAAAATCGACACAATCGCAATCGAATAAACTCTCATCTCACCATCCTGTTCCACCGATGATTGTCGGCGGCGGCTAACCATCGACATGCCGCGCTACTTCAAGTCTCGACGATGGCATCGATGTCCTTGCAATCCTGAGCAGAGGGATTTTGTCCGGCGCGCTCGTCGATCATCATCGCTGCATCATGCGCCTTCTTCACGCGGGCGATCATCGCCGGCGACGGATCCTTCATCAGCATGTCGGAGGTGATATCCGTCACCTGCATGGAGCGCTTGTTGAGTTCGAGCGTGGTGCAGGTTCCGGTCGGCGCGGGCGCGTCGTCCTTATCGTCGTCCGTGGTCGCCGGCATGGCCTTCGTCGCGGCGTCCCGCAACCGGACCGTCGAGAACGTGATGGCAAATACAACATGAAAATAACTCTTCTTTTTACTTCGATTATTCGGTCTAGCTCTATAGCGTAGCGGTCTTGTTTTTATCGCGAAACCCGATATTCTTAAATTTTGTTACGCAAGAGCTTCACTCCTGCGCCCGCCAGTCATTCAGAAACTGCTTGAGGACCGACAGGTTGGAGATGACAACCCAGACGCGATGTTCACCGATCGTACGCCCTTAGCGTTGTTTAGCGGGAAACCAACGCCATGCCCTCTGAACCCCGCCAGACTACATTCTGCTCCCGATGAGTTGATTGATTCCCCGTGTGCCGCGCGACTGTTTGCTGAATCAACTGGCAACGAGCGATGGGGTAAGCGTCGCCTATATTTTTCTTCGCGTATTGTCCGGCCTTGCACATTTTGTCCTCATGGTGCGAGGCGCCATGGCCAACTCGCGCGCGCGGTCGCCGTCTCCTATGCGGTTCACATTGCTCAAACCGTGACGGTCAAATCTCTTGTGGCCCTGGCTTTTGTGAATCGTTCTCGCCGGGAACGGTCGCGATATTGATGCTCCGGCTCGAGCGCTTCGCCTGAGACTGTTCGGCTGTCTGCCGAACTGCCGTTGTGATGGTGATCGTCTCGCCGGGCTTTTTCGGATGGCCCGCCACCCGAAGCTCGAAGAGCGAAGGGTGGTGCCCCTAGCCGGGATCGAACCAGCACTCCTTGCGGAACTCGATTTTGAGTCGAGCGCGTCTACCAATTCCGCCATAGGGGCTCAGGCCGGGCGGCCTGGATGGGCGCGGACTATACGGGCGGACGCCCTTTCGTCAACAGGGCTGTTGCCGAATTGCCCGKSCGYCCGCTTCAAAAGCRTTGGCTGCGGCGCTTTGGGTCCTTGCTTCGCCCCTTCCGGTGACCGAAAACCGCTAMGMCGTTTTGGGCGACAYGCATTAGGAGAGCCGATGCTTCGCGGACTTTACGACTGGACGCTGTCGCTGGCGGCGCGCAAATCCGCCGAATGGTGGCTGGCCTTCATCGCCTTCGTCGAAAGCTCCGTCTTCCTGGTCCCGGCCGACGTGCTGTTCCTGCCGATGGCGCTGTCGAAGCCCGAGCGCGCCTATCGCTATGCGCTGATCGCAACCGTGGCCTCGGTTCTCGGCGGCGTCGCCGGCTGGTTCATCGGCCACTACGCCTATGAGGCGGTCGCCAAGCCGGTCCTCGAATTCTACGGCAAGTATGACGAATTCGAGCAGTTGCGCACGTCTTCAGGCATCGGCTTCATCATCCTGATGCTGGTCACCTCCGGCGCCGCCCATCTGCCGCCGATCAAGGTGGTGACGATCCTGTCCGGCGTCATCGGGGTGAACTTGCTGCTTTTCGTCGGGCTGGCCATCGTGGCGCGCGGTGCTCGCTTCCTGCTGCTTGCCTGGCTGCTGCGCCGCTACGGCGAGTCGATCAAGGAATTCATCGAGAAGCGGCTGGGATTGATCGTCGGCGCCGCTGCCGCTGCCCTGATTTTGCTCTATATCCTCGTCAGATACGCCCACGGATAAAACCAAGCGAGCGGACCTATCGATGACAGCCACCATGAATATCGAAACCGGGCGCCAGCGGACCCGCGCCGCGCTTTTCCTTGCCGTCGCCATGGCCGCGACCGTCGGCTCCGCGCTCGCTTTCCAGTATATCGGCGGCTACATCCCCTGCCACCTTTGCCTCGAGCAGCGCACCCCCTACTATGTCGGTGCGCCGCTGATGCTCGTGGCGGGCCTCGCCTCGATGCTGCGCGCGCCGGCCTGGGTCACGCGCGGCCTGCTGGCGATCGGCGGCCTGCTGATGCTCTACGGCCTCTATCTCGGCGTCTACCATTCGGGCGTCGAATGGGCATGGTGGCCGGGGCCGGCGGATTGCACGGCTGGAGCCGGCCCGGTGGACACCGGCGGCAAGGGCGTGCTCGACGCGCTCGACAAATTCGTGCCGCCCTCCTGCGACAAGGCCGCGCTCCGTATCCTCGGCCTGTCGCTCGCCGGCTGGAACGCCATCGCCAGCCTCATCCTGGCAGCCGTCGCCTTCCGCAGCGCGCTTTCCCGCGACTGAGCCAATTCCCATTGGGATGGCACGACGCAGAGTTCGTCCAGAAATTCGCCAGCCCGGATTGGCTAGTGCGGCTTTCGAGAACCGGCCTACGCCGGCCGTAGCCCTACTTTAACTGCAACGCCGCTCATCAGTGCTTCGGCCGGCGAAGGCCGGAAGCGCAGAAAGCTGCGGCAGACGGCCGGGCTCGCGGATTTCTGCCGAACTCTAAGGTTCCAGTTCGACATCCCAGTACAGATAATCCATCCAGCTTTCATGCAGATGGTTGGGCGGGAACAGGCGGCCGTTGTTGTGCAGGTCGTGCACCGTCGGCTGGTAAGGTTTCTGCAGCGGCCACATCTTGGCCTGCGCCGGCATCATGCCGCCTTTCCGGAGATTGCAGGGCGAGCAGGCGGCAACGACATTCTCCCAGGTCGTCGCCCCGCCGCGATGGCGCGGGATGACGTGGTCGAAGGTCAGATCGTCCGGCGTGCCGCAATACTGGCACTGGAAGCGATCGCGCAGGAAGACGTTGAAGCGCGTGAAGGCGGGATGCCTCGAAGGCTTCACATAGGCCTTGAGGCTGACCACGCTCGGCAGCTTCATCGAGAAAGTCGGCGAGGAGACCGCGTGCTCGTATTCGGCGACAATGTTGACCCGGTCGAGGAACACAGCCTTGATGGCGTCCTGCCACGACCAGAGCGACAGGGGATAATAGCTGAGCGGGCGGTAGTCCGCATTCAGCACCAGCGCGGGAAGCCCATCCGGAGATACGGCAACCGTCACGTCTTGGCCTCCTTGGTTCCAGAACCGAACGGCGCGGATACTGTAAGCCCGACATGACAGGGATGTGAAGCAGATTGTCGCTCGCCGAAATGGTCAAAAATGCATGATTTTCAGGCTTTTTTGGCTATTTCGGCAGGGGGCGCCGCGTCCCTGCCCTTCAGTTCGCGATAGTAAGCCCAAAAAAGCCGCGACGCGACACCTCGCCACGGGCTCCATGATTCGGCCAGCCGGATAAGCATTTTCTCCGGCGGACGCGGGTCGATGCCGAGTGCATGGCCGACCGCGCTCTGCAAGGCGACGTCACGCGCCGGGAAGACGTCGGGGTGGCCGGCGGCGAACAGAAGATAGCACTCCGCGGTCCAGGGACCGATGCCCGGCACCACCGTCATCGCAGCGATCGCCTCGCCGGCATCGAGCGAGCAGAGGCGATCGAGATCGAGCCCGCCGGCCACGGCCTCGGCGATGGCGATCAGTCCACGCTGCTTCGGTCGCGACAGCCCCGCCTCGCGAAACATGTCCTCGCCGGCGCAGAGAATACCTTCCGGCGTCAGCGGATCGACCAGCCTCGTCAGCCGTCCGAAGATGGCATCGGCGCTCGCGCGGGATACTTGCTGCGAAACGACAATCGAGGCAAGGCTCCTGAATCCCGGTTCCGAGAGCCTGAGCGGGATCTCGCCGGCCATGCCGCGCACCTTCTCCAGCCGCGGATCGATGCGACAGAGCGCGTCGAGCCCCGCCGCAATATCGTCGAGCGAGCCGATGCGTTGCATGTTTGGCTGTTCCCAGGTCGATCGCGAAGTGGCAATTGATGGCCAAGAGACTGTTTCGAAATTTGCTCTGGCGAGCCATATGGTGGTGGTTTCGAGAACCGGAGCGCAGCGGACATTCAAGTCCGTGAGCACCGGAAGCGCAGAAAACGCCACCAAGTGGCCGCCAGAGTAGAATTTCCAAACAGTCTCTAACTATCAACCGGCGGAAGCGCCTTTCAACCCGAATACCGCCTCAGACATGACGCTCCTGACATTCCGTTTCGCTCCGAGCCCGAATGGCGAATTGCATCTCGGCCATGCCTATTCGGCGCTGCTCAATCAGCAGATGGCCATGCAGGCAGGCGGGCGACTGCTGCTGCGCATCGAGGACATCGACATCGCGCGCTGCACGCCGCAATTCGAGGCCGGCATCTACCGCGACCTCGAATGGCTGGGGCTGGCCTGGGAAGAGCCGGTACGCCGCCAATCCGAGCATTTTTCTGAATACCGGGCGGTGCTCGACCGGCTGATCGCCGAGGAATTGGTCTATCCGGCCTTCATGAGCCGGGGCGAAATCCGCGCCTTCATCGCCGAGACCGAGAAACGCGGCCGCGGTTGGCCGCGCGACCCGGACGGCGTGCCGTTCTATCCGCCCCTGGACAAGGCATTGCCGGTGAAGGAGCGCAAGCGGCGGATGGCGCAGAACATGCCTTTCGCCTGGCGGTTGGATGTCGGCGCGGCAATCCAGCGCGCTGCGGCCGACCTGTCATGGACCGAATTCACCGATGAAACGATGTCCGCGGTGCGCACCATTGAAGCGCGGCCGCAGGAATGGGGCGACGTCATCATAGCCCGACGCGACATCCCGACCAGCTATCATCTGGCCGTCGTCGTCGACGATGCGCTGCAGGGCATCAGCCATGTCGTGCGYGGGCAGGATCTYTATTCGGCRACCGGCGTGCAACGCCTGCTGCAGGAATTGYTCGGCCTCTCCCAGCCGCGCTACTTCCACCACCGCCTGATCCCCGGCCCGGACGGCAGGAAGCTGTCGAAGAGCCTCAAGGACACAGGGCTCGCCACGCTCCGGGAAGCGGGCGCGTCGCCGCGGGATATCCGGCAGCTGGTGGCCCTTTGACTACAAGCGGGCCAGGCCAGCCTTGATGAGCGCCATCACGCTGATGAAAATGAAGGCGCCGCTCAGRCCCCAGGCCACCGCGAGCCTGATGTCCCTGAAGGCGATGCCATGCTCGTTGGCGACCATGACGGCGACGAAAAAACCCAGCGTGAAGAGCAGCGTGTTGCCGGTCGAGCCGAAACCGTCGTCCCTCATGATGGCGTCGAGCGCCGTGCCGAAGAAGAAGCCGAAGACGGCGACGGTCGCGACCGCGAACAACAGCCAGGTCGCACTGAGATGCAAAAGCATGCCTGTTCATGACGTGCCTAACGCCATGCCCCGCACCGGTTGTTGAATTCGGATGAGCTTATGGTTCAACCGTTTCGTTTTGCTTGCCGAATTGAACGGCATTAGAGCAATTGCCGACATAGACCCTTCACCCGCGGCCAGAGCCTTTCTCGCAATGCAGAGCATCAAGCGGTTCATCCCAGCCACCTTCGTCGTCCTGTGGGCGACAGGCTTCATCGGCGCGCGCTATGCCATGCCCTGGGCGGAGCCGTTCACCTTCCTCGCCATCCGCTTCGTCCTGGCGGCGATCCTGTTTGCGGGTCTGACCGTGCTGCTCGGCTCGCGCAAGGCAACCCGCGAGGATGCGCTTCACGCGGTGGTCGCCGGCGTCCTCATGCATGGCGTCTATCTCGGCGCGGTGTTCTGGGCGATCCACCGGGGCATGCCGGCCGGGCTTTCGGCGCTGATCGTCGGCTTGCAGCCGCTGATCACCGCCGTGCTTGCCGGGAAATTCCTCGGCGAGGCGATCCTGCCGCGCCATTGGGCCGGCCTCGCCGTCGGGCTTGTCGGTGTCATCATCGTGCTCTGGCCGAAGCTCGGGACTTTTGGCGGCGGCGTAACGGCCGCGACGCTCGCTGCCTCGATCGTCTCGGTGCTCGGCATGAGCGCCGGAACCATCTGGCAGAAGCGCTTCGCTTCAGGCGGCGACCTGGTGTCGGCGACGATGTGGCAATATGTCGGCGGCTCCGCCGTGATGATCCTGGGCTCGTTCGCCTTCGAGACGCGAACGATCACCGTCAACGGCGAGCTCATCTTCGCCATGGCGTGGCTCGTCCTGGTGCTGTCGATCGGCGCCATCTTCCTGTTGATGGTGATGATCCGCGACGGCGAGATGTCGAAGGTCGCTTCGCTGTTCTACCTGGTGCCGGCCGTCACCGCCGTCATCGCCTGGGCCTTGTTCGGCGAGCAGCTCAGCCTGCCGCAGATTGCCGGCATGGCGGTCGCCACGCTGGGCGTCGGCCTGGCGACGGCGCGGCAGAACAAAGCTCAGCCGGCCAACGCATGATCCCGAACCGAAGGTCGGCGAAAGCAAAAAGCGGGAAGCGGTTTTCGGTCAAGATCATGCTTCAGCCGACTCTCGCGCGCGCCTCGAGGTAGCGGCTGATCGAGGCGTTGAGTTCGCCGCCGAGGATGAAGATCGCTGAAATTATATACAGGAACACCACCGCGATCATGATCGAGGCGAGCCCCGCATAGGTCGTCACATAGGACGAGAAATGGTCGAGATAGGTGGCGAAGATGGTTGAGCCGACCAGCCACCCGATCAGCGTGAAGATGATGCCCGGCACGATGGAAACGAAGCGGCGCTGGCCGGCCGGCAGCCAGATATGCACCGAAAACAGGCCGATGACGATGACGGTCGAGGCGACGACGTAACGCCATACCGTGATCGTGCCCATATAGGGCTTGATCCATTCCAGATGCGACTCCGCCAGCCTGGCGAGCAGCGGCGCGAACACCAGAAGCACGCTGACAGCCAGGAAGCAGGCGGTCGCGATCAGCACGAAGACGATGCTCTGCACCCTTCGATGGATGATGCCGCGCGTCTCGGTGACGCGATAGGCGCGGTTGAGCGAGGTGCGGAGCGCCTCGATGCCGTTCGAGGCGAAATAGGCCGCAAGCAGCACGCCGTAGGTCAGAAGGTCGGTGCGCCGGACGGTGAGCACGTTCTGGACCTCGCGCGCGATCGGCTTGGCGATCTGCTCCGGCCAGGTGTCGAAGACCAGGTGCACAGCCGTGTCGGCGAAGGCGCGCGCGCCGAGGAAGCTCGCCAGCGTCGTGGCGAAGATCAGGAACGGAAACAGCGCCATCAGCGAAGTGATCGCCAGATGGCTGGCCATGGCCCAGCCGTCGTCGGTGTTGAAATGGCCGATCGCATCGTAGAGCACGCGCTTGACGGCGACGATATTCCTGAGCAAGGGCCCGCGCTCCGCTCGATTGTGTCGACGCCGCGAATATGGGAAATGATTGCGGCAAATGGCAACCCCAGGTCAGACAACCATTCCCGGCACGCGCACCGTCGTCGTGACCGGCGCCTCCTCCGGCATAGGGGCCTATTGCGCGCGAGCCCTGAAGGCGGAAGGCTGGCGGGTGTTCGCCACGGCGCGCAAGCCGGGCGACATCGCTGCGCTCGCAGATGACGGCATCGAGGCCTTCTATCTCGACTATCGCGAGCCTCGGTCCATCGCCGCGCTTGCCGATGCGGTGCTGGAGCGTACCGGCGGCACGCTCGATGCGCTTTTCAACAATGGTGCCCACGCACAGGCCGGCGCGGTCGAGGACCTGCCGGTCGAGGCCTTGCGCGAGCAGTTCGAGGCCAATTTCTTCGGCTGGCACGATCTGACGCGGCGCGTCGTGCCGGTCATGCGCAGGCAAGGCCATGGCCGCCTCGTCCATTGCTCGTCCATCCTCGGGCTTGTTCCGGTTCGCTTTCGCGGCGCCTATTCGGCATCCAAACATGCGATAGAAGGACTGATGCTCTGCATGCGCCAGGAACTCGAAGGCAGCGGCATCCACGTCTCGCTGATCGAGCCGGGGCCGGTGACGTCGAGGATCGCCAGCAACGGCCTGGCCTGGTTTCTCAAGAACATCGACCACGAGAATTCGATCCATCGCGCGGACTACCAGGCGCAGCTCGCGCGGCTGGAAGCCGGCGGCAGCGTCTCCAAGTTGAAGCCCGGGCCGGAGGTGGTGCATGGCGCGCTTCGCCACGCGCTTCTGTCACAGCGCCCGCGGCCGCACTATGTGGTAACGGTGCCGGCTAAGATCGGCGTGGTGCTGAAGCGCATCCTGCCGGCGTCCCTTTTCTACCGCGTGCTTGCCGGGCGCGCCTGACGAAAACCGAACTACGAAAACCGAACTGGAGCCAGCTGGATGATCGTCCTGAAAATCCTCGCCATCGTCGCAATGGCCGCCGTGGTGGTCGTGCTGATCCGCGGGCTGATCAACATGATGCGCGGCGGCTCCGCCGTCACMTCGAACAAGCTGATGCAGGCGCGCGTGTTGCTGCAGGCCGTGGCTTTGGCGCTGCTTCTGCTGGTCGTCTATTTTACCCGCAAGTGACGGGGGAGAAGGCGTGGTCAAGCTCAACAAGATCTACACCCGCACCGGCGACGACGGCACCACCGGCCTCGGCAGCGGCGAGCGGCGGCTGAAGTCGGACCTGCGCGTCGAAGCCTACGGCACGGTCGACGAGGCCAATGCCTGCATCGGCATGGCCCGCCTGCACACCGGCAAGGATAACCCCGCGATCGACGACATGCTGTCGCGCATCCAGAACGACCTTTTCGACCTCGGCGCCGACCTTGCGGTGCCCGATGCCGGCAAACCCCTGGACTACGAGCCCTTGCGCATCGTCGCCGCGCAGACCGACAGGGTCGAAAAGGACATCGACCTGCTCAACAAGGACCTGCAGCCGCTGAAATCCTTCGTGCTGAACGGCGGCACGCCGGCGGCAGCGGCCCTTCACCTCGCGCGGACGGTGGCGCGGCGCGCCGAGCGCGTCATGGTGGCGCTGGCGCAGGATCCGGCGGAGCACATCAACCGCGAGGCGCTCAAATACATCAACCGCGTGTCGGACTTTCTGTTCGTCGCCGCCCGGGCGGTCAATGACAACGGAAATGCCGACGTGCTATGGGTCCCAGGCAAGAACCGCTGAGAGACTGTTTCGAAATTCGCTCTGGCGAGTCATATGGTGGTGGTTTCGAGAACCGTAGCGCAGCGGACATTGGGTCCGTGAGCAACGGAAGCGCAGAAAGCGCCAGCAGATGGCCGCYAGAGTAGAATTTCCAAACAGTCTCTGACRGTCGCGCGCGGCGGAAAGGCCCGATGTTCATCCCGCTTTACGACGACAACAGGCTGCGCCACATCCGCCTGCAATATGTGACGATCGGCCTGATCCTGGCGAACGTGCTGGTTTATTCGGCGACCACGCTGGGTGGCGAGAACTTCACCAACGCCGCGGTGCTCGGCCTCAGCTTCATTCCTTCCGTGGTGCACGACAAGGTCGAGCTGTCGCCCGAATTCGTCGTCATTCCCGCGAAACTCAGTTACCTCACCTATTCGTTCCTGCACGCCGACATCTTTCATCTCGGCGGCAACATGCTGTTCCTCTGGGTTTTCGGCGACAATGTCGAGGATGCGCTCGGCTACGTCCGCTATCTTATCTTCTACTTGCTTTGCGCGGCCGCAGGCGCGTTCTTCCAGGGATTGGTGGCGCCGGATTCGCAGGTGCCGCTGATCGGCGCGTCTGGCGCCATCGCCGGCGTCGTCACCGCCTATCTGATCCTCTATCCCAGGGTTAAGGTCTGGATCTTGGCCTTTGCCCGCATTCCGCTGCACATCCCGGCCTTCATACCGCTCATCCTCTGGATTCTGTTCCAGATCGTCATGTTTGCCAGGGGCGGAGAAGACCAGATCTCCTGGGCCTGCCATATCGGCGGCATCATCGCCGGCGCCGTCCTGGTCCTGGTGCTGCGCAGCCGGGGCGTGCCTTTGCTCGCGGGCGCCGACGACGAGCCGGACCCTGCCCCTGCGGCCCGGCAGACGCCCGTTCCGGCCGAGCCCGAGGCGACCTCCGACGCCTCGGCGCCCCAGTGGGGTCGCGGCGCCGCGTCGCGCCGGGACTGAACCGATTTGAATGTGTCGCGGATATTGACGCGCCGGATTGCCGCCACTACGGAAGCGCCACCACACTGGACGGATATTCCGTCCGGAATGTCGGCTTTCGACAACTCTGAACGGGTCCATGCTGCTATAGCGCGCCCGACGATCTCAGGAGAGGTGACAGGAAAATGAAGATCCTTGTGCCCGTGAAGCGGGTTGTGGATGCGAACGTCAAGGTTCGGGTCAAAGCCGATGGCCTTGGTGTCGAGCTCGCCAACGTCAAGATGGCGATGAACCCGTTCGACGAGATCGCGGTCGAGGAAGCGATCCGGATCAAGGAAGCCGGCAAGGCCGAGGAGATCGTCGTCGTCTCGATCGGCCCGCAGCAGGCGCAGGAAACGCTGCGCACCGCGCTCGCCATGGGCGCCGACCGCGCCATCCTGGTCAAGACCGACGAGCAGGCCGAGCCGCTCGGCGTCGCCAAGGTGCTGAAGGGCGTGGTCGAGGCCGAGAAGCCCGGCCTCGTCATCCTCGGCAAGCAGGCGATCGACGACGATTCCAACCAGACCGGCCAGATGCTGGCCGCACTGCTGGGCTGGGCGCAGGGCACCTTCGCTTCCAAGGTGGAACTCGCCGGCGACAAGGCCAAGGTGACGCGCGAGGTCGATGGCGGCCTGCAGACGGTCGAGCTGAAGATGCCGGCGATCGTGACCGCCGACCTTCGCCTCAACCAGCCGCGCTACGCCTCGCTTCCCAACATCATGAAGGCCAAGAAGAAGCCGCTCGACGAGAAGAGCCCGGCCGACTACGGCGCCGACGTCAAGCCGCGCCTCAAGGTGATCAAGACCGAGGAGCCCGGCGGCCGCAAGGCGGGCGTCAAGGTCAAGAGCGTCGCCGAGCTGGTCGACAAGCTGAAGAACGAAGCCGGCGTGCTTTAAGGCGGTCAGGAAAGGATAAAAGAAATGGCTATTCTCCTCATCGCCGAACACGACAACGCAACCCTTTCCGACCAGACCGCCAAGGCGCTGTCGGCGGCGCTGCAGATCGGCTCGGATGTCGATGTGCTGGTCGCCGGCAAGGGCGCCAAGGCCGCGGCCGACGCCGCCGCCAAGCTCAAGGGCGTCCGTAAAGTGCTGCTGGCCGAAGCCGACGAGCTTTCGGAGCGCCTGGCCGAGCCGCTGGCGGCCCTCGTGGTTTCGCTGGCCGGCTCCTATGACTCGATCGTCGCGCCGGCCACCTCGTCGGGCAAGAACGTCGCGCCGCGCGTCGCGGCCCTGCTCGATGTCGCGCAGGTGTCGGAAATCATCGAAGTGGTTTCGCCCGACACCTTCAAGCGGCCGATCTATGCCGGCAACGCCATCCAGACCGTGCAGTCGACCGACGCCAAGAAGGTGATCACGGTGCGCACCGCTTCCTTCTCGGCTGCGCCCGAGGGCGGCTCGGCTTCGGTCGAGACGGTCGGCGCGGCAGCCAATCCGGGCCTCTCCAGCTTCGTCGAGAACAAGCTCTCCGAGAACGATCGTCCGGAGCTGACCTCGGCCAAGATCATCATCTCGGGCGGCCGCGCGCTGGGCTCCTCAGAGAAGTTCCAGGAGGTCATCCTGCCGGTTGCCGACAAGCTGGGTGCTGCCGTCGGCGCCTCCCGCGCCGCGGTCGACGCCGGCTACGCCCCGAACGACTGGCAGGTCGGCCAGACCGGCAAGGTGGTCGCTCCCGATCTCTACATCGCCGTCGGCATCTCGGGCGCCATCCAGCACCTGGCCGGCATGAAGGACTCCAAGGTCATCGTCGCCATCAACAAGGACGAGGAAGCGCCGATCTTCCAGGTCGCCGACTACGGCCTCGTCGGCGATCTCTTCGTTATCCTGCCGGAACTGCAAAAGGCGCTTTGACGCCTTCAACTGTGGCATACTAAATTGTGAAGGGTGGGGTAGACGAAGTCGCCCCGCCCTTTTAGTTTGCACTGCACAAAAAGCGGGCCGCCAAGGCTCAAAGCAATTCCAGGAAAAGTGCGTAGCGGTTTTCTGTCCGGAATTGCGTAGAAGTAAGGAGCAATTCCAGGAAAAGTGCGCAGCGGTTTTCTGTCCGGAATTGCGATAAACAAAGGATGCAATTCCAGGAAAGGTGCGTAGCGGTCTTCCCTCCGGAATTGCGGGAAACAAAGAGATAGGAGCATTTCCCCGCTTCGGAAGAAGCAGAAACGCTCCAGACGGGATCGGGGTAATGAGCAAGATCGAGACAATCGGTATTGTCGGTGCTGGCCAGATGGGGGGCGGTATCGCCCATGTCTCGGCGCTGGCCGGCTACAAGGTTCTGATCCATGACGTCTCGTCCGACCGGATCGAGAAGGGCATTGCCACCGTTAGCGGCAACATGGCCCGCCAGGTCGGCTCCGGCAAGCTCGAGGAGAAGGCGCGCAACGAAGCGATGGCGCGCATTTCGGCCGCCCCGGCCATGGCCGATCTCGCCGCGGCAGATCTGGTCATCGAGGCGGCGACCGAGGACGAGACGGTCAAGCGCAAGATCTACGCGCAGCTCTGCCCGCAGCTCAATCCGGAAGCGATTCTCGCGACCAACACGTCGTCGATCTCGATCACCCGGCTGGCCGCCCAGACGGACCGTCCGGAACGCTTCATCGGCATACATTTCATGAACCCGGTGCCGGTGATGAAGCTGGTCGAACTGGTGCGCGGCATCGCCACCGAGGATCAGACCTTCGAGACCGCCAAGACCTATGTGAAACAGCTCGACAAGACGATCACCGTCTCCGAGGATTTCCCGGCCTTCATCGTCAACCGCATCCTGCTGCCGATGATCAACGAAGCGATCTATACGCTTTATGAGGGCGTCGGCACGGTCGACGCCATCGACACCGCCATGCGGCTCGGCGCCAACCACCCGATGGGCCCGCTGCAGCTTGCCGACTTCATCGGCCTCGACACCTGCCTGTCGATCATGCAGGTGCTGCATGAGGGCCTGTCGGATTCGAAATACCGCCCCTGCCCGCTCTTGGTGAAATATGTCGAGGCCGGCTGGCTCGGCCGCAAGACCGGCCGCGGCTTCTACGACTATCGCGGCGAACATCCGGTGCCGACGCGCTAAGCTTTGTCGATTGAATCGCTCTTCACCTTAGAGCCGGATGATTTCAGGTCTGTTCGACCTGAAATCTGAATCCGGCTCTAAATCAAGGACATAGAGCATGATGTCACCCGAAAACCGCTTCACACTTTTCGGCATCATGCTCTAGCTGGCGCTCAGGATGCCGCGGCAAGCGGCGTGGACGCCGTCTCACGCCTGCGGTCTTCATCCGCCGCAGCGGAAAAGCATCCGCGGCCGGCCGCCTTGGCGGCGTAGCAGGCTGCGTCCGCGCGGGCGATGATCTCGTCCACCTCACCGCAGCCAGCGCGGATCGGCGCCACCCCTATGCTGGCGCCGATCGCATGCGGGCGGCCGTCCCAGTTGAAGTTCAGGTTGCGGATGGCATCGATGATCGAACGCGCCGCGACCGCTCCCCTTGCCGGCGAACCTGATCTCAGGATGACGGCGAACTCGTCGCCGCCCAGGCGCGCGACGATATCCCCCGGTTCCAGCACGTCACGGATCGCGTCGGCGACGCGCTTCAGCAGCGCATCGCCCGCCGCGTGCCCGCCGGTGTCGTTGACCGCCTTGAAATGATCGAGGTCGATGAACATGAACTGGTGCTCGCTTCCGTCGAGGCGGCCCTGATCGACCACCTGCTCCATGGCGCGGATGAAGCTCGAGCGGTTGGCGAGACCGGTCAGCGCGTCATGAGCGGCGGCGTATGCGAGCTGGCGCTGCAGGGCGCGCGCATCGGTGAAATCCTGGAAGACGATGACCAGCCCGCAGAACTCCTGGCGATCGTTGATGATCGAGGACACCATCTGGCGGATGCTGCAGCGGGTATCGTCGCGCCGGACGAGCACGGCGCGGCTGTTCTGGTCGCTGTGATGGCGGTCTCCGGTTGAAGGGCGCGTCAGCCCGATCCGTTGCCCGCTTTCCTCGTCGACCGCCCAATAAACGTGACCGAGCACCTTGCCGAGCGCCTCGCCGGCGGCGACGCCCGTCAGCTTTTCGGCGACCGGGTTCATGAAGGTGACGCGGTTGGCGGCGTCGGTGCAGATAACCGCGTCGCCGATCGACTGCAGCGTTACCTTGAGCCGCTCCTTCTCGTCGGCAAGCATGGCCGCCGAAACCATGAGGCGCGCCTCGGCCTCCTTGCGCCGGGTGATGTCCGTCAGGCTGCCGATGGCCCGGACCAGCCGACCCTCGGCATCGCGCTCGATCACCTTGCCGCGATCGAGGATCCATATCCAATGGCCATCCTTATGGCGCATCCGGAATTCCGCTTCGAAGGAGGACGTGTCGCCGACAAGATGCGCACGGTCGGCCTCGGCGACGCGCTCGCGGTCATCCGGATGGACCATCGTCAGCCAGCGGTCGGGATCGCCATCCAGCTCGCCGTCGTCGTAGCCGAGCATCTTCACCCAGGTTTCGGAGTAGCTCGCGCCGCCCTTGCGCATGTCGACGCTCCACACGCCCTGCCCGGCGCTGGCAAGCGCAAAGTTCCAGCGGGTTTCAGCTTCCGCAATGCGAGCCTCGGTCTGCTTGCGCGCATCGATGTCCTCGATCTGCGATACCAGGTAAAGCGGCTTGCCGGTTTCGTCTTCGCGGATGACCGAGCCGGCAAGCTGCGCCCAGACCGGAGTTCCATCCTTCCTGAGGTAGCGCTTCTCGAAACGGAAGGAGTGAACCATCCCTTCCTTCAGGCTCGTCATCGTCTCGCGACCGATCCGCAGATCGTCCGGATGGGTGATCTGGAAGAAGGTCAGCGCCTCGATTTCCGCACGGTCGTAGCCGAGCATGTCGGCGAAAGCGGCATTGGCCTGAAGTATCCGGCCATCGAGGCCGACGATTGCAACGCCGATCGCCGAATCCTCCATGGCGCGCCGGAAGCGCTGCTCGCTTTCGGCCATCTGCCGGTGGTCATCGATCATCCGGCGGATGAACAGCGCCGCGAGGAGCAGCGTTACGGCCGTTGCCGCGACGGATATCTGCAGGCAGAGCTTCAGCGCGTCCGCGCCGAGCTCCAGGGCGGGCAACAGGACCGACGCGGCCAAGGCAACGAGCCCGACCGCCGTCAACACCAGCGCGGCGCGCTTGTCGGCCCGTGTGCCTTTCCAATCGAACCACGTCACGATGCGATCCATCCCAACCCGCAACTGCACGCCGCCACAACCCTGGCGGAKCGATTTTAAGGAAAGGTTGCTCGGGTGATGGCGGCCGGTCCGCTAACCGGCAAACAATYGCCGGCATGATTAAGGATCGGTGTGCAAGCTACCAGCGCACGAAAAGCCGTCCGCCGATCGCGCCGAGCAGGGTCAGGAAGGCGATCGCGATCGTATACCAGGTGGCGACGAACAACGGCGAATCGTCGAAGCAATGCGCGGCGTAGAAKGTYGCCGCCARRCCGCCTGCGAGCAGGCCGGCGACGGCCCCGGCSAGCACCGGCCTTGTCGGTGCCCCGTAGCGCARCATGCCGAGGAAGATCGCCAACGGACCGATCCCGATCAGCGGGATGAAACTCATGCAGATCATCATGTTGGAGCCGACGAGCCGCCGGCCCCAGTCGGCCTCGGGCACGACGAGAAGCTCCAGGATCACCGCGACCACGACGAGCAAGGGGGACGCCAGCAACCACACCATCGCCCGTCTGGTCGCAGCACCCGGCGTCGAAAGCGCCCGGATCAGGGCAAAGGCGCTGGCGGCAAGCACGAGTGTGAAGACGAACTTCGACATGAAGCGCATCGTATGCATGGCCGGCATGATGTCGGGGCGCGGGCCGATCGTCATGAAGAAGACCACCGCCGCGAACGGCACYGCCACGCCCACGGCCAACCACCAGGCCTTGCCCATCGGCATCGACTTGCTTTTGGCATCGGCGTCGAGCGCCTTGATGAGGTCTTCGGTTCTCATGTCATTGYCGTCCGAACCTTTTSGCGATCGCGGCRAGGCCGCGATGCAGCGACACCCTGACCGCCGTCTCGCTGATGCCGAGCTTCGCCGCCGTCTCGCCGATCGAATGGCCGTCGACCGAGATCGAGGAAACGACCGAGCGCTGCGCCGGCGGCAGTCCATCCAGGGCTCTGGCGACGTCGCGTTCGCTGGCCGTCTCCGTTTCCGGCTCCGCGAAAGTCTCGGCGATCTGGTCGATCTCGACCTCGATACGCCGTCCACGCCTGCGGAAGGCGTCGATAAGCTTGAAGCGGGCGATCGCATAAACCCATGGCAAAACCGGCGCGTCCGCGCGCCAGGTATGCCGCTTCACATGGATGGCCAGCAAGGTTTCCTGCACGACGTCTTCGGGGTCGACCCCGCCCTGGACGATCTTGCGCCGAACAAAGCCGCGAACGAGAGCGGCTATCCGRTGCAGAAACTGGGCATAAGCCCTTTCGTCTCCCGCGATCGCGGCCCTGAGCAGCCCTGAAAGCTCGGCCTCGTCCTTGCCGGTCACAAGAGTTCACCCCCGATGTTCGCGCCTCGGCCCTGGTTTGTTACGTGGCCGGCGAAATAATGTCCAAGCCAAAGTTCGTGGCCTCACGACCGATTGAAGCGATTTTAATCTTGACTATCGTAATCAGGTATTGATAGTGCAGCCGTGCCTGAACCAGGATCACCAGATTGAGGACGACCATGAAATTTGCGCTTTCCACCCTCACCGGCGCCACCGCGCTGGCACTCGGCCTGCTCGCCGGCCCGGCCCTGGCCGAAGATGCCGGCATCGTCGTCTACAACGCCCAGCATGAGAGTCTCGCAAAGGAATGGGCCGCGGGCTTCACCAAGGAAACCGGCATCAAGGTCACGCTGCGCAATGGCGGCGACAGCGACTTCTCCAACCAGATCGTCGCCGAAGGCGCCGCCTCGCCGGCCGATGTGTTTCTGACGGAGAATTCGCCGGCGATGGCGCTGGTCGAAAAGGCCGGTCTGTTCGCGCCCGTCGACGCCGGCACCCTGGCCCAGGTACCGCAGGAATATCAGCCGTCGAGCGGCAAATGGGTGGGTATTGCGGCGCGCAGCACTGTCTTTGTCTACAACAAGGACAAGCTGAAGGAAGGTCAGTTGCCGAAGTCGCTGCTCGATCTCGCCGATCCGAGCTGGAAGGGTCGCTGGGCCGCCTCGCCGGCCGGCGCCGATTTCCAGGCCATCGTCAGCGCCCTGCTTGAACTCAAGGGCGAAACCGCGACGGCCGACTGGTTGAAGGCGATGAAAGAGAACTCCACCGCCTACAAGGGCAACAGCACGGTGATGAAGGCGGTCAATGCCGGCGAGACCGAAGGCGGCGTGATCTACCACTATTATTATTTCGGCGATCAGGCCAAGACCGGCGAGAACAGCAAGCATATCGGCCTGCATTATTTCAAGAACCAGGATCCAGGCGCGTTCGTCTCGATCTCCGGCGGCGGCGTGCTGGCCTCGAGCAAGCACCAGAAAGAGGCACAGGCCTTCCTGAAGTGGGTCACCGGCAAGGGCGGCCARGACGTGCTGAAGACCGGGACCTCGTATGAATACGCGGTCGGCAAGGGCGACGGCTCSAACCCGAAGCTGGTGCCGCTGGCCGACCTGCARGCGCCGAAAGTCGACCCGGCGACGCTGAACTCCAAGAAGGTCATCGATCTGATGACGCAAGCCGGCTTGCTTTAGTTCGCGTTCGTCCTAAAAGGGCTACCGACTGCGCTCCTGCGGGAATTCGCTTTCCGCGGGAGCGTTCTGTTTTGGAGATGGTATCGTCGATGACGATCATCTGCGTTTCCGGCCGCCCTGGCGGCTCCTCAGGGCGCCTCCGCCGACCGGCGGCAGCGGCGCGGCGGCCTGCCTGATGCAATCGGCGATCGATCTCACGCGTTCAGGCCTGCCGGCCGCCGGGAGACGGAGCCGGCGATCCGTGTCATGGATCCTGCTCGCCGCGGCCCTGGTCGCGCTGATCGCCCTGCTGCCGCTTGCCTTCATCGTCTGGGTCGCGATCCAGGCCGGCTGGGAGACCGTGCTGGCTCTGGTCTTTCGTCCCCGTGTCGGCGATCTCCTGGTCAACACCATCCTTCTGGTGGCGGTGTCCGTGCCGATCGCCATCGCGCTGTCGGTGGCGCTGGCCTGGCTGACCGAGCGCAGCGACCTGCCGGGCAATCGCTTCTGGTCCTGGCTGTCGGTGGCGCCGCTTGCGATTCCGGCCTTCGTGCACAGCTACGCCTGGATCAGCCTGGTGCCCGGCCTGCATGGGCTGTGGGCCGGCGTGCTCGTGTCCGTCATTGCCTATTTTCCGTTCCTCTACCTGCCCGTTTCGGCGGCGTTGCGCCGGCTCGACCCGGCGTTGGAAGATGCCGCGGCAGCCCTCGGCCTTGGTCCCTGGAAGGTGTTTGCGCGTGTCGTGCTGCCGCAACTGCGGCTGGCTATTTGCGGCGGCTCGCTGCTGGTCGGCCTGCATCTGCTTGCCGAATACGGCCTCTACGTGTTCATCCGCTTCGACACCTTCACCACCGCAATCGTCGACCAGTTCCAGTCGACCTTCAACGGCCCCGCGGCCACCATGCTTGCCGCCGTTCTGGTCGCCTGCTGCTTCGCGCTGCTCGCAATCGAGGTAATCGTGCGCGGCGAGGAGCGCTAYGCCAGGGTCGGCTCMGGCGCCGCGCGCAAACAGCAGCGCGTCCGGCTCGGCCGTGCAACGCTGCCTTGCCTTGCGCTGCCCACCGCCGCCGCGCTGCTTTCGCTTGGCGTGCCCTTCGTCACCGTGGGCCGCTGGCTGCTCGCCGGCGGCAGCGATGTCTGGCGCTGGGACGAGATCGGCCTGGCGCTCGGCCAGACGCTGTTCCTGGCGATCGCCGGCGCGCTGCTCGCCACCGTCGCCGCCATGCCGATGGCGTGGGTCTCGATCCGTACGCCGGGGCGCTTGCAGCGCCTGCTCGAGGGCTGCAACTACATCGTCGGCGCGCTGCCGGGTGTCGTGATCGCGCTGGCGCTGGTCACCATCACCGTGCGCGTCGCTCTGCCGCTCTACCAGACGCTCTTCACCATCCTGTTCGGCTATGCGCTGATGTTCCTCCCGCGCGCGCTGATCAGCCTGCGCGCGTCGATCGCGCAGGCTCCTGTGGAACTCGAGCGCGCCGCTTCGAGCCTCGGCCGTCCGCCGCTGAGCGCGTTGTGGTCGACGACGATCCGGCTCTCGGCGCCGGGGGCTGCCGCCGGCATGGCGATGGTGGCGCTCGGCATCACCAACGAGCTGACCGCCACCCAGATGCTGGCGCCCAACGGCACCCGCACGCTGGCGATGGCGTTCTGGTCCTACAGCGGCGAGATCGACTACGCCTCCGCCGCTCCCTATGCGCTGATCATGGTGGCCATGTCGCTGCCGATGACCTTAATGCTCTACGTCCAGTCGAAGCGGATGGCCGGGCGATGAGCTTCCTCGAACTCAGCGGCGTGGCGAAGCACTATGGCCCGGTGGCGGCGCTGGCCGGCGTCGACTTGCAGGTCGAAAGCGGCAGCCGCACCGCGATCGTCGGCCCGTCGGGCTGCGGCAAGACCACCTTGCTCAGGCTGATCGCCGGCTTCGAGGCGCCCGACCGCGGCCGCATCGCCCTCGACGGCGAGGTGCTTGCCGATGGCTACGCCGCCGTGCCGGCGCATCGCCGCGGCATCGGCATCGTCGCGCAGGACGGCGCCCTGTTCCCGCATCTGAGCATCGCCGACAATATCGGCTTCGGCATGCCGCGCGGCGAGGACAAGCGCATGGAGCGCATCGTCGAGCTCGCCTACACGGTCGGGCTCGACAAGGCGATCCTCAAACGGCGCCCGCACCAGCTCTCCGGCGGCCAGCAGCAGCGCGTGGCGCTTGCCCGCGCGATGGCCATGAAACCCAGGCTGATGCTTCTCGACGAGCCTTTCTCGGCGCTCGACACGGCCTTGCGCGCCTCGATGCGCAAGGCCGTGGCCGAGCTTCTGGAGATCGCGGGCATCACCACCATACTGGTCACCCATGACCAGGCCGAGGCGCTGTCCTTCGCCAGCCAGGTCGCCGTGATGCGCGACGGTCTGTTCTCGCAGGTCGGCACGCCGCGCGAGCTCTATTTCCAGCCGAGGGACAGGATGGTTGCGGAATTCCTCGGCGACGCCATCATCGTGCCGGCCAGGATCGACGACGGCTTCGCCATCTCGCCGCTTGGCCGCATCGCCGTCGATACGACCGGGCGGCGCGACCTCGCGCGCATCATGCTGCGGCCCGAGCAGGTGCTGTTGAGGCGGACCTCGCGCGAAGGCATGTCGGGTACGCCGGACATGCTGTTCGGCGAAGTCACCGACTGCGAATTCGCGGGCTCGATCTGCACCGTCGCGGTGCGGCTGCTGAACAGCCCCGATCCGCCGGACGCCGCGGCGATCGGCAACACGCCGCTGGTCCTGCGCAGGACCGGGATGGACGCGCCGGCAGTCGGCGAGATCGTGCGCCTCACCGTCTCCGGCAAGGCGCATGTGTTTGCTTGACCCCCATCTTGAAAATAATGCACTTCTGCATTATTTTTTCGCTCGGAGGCTGCATAATGACAACATTGACGGTTACAGCACGGGGCCAGGTCACATTTCGGAAAGACGTGCTCAAGCACCTCGGCATCCAGCCCGGCGACAGGATCAGGCTTGATCTTTTACCCGGTGGGCGAGCCGAGCTGAAAGCCGACCAAGGCAAGGGCTCCTGGCAAGAGCTGAGCGGGATGCTTAAGGGCAAGACGAACGGCGCGCAGCTTTCGATCGAGGAGATCAACGATGCGATCGCCGACGCCGGCGCTTCGGCCGGGAGGCGCGGAATCGAGCGCAAGTGAAGATCAGCCTCGACACGAACGTGCTGTTGCGCCTTATCGTCGGGGATGACGCGGCGCAGCAACAGACAGCGGCCGAGGCCCTGGAGGGAGCCGAGTTGGTCGCGATCAGCGTTCAAGCCCTCTGTGAATTTGTTTGGGTGCTGGATAGAAGTTATCGGGTTGCGCGGCCCGATATATCCGCCTCGATCCGCCGCATCCTAGACATGCGCAATGTCGTAGCCAACCGACCAACGATCGAAGCGGGCCTGGCTGTACTCGACGCCGGCGGAGATTTCGCGGATGGCGTGATCGCGTTCGACGGTCAGTGGCTTGGCGGCGAAACCTTCGTCTCCTTCGATCGGAAAGCGGTAAAGCTGGTCGAAGGGCAGGGAACGCCCACACTGTTGCTTGGGTAGTCTACCGCACGCGCTCGCCCGTCGCCGGCGACCAGAGCGGCCAGTTCTCCAGGAAATCGCAGCTGTGGATGACGACACGGGCGCCGTCGATCAGGATGATCGAATAGGCGGGCGGCGCCTGTTCGACCACCTCGTCGCCCACCAGGTCGAGCACAAAGCGGGCATGCAGGCCGCGCTGCGCCGAAAACGGGATGCCGGCCACCGTGCCGGCGATGTCGCGATGGACATGGCCGAAGAAGATATAGCCGACATTGCCGTGGCGCGTCAGCACATCGAGCAGGCGCYGCGGCTGCTCGAGGCCGAGCGGATCGAGGATGGTCAGGCCAAGCGCGACCGGAGGATGATGCAGGAAGAGATAGGCGGCCTTGCCCGCGGCCTCCGATAGCCGCGCGTCGAGCCAGGCGAGCCGGCTGTCGCACAGCTGCCCCGTGACGCGGCCTTCCGCCAGGCTGTCGAGGAAGATCAGCCGGCCCTCGGGCGCGTCGAAGACCGATTGCGCGAAACCGTTGTCGTCGGTCCCGTTCTCCGGGAAGGCGGCTATGAGATTGGCGCGCCGGTCGTGGTTTCCGGGCAGCAGCCGGTAAGGCACCGAGAGGCGGCTGAGAGCCGATTTAAGGTCGGCATAGGCTTCAACCTCGCCGGACTCGGTCAGGTCGCCGGTGAAGATGCAGAGCGTCGCGTCGCCGTGACGCGCATTGATGTGGTCGATGCAGCGGTCGAGCCGTTCACGCAGGTTCGCGCCGTAGCGGATTTCGCCCCGGCGGCCGAGATGGACGTCGGTGACCTGGATGATTTTCATTCCGTGCATCCTCGCTGCAAGAATCGGTGCCGGCCAGGCTTACAGCGCAGGCTCCGGCACCGACGCCTTGAACACGTCGAGCCGGCCGCCGGTCTCCGACGAGAAGAAGTGCAGATCCTGCTCCGCGAACTGCAGGCCGATCGCACTGCCCGGCTCGGGATGAACGGTCTCCGAGGTCACCACCGAGAAAGGCGCTCCGTCGAGATCGACATAGATCACCCGCCCGGCGCCCAGTTCCTCGACGAGGTCGACGGTGGCCTCCAGCGCGCCCGGTGTCCCGGCCGCCACCATGCGCACCGCTTCCGGCCGGATGCCGACCGCGACCTTCGTACCAACCGGCAGGCCAGCGCGCGAGACATTGAGCTTGCGACTGTCGCCGAGCAGCGACAGCCCGTCGAGCGTGACCGTGCCTTCGAGCATGTTCATGGCCGGCGCGCCGACGAAGGTCGCCACGAAGCGGCTCGCCGGCCGGCTGTAGACCTCCGCTGGACTGCCGACCTGCTCGACGCGGCCGCCATTCATCACCACCAGCCGGTCGGCGAGCGTCATTGCCTCGACCTGGTCATGCGTGACGAAGACGGATGTTGCGTTGAGGCGCCGGTGCAGCTTGCGGATCTCGGAACGCATCTGCACGCGCAGCTTGGCGTCGAGATTGGAGAGCGGCTCGTCGAAGAGGAAGACCTTGGGTTCCCGGATCATGGCGCGGCCCATGGCGACACGCTGGCGCTGGCCGCCCGAAAGCGCCATCGGCTTGCGGTCGAGCAGATGTTCGAGTTCCAGGACGCGGGCGACCGCCTGGATGCGCTGGGTGCGCTCGGCCGCCGGAACGCCGGCCACCTTGAGCGAATAGCCGATGTTCTGCGAAACGCTCATRTGCGGATAGAGCGCGTAGTTCTGGAACACCATGGCGCAGCCGCGCTCGCGCGGCTCGAGCTTGTTGACCACCGTGCCGTCGATGGCGATCGTGCCGTCGGAAATCTCTTCCAGTCCGGCGATCATGCGCAGCAATGTGGACTTGCCGCAGCCGGACGGACCCAGGATGACGACGAATTCGCCCGAGGCGAAATCGAGGTCGACGCCGTGCACGACCTGCGTCTTGGCGTAGTTCTTCTTGACGCCGCGAATGGTGATGGAGGCCATTGTCCGTCTCCTTATTTCTCGGTGGCGATAAGGCCACGCACGAACCAGCGCTGCATCAAGACCACGACGATCAGCGGCGGCAGCATGACGATGAGCGTGCCGGCCATGGCGATGTGCCATTCGGGAGCCCCGCCGACATTGGGAATGAGCTGCTTGAGTTCCGTCACCGCCGTTGCGTGGCTGGCATCCGTGGTGATGAGCAACGGCCACAGATACTGGTTCCAGGCCCACAGGAACATGATGGTGCCGAGCGCCGCCATGTTGTTGCGCGACAGCGGCAACAGGATATCGATGAAGAAGCGCAAGGCGCCGGCGCCGTCCATGCGCGCGGCCTCGGTCAGCTCATCCGGCACTGTGAGGAAGAACTGGCGGTAGAGGAAGGTGCCGGTGGCAGTGGCGATCAACGGCAGGATCAGGCCGGTATAGGAATTGAGCAGCCCAAGGCTGAGCGAGCGTCTGTCTCTTATACACATCTAGATGTGTATAAGAGACAGGCCCAAGGCTGAGCGAGACCTGCACGCCCGATATCTTCTCGATCAGCCAGCTGATCCCGGTCACGTCCAGGATCGCCTGGTAGGGCGAGAGCACGTTGGCGACGACCGCATAGGTCGGCACGATGCGCACTTCGAGCGGCAGCATCAGCGTGACGAAGATCAGCCAGAAGATCAGCGTCCGGCCTGGATAGCGGAAATAGACGATCGAGAAGGCGGTGAGTGCCGAGATGATCACTTTCCCGGCGGCCACGCCCGCCGCCATGATGAAGCTGTTRAGCAGCTTCGGACCGAGGTCGGCCGTCGTCCAGGCGGTCTTGATGTTGACCCAGAAATCGCTGCCCGGCAGCAGCGACATCGGCACATCGTTGACGTCCTTCAGATTGTGCGAGGCGGCGATCGTCACGATGACGAACGGCGCCACGCAGAAAACGAAGCCGACGAACAGGATGAGATGGGTGAAGAAGTTGAGGATTGGGGTGCGCTCTACCATGGCCGCCTCACCGGTAATGCACGCGCCGCTCGATGAAGCGGAACTGGACGATGGTGAGCGCGACGATGAGCAGCATCAGGATGATGCTCTGCGCGGCCGCGCCCGAGTAGTCGAGGCCTTTGAAGCCGTCCGAATAGATCTTGTAGACCATCAGATTGGTGGCGTTGGCCGGGCCGCCGGAGGTCATGATGTCGACGATGCCGAAGGAATCCTGGAAGCTCTCGGTGATGTTGATGACCAGGAGGAAGAAGATGGTCGGCGTGATCAGCGGGAACTGGATGTCCCGGAAGCGCCTGATGACGCCGGAGCCGTCCATCGCGGCTGCCTCGATCAACGAACGCGGGATCGCCTGGAATGCGGCGAGGAAGAAGATGAAATTATAGCCGACATATTTCCACGAGAAGGCGACGATGACGGAAGCCATGGCAGCGGCGCCGTCGAGGCCCGGATCCCAGAAGCCTGGCCAGAACTTGTTGACGACGGCCATGAAGCCGGCTTCCGGCGCAAGGATGAAGCGGAAGGCCATCGCCAGCGCGGGGGCSGCGATGCCATAGGGCCAGATCAGCACGACGCGATAAAGCCGCGAGCCGGCAAGCTGGCGGTCGGTCAACGCGGCGAGCACCAGCGCGATCACCATCGCGAGGCCGGTGCTGATCGCCGCGAAAACCAGGCTTGCGGTGATCGAGTTCCAATAATCGGCGCTGGACAGGATCGAGCGGAAATTGTCGAGGCCGACCCAGATGTTGCCGCCGCCCCAGGGCTGCTGCAGTGTCAGCGACCAGTAGACGGCCTGACCGGCCGGCCAGTAGAAGAAGGTGAAGATCAGCAGCAGTTGCGGCACCGCGAACAGGATGCCTATCGTCCATTTGCCGAAAGTGACGCGCTTTTCCATCAATCCGCCGACGATGCCTAGAGCCGGATGATTTCAGGTCTGTTCGACCTGAAATCTGAATCCGTCTCTAAATCAAAGAGATAGAGCATGATGTCGTCCGAAAACCGCTTCACACTTTCCGGCATCATGCTCTAGAGCCGGATGATTTCGGGTCGAGTCGATCCGAAATCTGACTCCGGCTCTAAATCGAGAAGATAGAGCATGATGTCGCCCGAAAACCGCTTCAAACTTTTCGGCATCATGCTCCGCTCCGGATATCAAGCAGCCGCCCGCCGAGTTTCGGCGGGCGGCCTCGAAATGTCCACCGTTAGGGCAGCGTCTTGTTCGGATAGGTCTGCTGGAAGCGGTCGAGGATCGCGTCGCCATTCTTGGCGAGAGCGTCGATGCCTGCCTGAACGCTGACCTTGTTGGCGAAGATCGCCTGCATCTGCGTGCCGAACTCGGCGCGGATCTGGGTGAAGTTGCCCAGACGGATGCCGCGCGTGATGTCGGTGGGCTCGGAGGCGGTGAGGCTGGCGATAGCCACTTCACGGCCCTTGTAGGGCGCCTTGTCGTAGAAGCCGCTGGCCTTCATGTACTCGAAGCCCGACTTCGTCACCGGAATGTAGCCGGTGTTGGTCGACCAGAACAAAGCGGTCTTGGGGTCGTGGATGAAGTTGAGGAACGCGGCCGCGCCCTTGTATTCGGCGTCCGACTTGCCGGACAGCACCCACAGCGAAGCGCCGCCGACCAGTGAGTTCTTGCGGTCGGTGCCGGCATAGGTCGGGAGCTCGGCGACATCCCAGTTCATGCCTTCCTTCTGGGTCTTGCCGACGGTGCCGTGGTCGCCGACCGAGGTCAGGATGAGCTGGCAGGTGCCGGTGGCGAAGGCCTGCACCATATCCTGGCCGAGATCCTTCGACTTGATCTTGATCAGGCCGGCGTCATACCACTTCTTGAGATCGGTAACGTACTGGACGAACTTGGTCTTGTTCATTTCCAGGCGGGCGTCGAGGCCGTCATAGCCGTTGTTCTTGGTGGCGATMGGCTGGTTGTGGATGGCCGAGAACTGCTCCATCAGCTGCCAGCTTTCGTTGCCGGAGATGTTGATCGCCATCGGGCAATCATAACCGGCGTCCTTCAGCGCCTTGAGGTCGGCGCCGACGTCTTCCCAGGTCTTCGGCGCTTCGGTCTTGCCGATCTTGGCGAAGGCGTCCTTGTTCCAGTACATCAGCGCYGTCGACGAGTTGAACGGGAAGGACAGCATTTCGCCCTTGGACGTCGCGTAGTAGCGGGCGATGCCGGGGAAATAATCGGCGTAGTCGATCTTGTAGCCGTTTTCTTCCATCAGCTTGTCGGCGGGCTTGTAGGCGCCCGACAGCATCATGGTGGCGGTGCCGACGTCATAGACCTGGACGACGGYGGGCTGCTTGCCGGCGCGGAAGGCGGCGATGGTGTTCTGCAGCGTGGCGTCRTARTTGCCCTGGCTGGTGCAGACGACCTCGTAATCCTTCTGCGAGGCGTTGAAGTTCTTGCAAAGCGTGTCGACGACACGGGCGAGATCGCCCGACAGGCCGAACCAGAAATCGAACTTGACCGGCTCCGCAACGGCAGGCGCCGCGAGCGCGATGCTGAACGCGCCTGCGGCAAGGGCAGCAAGGCCCCGCTTGATGATCGTCATGGTTTTTCCCTCTTGAGTGGCAATTGACAAGGTTTTGCGCAAGTCCTTGCCCGCTCTCTTAGAGAAGGTATGTGACAGTTCTGTTGTGGCCCCATGCCCGGCAGGCGGGGCCCTGTGGACAGCCCGTCTCTCCTCCCCTCGGCGGTCGCGCCGGCATGAAAACGTCACATCGGCGCTCTAGGAAGCTAGGGCGCCGGAACGTGGTGTAAAGACCRCCYGTGATTAACCGGCTAACTGGATGGAACGATATGCTGGTCCCGCAGCTCACGCATGTGCCGATGACCGAACGCAAGGCGATGCGGGAAGGTCCGCGCGACAGCGCAACCCATTTGCGCCACGCCGCCGCAATACCCGCGCTGGGCGAGATCGAGATCGGCGGCAAGGCATCCCTTGGGCATGCCGGCGAAAGCCTGAAGGTGATGACCTGGAACGTCGAGCGGCTTCGCAATGTCGATGCGATCGCCGCGACGATCGCCGACCAGGCGCCGGACGTCGTGTTGTTGTCCGAGGTCGACAAGGGCATGGCGCGCTCCGGCAACGGCCATCCGCTGAGCCGGCTTGCCGAGAAGCTCGGCCATGCTTTCGCCTATGGCGTCGAGTTCCTCGAACTGGGCACCGGCAATGAGACCGAACAGGCGACGAACGGAAAAGCCGAGAACGCGGAAGGCTTCCACGGCAAYGCCATAACCAGCGCTGTTCCGCTGCTGCGGCCTTTCCTGGTCCGGCTGGATGCGGCCGGCGCCTGGTTCCGGCCGGAGCACGGCCAGCCGCGTATCGGCGGGCGCATGGCGATCGGCGGCCAGGTGCTGCTCGGCGACCGCCGCGTCAGTGTCGTCTCGGTGCATCTCGAAAACCGCACCAACCCGGCCGGCCGCGCCGACCAGATGCGCCATCTGCTCGATGCCATCGACAAGTATGACGCGGAGGCGCCAGTGCTGATCGGCGGCGATTTCAACACGCTGACCGCGACCCACGACGAGCGGCATGCCGACCCGGCCGCATGGCAGGCGCGTCTGGCCGCCGAACCCGACAGGTTGATCCGGGCCGAACGCCACGAGCCGCTTTTCGCGGTGCTTGCCGAGCGCGGCTACAGCTGGCGCGACGCCAACACGCTCGACCAGCCAACCCAGCGGCGCGCGGCCGGCGATCCGAGCCCGGTCGGCCGCATCGACTGGTTCTTCACCCGCGGCCTTGCGGCAAGCGCGCCCGCGACCCTGCCTGCGCTGTTGCCGGACGGCAGCCCAAGTTCCGACCACGACGCATTGGTGGTCACTGTCGGCGTGGGGTGAAAGCCGCGGCGGAACCGTCGCGCTTTCAGGTTTTCAGGACCCCAGCGCGGCTTCCACCAGCCGCTTGGCGTCGGGGCTCGACCATTCGGCGGGTCCGTTCATATGCGCCATCAGGCAGCCTTCGCCGTCGATCAGCATGGTGACAGGCAGGCCGAGCGCCAGGCCGCGTGTCTTGGCCTCGTTGAACAGGCCCATCGTCGAATCGCGGTAGTAACCAAGCGTCTCGATGCCGATGTCCTTGAGGAACTTCTTCGGCTTGGCGTCGTCGCCGGTGTCGACATTGACCGCGACCACCTCGAAGGCGTTGCCGCCCTTTTCCTTCTGCAGCGCGTCGAGCGCCGGCATTTCGGCGCGGCACGGCGCGCACCATGTCGCCCAGAGATTGAGCAGAACCGTCTTGCCGGCATGGTCGGCGATCGTCATCGGCTTGCCGTCGGGACCGTTGAAGGCAAGGCTCTTCACCGATTGCGGCGGATCGGCCGGCTGCAGCGCCGCGACCTGGCCGACGGCCTTGGCCGCGACCTGCTTGGCTCGTGCGGCCTTCGCCGCGCAGGCGACGTCGTCCTTGCTGCCGGCCATGGCGACCTTGGCGGGGGCGTTGTTGCCAGAACCGCTCTCGCTGACATATACCGCGACCGCGCCGGCCAGAACGCCCGCCACCAGGGCAGCCAGGATCAGGCGCGGGGCCGGAATAAAGAATCTATTGCCGTCTGCCATTTTCAAAACTGCTCCGGAGCACGGGTTATAGCAATGAGCGACAAGAAGGCCAGCAACCAGATGTGGGGTGGACGTTTTGCCTCGGGTCCGGCCGCGATCATGGAAGCGATCAACGCGTCGATCGGATTCGACCGCAAACTTTACGCGCAGGACATTCGAGGATCGATCGCCCACAGCGAGATGCTGGCGCAAACGGGCATTATTTCGGCGGCCGATCAAGAAAAAATCGCTCACGGGCTGAACACGATCATGAAAGAGATCGAGGCCGGCACGTTCGAATTCTCGACCAAGCTTGAAGACATCCACATGAATGTCGAGGCGCGGCTTGCCGATCTGATCGGCCCGGCGGCGGGGCGCCTTCACACCGCGCGCTCGCGCAACGACCAGGTGGCGGTCGACTTCAGGCTCTGGGTCAAGGAGGAATGCCAGCGCGTCGCCCGGGCGCTGAAGGACCTGATTGCCGCGCTCCTCGAGCGCGCGGAGGAACATGCCGCGACCGTCATGCCCGGCTTCACCCACATGCAGGCCGCGCAGCCGGTGACCTTCGGCCACCATTGCATGGCCTATGTCGAGATGTTCGGCCGCGACCTCACCCGCGTCCAGGACGCCATCGAACGTATGGACGAAAGCCCGCTCGGCGCCGCCGCCCTTGCGGGCACCAGCTTCGGCGTCGACCGCCACATGACGGCGAAGGCGCTCGGCTTCCGTGAGCCGACCCGCAACTCCCTCGACAGCGTGTCCGACCGCGACTTCGCGCTCGAATTTCTTTCCATGGCGGCGATCTCAGGCACGCATCTGTCGCGGCTCGCGGAGGAGATCATCATCTGGTCGACGCCGCAATTCGGCTTCATCCGCCTGTCGGACTCCTTCTCGACCGGCTCCTCGATCATGCCGCAGAAGAAGAACCCGGACGCGGCCGAGCTGGTGCGCGGCAAGACCGGTCGCATCAACGGCCACCTCGTCGGCCTGCTGACCGTCATGAAGGGCATGCCGCTGACCTACGGCAAGGACATGCAGGAGGACAAGGAGGCGGTCTTCGACGCCGCCGAGACGCTCGACCTGATGCTGGCGGCGACCACCGGCATGGTCCGCGACATGACCGTGAACGCCGCCGCCATGAAGAAGGCGGCCGGCGCCGGCCACGCCACCGCGACCGACCTTGCCGACTGGCTGGTGCGCAACCTCGGCCTCCCCTTCCGCGAGGCTCATCACATCACCGGCCGCGCCGTCGCGCTCGCCGAGGAAAAGAAGGTCGGGCTGGAAAAGCTTTCGCTGCAGGACTTGCAGTCGATCCATCCCGGCATCACCGACGACATCTTCTCCGTGCTCGCCGTGCAGAATTCGGTGAAGAGCCGCGTGAGCTTCGGCGGCACCGCGCCGTCGGAAGTGCGGAAGCAGGTCCGCTACTGGAAAAAGCGGCTGGCCAAGGCCTGATGCCGGGGTGCAATGCGCCGAAAACTCGGCTAAAAGCGGCAGCGCAAGAAATAATCAAACGGTGGATCGATGACCCGAAGCAGGATTTTGGTGACGCTCGCGCTGCTGGCGGCGGTTGTCACCGTCACGGCCTGCGGCAGGAAGTCCGGCCTCGACACCCCCTATGAGGCGGCCGTGCAGGCGCGCAAGGATGCCGAAAAGGCCAAGCAGCCGCTGCCGCCCGAGCCGGAAAAACCGGTCAAGGACAGGAAGTTCATTCTCGACCCCTTGCTCTAGAGCCGATGAGATCGACCCGATCTCGTCCTGCTCCAACGTCCGGAAGCTCCTCTCGTGAACCATTTCGACTACCGTGACGGCGTGCTCCACGCCGAGGATGTGGCGATCCCCGATATCGCCGCTCAAGTCGGCACGCCGTTCTATTGCTATTCGACGGCGACGCTGACCAGGCATTTCCGCGTCTTCAAGGAGGCCTTTGCCGGGCTCGACGCGCTGGTCTGCTATGCCATGAAGGCGAACTCCAACCAGGCCGTGCTGAAGACGCTTGCCATGCTTGGCGCCGGCGCCGACGTGGTGTCGGAAGGCGAATTGCGCCGCGCCTTGGCCGCCGGCGTCCCGGCCGGCAAGATCCTGTTTTCGGGCGTCGGCAAGACCGCGCGGGAAATGGATTTCGCGCTTTCCGCCGGCATCCTCTGCTTCAACGTCGAATCCGAGCCGGAGCTGGAATTGCTGTCGGCGCGCGCCGTGGCGCTCGGCAAGGTGGCGCCTGTGTCGCTGCGCATCAATCCGGATGTGGACGCCAGGACCCACAAGAAGATCTCGACCGGCAAGGCCGAGAACAAGTTCGGCATCCCGTGGCAGCGGGCACGCCAGGTCTATGCCCGCGCGGCTGAACTGCCCGGCATCAAGGTGACCGGCATCGACACCCATATCGGCAGCCAGATCACCGAGTTGCAACCCTTCGACGACGCCTTCGCCCTGCTGGCCGAACTGGTCGGCGTGCTGCGCGCCGATGGACATTCGATCGACCATGTCGACCTCGGCGGCGGCCTCGGCATTCCTTATCGCGTTGACAACAGCCCGCCGCCGCTGCCCGACGCCTATGCCGAGATCGTCAGGAAGCATGTCACCCGCCTGGGCCTGAAGGTGATGTTCGAGCCCGGTCGGTTGATCGTCGGCAATGCCGGTATCCTGGTCTCCGAGGTGATTTTCGTGAAGGAGGGCGATGCCAAGAACTTCCTGGTCGTCGACGCCGCCATGAACGACCTGATCCGGCCGACGCTCTACGACGCCTTCCATGATATCAAGCCGGTGGTGCAGCAGCCCTCGACCGCGCCGCGCATCMAGGTCGACGTCGTYGGGCCGGTTTGCGAGACCGGCGACTTCCTCGGCCTCGACCGCGACCTGCCGAAGCTGAAGGCCGGCGACCTGATCGCCGTCGCCACGGCCGGCGCCTATGGCGCGGTGCAGGCCGGCACCTACAACACAAGGCTTCTAGTGCCGGAAGTGCTGGTCGACGGCGACCGCTTCCATGTCGTGCGGCCGCGCCAGACCTATGACGAGCTGATCGGCCTGGATTCGCTGCCGGACTGGCTGAAGTAGCGGCGAGGGCCTCGTCACAGCAGGAGAAGACCATGTCGGATACCAGGACGATCACGCGCGAACGCATCGCAGCCGTCGAGCCGCGCATCCGTCCCTATGTTCGCCACACGCCGGTGATGCGCGTCGACATGGCCGACTTCGGCCGCCCCTCTTTCCCGATCGACCTCAAGCTCGAATGCCTGCAGCATTCCGGTTCCTTCAAGGCGCGTGGCGCTTTCACCAACCTGCTCGAGAGGCGGGTGCCTGAGGCCGGCGTCGTCGCCGCCTCCGGCGGCAATCACGGCGCGGCTGTCGCCTATGCCGCCATGAAGCTCGGCCACAAGGCCACCATCTTCGTGCCGGAAGTCAGCCCGCCGGCCAAGCTCGATCGCATCCGCGGCTACGGCGCCGAGCTGGTCGTCGGCGGCGCGCGCTATGCCGAAGCGCTCGCCGCCAGCGAGGATTTCGCCACCAGGACGGGTGCCCTGCAAATCCACGCCTTCAACCAGGAAGAGACGCTGCTCGGCCAGGGCACGCTTGGCCTCGAGATCGAAGCCGACCTTCCCGAGATCGACACGCTCCTGGTCGCGGTCGGCGGCGGCGGGTTGATCGGCGGCATCGCCGCCTGGTTCTCCGGCCGCATCCGCATCGTCGCCATCGAGCCCGAGGGCGCGCCGACGCTCCATCGCGCCTTCGAGGCTGGCAAGCCGGTCGATGCGCCCGCCGAGGGCATCGCCGCCGACTCGCTCGCTCCGAAGCGCGTCGGCGAGATGATGTTCCCGATCGCCGAGGCATTCGTCGAGCGTTCGATCCTGGTCAGCGACGACGACATCGTCGCGGCGCAGAAGGCGCTCTGGGAGCGCGTGCGAATCATCGCCGAGCCCGGCGGCGCCGCCGCCTTCGCGGCGATGCTTTCCGGCCGGTATGAGCCCGCCCCGGGCGAACGTGTGGCCGTGCTGGTCTGCGGCTCCAACACGAATCCAGCGAATTTCTGACCGAAACCCGGGCGGGCGCCTTCACGATTCAGGAACTCGCCTCGCCTTTGCCGTGTTTGCTGGTATTCTTCCGCTTATGAGGTCCGGGCCATCGTCCGGGCAGGAAGGGCCGATGACGGAACGACCCAACTCCAGCAGCGAACGCGGCCTGGCCTGGCGTCTGACGCTCAGCCGGCTGGCGACGCGGGCCTCGATCATCATCGAGCGCGGCTGGCCACTGCTCCTGCCGCTGGCGATCGTCGCCAGCCTGTTTCTCAGCGTCGCCTGGTTCGGCCTGTTCCCGCGCCTGCCCGACGCGGCGCGCGTCGGTCTCCTGATCCTGTTTGCCGTATCCGCTCTCGCGGCCCTCTATCCGCTGCGCTTCTTCCGCATACCCTCGTCCGCCGAGGTCGACAGGCGCATCGAGGCGGCGAACGAACTGCTGCACAGCCCCGTCCAGGTGCAGACCGATCGCCCTAGCGGCTCCGAGACCATTTTTTCGCAGGCATTGTGGCGCGAGCATCAACGGCGCATGGCGGAACGGCTCTCCAGCCTCGGCGCCGACCGGCCGCGCCCCCGCGTGCCGGACTACGACCGTTGGGGGCTGCGAGCCCTAGCCGGATTGCTGCTGGTCACCGCCTTCGCTTTCTCCCTTGGCCCGTTCGGCGGCAGCATCGGCGACGGCTTCGTCGCCCGTGCCACGCGCGACGCCGTGCCGCCGCGCATCGATGCCTGGGTGACGCCGCCCGCCTATACCGGCAAGCCGCCGTTGTTTCTGACCGCCGAGGCCAACCAGGCTGCCCAGACCTTTACCGTTCCGCAGGGCAGCGACGTCTCGCTGCGTGTCACCGGTGGAACCGGCGAGGAAACCCTGAGCTACGCGGACGCGAGCGGAAAGGACCGCGCCATCGAACCGGCCCCGCCCAAGACAGCCACGCCCGCCGCCGGCCAGGCGGCGCCCAAGGTCCGCCAGTTCACCGACAAGCTGGACACCGACGGGAAGCTGACGCTGAAATCGGGAGGAAGCGATCTCGGCCACTGGGCCTTCGCGGTCATCCCCGACACGCCGCCGACGATCCGTTTCGTCGGCGAGCCGAAGCGCGCGGTCAATGGCGCCATCGAGCTCAACTACCAGATCGACGACGACTACGGCGCGGCCTCCGCCAAGGCCGTCTTCGAGCTGGCCGACCCGCCGCCTGCCAACGCGCATCCGCTCTACGGTCCGCCCGACATGCCGCTGACGCTGCCGCGCCGCGGCGGCAAGGCGAACACAGCCAAGACGATCAAGGACCTGACCGAACATGCCTGGGCCGGCAGCAGGATCAAGCTGACGCTCATTGCCACCGACGACGCCGGCCAGACCGGGACCAGCGAAACCAAGATCCTGGTGATGCCGGAGCGGCCCTTCTCCAATCCGCTGGCGCGCGCCGTGATCGAGCAGCGCCGGCTGCTCGCGCTCGATGCCAACGCCAAGCCGCGCGTGCTCGACCTGATGGACGCCATCACGCTGCGCCCGGAAGATACGTTCGACAACATGTCGCATTACCTCGCCATCATGAGCGCCAGGAGCCGCCTGAAGCTTTCCTCGAGCGACGATCAGCTGCGCAACGAGGTTTCTTATCTCTGGGAGATCGCGCTCGGCATCGAGGAGGGCAATCTGTCGGCGGCCGAGCGGCGGCTGCGCCAGGCGCAGCAGGCGTTGCAGGACGCCATCAAGAACGGCGCCAGCGACGAAGAGCTCGACAAGGCGATGAAGGAACTGCGCGAGGCGATGAACCAGTTCCTGCAGGAATTCGCCCAGCGCGCCCAGCAGAACCCGAACGCGCCGCAGATGCAGCAGAACGGCCGCGAACTGCGCCAGAGCGACATCGACCGGATGATGAACGAGATCGAGAACCTCGCCAAATCGGGTGACCGCGACCGCGCCCAGCAGCTCCTGTCCGAGTTGCAGAACATGATGAACAATCTGCAGGCCGGCCGCCAGCAGGGCGGCGAGCAGGACAGCGAGATGCGCCAGCAGATGGACAAGCTGGGCGACATCATGCGGCGCCAGCAGGAGATGATGAACGACACTTTCCGCCTCGACCAGATGCAGCGGGGCCAGCGCGGTCAAAACGGCGATCAGCAGTTCGGTCAGGACGGGGAACAGGGCCAGTCCGAAGACGGCCAGAAGCCCGGTCCCGGCAACGATCCGCTTGCCCGTCCGAAGCCGATGACGCCGCAGGAATTCGCCGACGCGCTGAAGCAGCTGCAGGAGGGCCAGGGCAAGCTGCAGAACGATCTCGAGCAGCTGAAGAAGGGGCTCGAAGGCATGGGCATGCAGCCCAACGAAGGCTTCGGCGAGGCCGGCAAATCCATGGGCAATGCAGAGCAGTCGCTTGGCCAGGGCGACGGCGATCGGGCGGTCGGCCACCAGGGTCGCGCGCTCGAGGCGTTGCGCCGCGGCGCCAAGGACATGATGAAGCAGATGCAGGCCATGCAGGGTGACCAGGGCGGCAGCGAACAGGGCGGACGCCGGCAGGATGCCGACCGTGACCCGCTCGGCCGGCCGCGCGCCACGAAGGGTCCCGACGACGGCACTTCGGTCAAGGTGCCGGACGAGATCGACGTTCAGCGGGCCCGCCAGATCCTCGACGCGATCCGCAAGCGGCTGGGCAATGCGCTGAGCCCCGATATCGAGCGCAGCTATCTCGAACGCCTGCTCGAGCTGAAGTAACCTCGACAGCGCGGGATCGCGCCGATTGCCTGGCGAGCCGCGCGCCGCTATCGTCATCCCCGAAGGGACATGGCGATGATCGACTTCTGGTTTTCCATCGGCAGCACCTACACCTATCTCTCGGTGACGCGCCTTGCCGAAGTCAAGGCGCAGACAGGCATCGAGTTCCGTTGGCGGCCTTTCAACGTGCGCGCCATCATGATCGAGATGGACAACATCCCCTTCGCCAAGAAGCCGGTGAAAGCCGCCTATATGTGGCGCGACATCGAGCGCCGCGCGGCCATGTACAGGATGGTGCCGAAACTGCCGGCGCCTTACCCGCTGGCCGAGCTGGAGCGCGCCAACCGCGTCGCCGTCATCGCGGCGCGTGAAGGCTGGTGCGAAACCTATGCCCGGGAAAGCTACCGTCGCTGGTTCGAGATGGGCGAGCCGGCTGGCAGCGAGCCGAATATATCGGCGAGCATCGAGAAGGCGGGCCAGAAGCCGGAACCGATCTTGCGGCAGGCCGACAGCGATGCCGTCAAGGCCGATCTCGCCGCCGCCACCGAACAGGCCAAGGCGCTCGGCATCTTCGGCTCGCCGAGCTTCGTCGTCGACGGCGAGCTGTTCTGGGGCGACGATCGCCTCGATGACGCCATCCGCTGGCTGACGCAGATGGAAAGCGGTCCACCCGATTGAGCTGACCCGATCTCCCGGCGCTCACAGATCGGCGGTCGCGCGCGCCTGCCTCGTCAGCATGAAGGCTTCGCGGATCGCGTTCTCCATGCCGTCGACCGCTTCGCCGGTCGCCAGCGGATTGCGGTGCAGCACCACATTGGAGGAATCGATGTCGCCGAAGCCGTCGGCGGCGGTCAGCTCGCGGCAGTCGGGCGGGATGTTGCTGCGCGAGATCGGCGCGATCGCGAGACCCGACGTGACGGCCAGCGTCAGGCCGCCATTGGTGTCGCTGGTATAGGCGACGCGGTAGCCGAGGCCGCGCTGCTGCAGCGACTTGATGGCGAAGTCCCGGCACCAGCCATCGCGGCTGTAGAGCGCGATCGGCACCGGCCGCTCCTCATGCATGTGGTGGAGCGTCGAGGTCACCCACACGGTCGGGTCGTGCATCAGCACCTCGCCGCCGGAAAACCCTTCCCACTCGAACACCACCGCGAGATCGAGCTCCCCCGCCGCCAGCGCCCTCACCTGCGAGGCCGAATGCGCGTAGCGCACCGTGACCTCCACGCGCGGATGGCGCTTGGCGAATTCGCCGAGCGCCCGCGACAGGATCGAACGGCCGTATTCGGCCGGAATGCCTATGCGCACCAACCCGCCGAGCGGCGGCGCCACCAGCGATGCCGCCGTCTCGTCGAGCAACGAGACGATGCGACGGGCGTTGGCGATCAGCTCGCCGCCGCGACGGGTCAGCGCCACGCCGCGCGAGCCGCGCTCGAACAGGCTGTCGCCGACCATGTCCTCCAGCTTCTTCATCTGCATGGAGACGGCCGACTGGGTGCGCCCGGCCTTTTCGGCGGCCTTGGTGAAATTGCCGGTCTCGGCGACCGCTACGAAGGTGCGCAGAAGGTCGCTGTCGAGGATTGGCTTCATCGGTTTCGCCATAAGAATTTTTGATTGCTGGTATCATTTCAATTCGTTTGCAACATGTCAAACGTCGCGGGATAGTCGTATCACCCATTGGATATGCGGCTGCGAAATCGGCCGCGGACCAATCAATAAGTCCTCACTCGTGCCCGCTGCCCGAAAACGGTAGCGGGTTCTTTTTCGCTGGATCGACATGCAGAACCGGATGGTGCTTGGCATTCTGAGCCTCTGCCTYGGCGTCCTGGTCTTTTCGCTGCAGGACCCGCTGGTGAAGGCCGTGTCSGGCGCCTAYCCGGTGACCGAGGTGATGGCGATCCGGGCGATCGTCGCTTTGCCCATCCTCATCGCTGTCGTCCATGCCGATGTCGGCCTGCGCGCGTTGCTTTCGAAGCGCTTCGGCATGCTGACGCTGCGCGCCTTCATCCAGTTCTCGTCCTACACCGTCTACTATCTGGCCATCGCCGCCCTGCCGTTGGCCGACGCCGTGGCGCTCTACTTCATGGCGCCGCTGTTCATCATGGCGCTGGCCGGGCCCTATCTCGGCGAGCATGTCTCGTGGCGGACGCTGGCAACCGTGCTGATCGGCCTGGTAGGGGTCGTCGTCATGCTGCGCCCGGGCGCCGGGTTGTTCGACTGGGCAGCCCTGCTCTCGCTGGGCTCGGCGTTCCTTTACGGCTTCTCTCAACTGATGGCGCGCCGGATCGGCGACACCGAATCATCGACTGTGATGGCCTTCTACCAGAACGGCGCCTATCTCAGCGGCGCTATCGCCGTCGCCAYTGTGTTTCATCTCGCGGGCATCACCCACGCGGTTCATCCCAGCCTCGACTTCCTGGTGCGGCCGTGGGTGTGGCCGACCATGGCGGACTTCCTGAAGATGGCCGCCTGCGGCTTCGTCGCCTCGGCCGGCATGATCCTGTTGTCGCAAGCCTACCGGATGGCGCCGGCCAACCGCGTCGCCACCTTCGAATACACCGGCATCCTGTGGTCGCCGCTCTGGGGCTTCCTGTTCTTCGCCGAGGTCCCGCGYGAAACGACGGTGCTGGGYGCGGCGCTGATCATCGGCGCMGGCCTGCTCGCTCTCAGCGGCGAGCGGCGTCGCCGCGCCGCGCCGGCACTCGCGGCAACCAGCGACGCGGCATAGCAAAGGTCAGGCGAAACAGCTCAGCGCGCGACCGACCCGAGAGCGGATTTCGGCAAGCGTGAAAGGCTTCTGCACGACGTCAAGGATGATGCCGTTCAGTTCTTCCGCCCGCTCGCGCTGATCGGCATAGCCGGTCATCAGCATGATCTTCATCGCCGGGAATTGTTTGGCCGCCGCCGTCGCCATCTCGATGCCGTCCATCTCCGGCATGCGGATRTCGGAAACCACCAGGTCGTAGCCGCCTYGCGCCTGGCCGATCAGGGCMAGGCCTTGCGCGCCGTCGGCGGCGATGGTGACGCTGTGGCCGTCGCGCTCCAGCGCGCGGGCRGCGAGGGTGCGGACGGACTCATCGTCCTCGACGATCAGAAGCTTTGCCATGGCGCAATAGATGCCGCCGAAACGTTGACGTTTTCTGAAAATTTGAAGGTCCGCGCGGCCTTTTCGGCGCAGCCTACGCGTCGCCCTTGACCACGCCGACAAACGGCAGTTCCCGAAAGGCGTGAGCGACATCCATGCCGTAACCGACGACGAAATAGTCGGGACAGTCGAAGCCGACATAGTCTGCGTTGAGCGCTGTCTGGCGGCGCATGCGCTTGTCGAGCAGCACGGCGATGGCGCAGCTCTTGGCACCGCGCGACAGCATCAGTTCACGGGTGTAGGAAAGCGTTTTGCCGGACTCGAGAATGTCGTCGATCAGCAGAACATCGCGGCCGGCGACCTCATTGTCGATGTCGCGCAGCACTCTGACTTCGCCGCTGGTGGTGCCGGCACCATAGCTGGAGATGAAGATGAATTCGACCTCTGGCGACAGGCCGACGTCGTGCATGGCGCGAATGAGATCGGCGGCAAACACGAACGAGCCCTTCAGGATCGAGATCACCAGAAGATCGTGATAGTCGCGCCCGGCGATCTCCTTGGCGAGCTCCAGATTGCGCCGGGCGATCGCCGACGCCGAAAACAGGACCTCGATGTCCTTGCCGCGCACAACTGGCATCAACTACCTTTCCAAAAGAAATCGCCCGAAAGAAATCGCGAAGGGCGTAGTGAGATTCAGGTCAGGCCGCGCCGAAAATGCAGGCCGGCATCACCTGAATATCGCTACGCCTTAGCCGGCGAAGGCGACCGAGACGGTCTTCACGCCGTTTCTAGGCACATCCAGGCGGCTGGAAAAGCCGAATTTTTCGCCCGGCGCCAGTGAGCGGTTGGATGTCCCCAGCCTGTAGCGGATGACGTTGCTGGAATTGTCGGTGACGCGGATTTCGAGCGGCGGCAATGCCTCTGCCTGCGCCCCATCGTTTGCGGCCTCGCCGTCGACGAACAGCACCGGCTTCAATCCCGACGCATCTATGCGCGAGGTGACGCCGGAGATGCTGAGCGCGCTGGCCGGTTCCGAACTCGCCCAGAACGGGCTCTGGCGCACCAGGGCATGCCCGCCGGATACCCAGAACGACACGAGCGCTATTCCGACGCCGGCGATCCAGAAGACCGGGCCGCCGCGCGACGCCGGCCGCGCGGGCATCGCCTCCGGCTTGCGCAGCATGCCCATGCCGTCGATGGACGGCGTCGGGATGATCTGCGGCGGTTGCGGCGCCGTCGCTGGCAGACTGAAAGCCGCGCGGGGCAACACCACATAGTCGGCATCGATAATGTCGGCCGGCGCCTCGATCGCGACGCGCTCGGCCTCGGTATTTGCCGCCATGCCGGTCATGATTTCGCCGGAAACAGGGCGCGCGGTTCGATCTTCAGCCATCACGGCACCAGTGCAATCTTCGTTTTTTTTGCGTAAACGGAAATGGTTAACGCTTCCCCACCGGAACCGCTGTGAAACGTCGAAAACGAACCGAAATTAACCGACGGTTAACCATGCCGGCCGATGGTCTTGGCAAAGAACAGGCCGGCAGGACGCCGCCGCAAGTTTCAGGTCGTCGAACGTGATCCGCTTCGAAAATGTCGGCCTCCGCTATGGCATGGGTCCGGAAATCCTCCGCGACATCACCCTGCACATTCCGGAGCGCTCCTTTCAGTTCCTGAGCGGYCCCTCGGGCGCCGGCAAGACSACCTTGCTGCGCCTCCTGTTCATGTCGTTGAAGCCGACGCGCGGCCTCATCACCATTTTCGGCAAGGACCGCTCCCGCATATCACGCGGCGAACTGCCCTTGCTCAGGCGCCGCATCGGCGTGGTGTTCCAGGATTTCCGGCTGCTCGACCACATGACCACCTACGAGAATGTGGCGCTGCCTTTGCGMGTGCGCGGGCGCGAGGAGGCGAGCTACCGCACCGACGTCACCGAGTTGCTGAAATGGGTCGGGCTGGGCGACCGGATGCACGTATTGCCGCCGGTGCTGTCCGGCGGCGAGAAGCAGCGCGCCGCGATCGCGCGCGCGCTGATCGAACAGCCGGAGATCCTGCTGGCCGACGAGCCGACCGGCAATGTCGATCCGCCGCTGGCGCGCCGGCTGCTGAGGCTCTTCATCGAGCTCAACCGGCTGGGCACCGCCGTGGTGATCGCCACCCACGACCTCGGCCTGATGGAGCAGGTCGATGCGCGGCGCATGATTCTGGCCGGTGGAAGGCTGGACATCTATGACTGACCTTCCCGCCGATCACATGCACCAAGAAGAAGACGCCGAGAGGACGGTAACCGTCCGGCGTGTCCAGCGCCGCATGGCGCCGATCGTGCCGGCGCACAACATCGCCGGCCGGGCGCTGGTCCTGGTCATCGCCATCATGACCTTCCTGTCCTGCCTGACCTTCGGCGCCGTGACGCTGGTGCGCGACACCGCTTCGGTGTGGGAAAACCAGATCTCGCGCGAGGCCACGATCCAGATCAAGCCCGCCGAGGGTCTCGACATGGACGCAGCCCTCGCCCTGGCATCGCAGATCGCCAGCGAGTTTCCAGGCGTGAAGGCAACGAAGATCATCGACCGCGACGCCACGGCGCGCCTGCTGGAGCCGTGGCTGGGCACCGGCCTCAACATCGATGAACTGCCCGTGCCGAGGCTCGTCATCGTCACCATCGACGAGGCCAATCCGCCTGACTTCGCCGCCATGCGSGCGGCGATCGCGCCCAAGCTGCCCAGCGCCGCGCTCGACGACCACCGCACCTGGGTCGACCGGCTTGTGGCCATGGCGCGCACGACGGTGACGATCGGCTTCGCCGTTCTGGCGCTGATCTTGTCGGCGACCGTGCTGACGGTGGTGTTCGCCACGCGCGGCGCCATGGCCGGCAACGGCCACATCATCGAGGTCCTGCACTTCGTCGGCGCCGAGGCGCGTTTCATCGCGCGCGAGTTCCGCTGGCATTTCCTGGTCACCGGCATGAAAGGCGCCGCCGCGGGCGGTGCCGCCGCCATCGCCGTCTTCATCGTCTTTTCGTGGTGGTCGTCACGCAACATGGCGACGCCCCAGGCCGACCAGGCGACGGCCCTGTTCGGCCATTTCGCCATCGGCTCGGCCGGCTATCTGGGCGTCGGCCTTATGGTGGTGGTGATCGGCGCGCTGACGGCCGCGACCTCGCATGCCACCGTCGTCGCCTATCTCAGCGACATCGATGTCCGCCAGCCGGATGCCGGCTGATTGCGGGCCCGAATCGGTTGTTTGCCGAACACGAGATGGAAACCGCAAAAGGAAGCCTAATGCCCAGCTAAGACAACGATCACAGATTGGGCAAATGCCGTAACGGAATGTGCGCCCGCTCATCTATCAAAGGGCGCATTTCAGGGTTAACCATGGGATGTTTCAGGATTAACCTGAGGATGATGGACGCGCGGGACTCGACCGGGACGGCTGGACGGATGCCGGCGGCGCTTGGACGCGCCGCTGCACCCGCCAAGTTCGGTCGTCGCCTCAGGTTCGCGCTGCGTATCTGCGGTTTTTCCCTGCTTGGCTTGCTGATGCTTTTTGCCGGCGGCTTCGGGTGGTTTGCCGACAAGGTGAGCCACATGACGACCCCGGTCGATCCGGCGAAGGCCGACGCCATCATCGTGCTCACCGGCGGCCAGTCGAGGCTCGACGCGGCGATGGAGTTGCTGGCGTCCGGAAAAGGCGAGCGGCTCCTGATCAGCGGCGTTCACCCGTCGGCCAGCCGCCGACAGTTGCAGGCGGCGTTGGGCGGCGACAAGCAGTTGTTCTCCTGTTGCGTCGACATCGACCGCGCCGCGCTCGACACGATCGGCAACGCCGAGGAAAGCGCCAAATGGGTGGAAAGCCACGCCTATGGCAGCATCATCCTCGTCACCAACAACTATCACATGCCGCGCAGCCTGCTGGAGATGGGCCGGCTGCTGCATGGCGCGCGGCTCGAACCCTATCCCGTCGTCAACACCAATCTCGGCAACGGCAACTGGCTGACCAAGCCGGAAGCGCTGCGCGTGCTGCTGACCGAATACAGCAAATATGTCCTGGCGCTGGCGCGCGGCTTCCTGCCGCATCGCTCGACCGCCGGAGGCGTCAAGCTCGCCGAGGCCGACCCGGCGAAGAGTTAGTTTCCCTAGAGCATGATGCCGAAAAGTGTGAAGCGGTTTTCGGACGACATCATGCTCTATCTCTTTGATCTAGAGCCGGATGATTTCAGGTCGAACGACCTGAAATCATCCGGCTCTAGGGCACCTTGTCTGCATCGCCGCGCAGGCGCGCGATCTCATGTTCCAGGCGTTCGATCCGGCGATCGCGCTCGGCGAGGGCGGCGGCCACATCCGCCGCCTCGAAGCGCTGCGGGATATGTTGCGGACAATTGGCATCCCAGGCCGCGACGGTGAACAGGATCGCCTGTTCGGGCCGAGCCTTGTAGTTCGCCGGCATGAGCCTCGCCGTCAGCGCCGGATCGCCCTCCACGACACGCGCCCTGCCCCAGATCTTGATGCGCTGCCGCAGCATGCAGTCGATCAGGAACAGGAAGGCTTGGGCATTGTCCTCGAGATTGCCCTGGGTGATGAACTGCCGGTTGCCGGAAAAATCGGCGAAGCCGATCGTGTGCTCGTCCAGCACCTTGAGAAAGCCGGCCGGCCCGCCGCGATGCTGGATGTAGGGCTGGCCCTCGCCATTGGCCGTCGCCAGGAACACGCTGGTCTGCGCCTCGATGAAGGCCGCTAGGTCCGGCGTGATCGTTGCCCGCCAGCCATCTCGTTGCTCGACGCGCGCATAGGACTCGCGCGACCCCTTGCGCGCCTGGATCGCCTTGACCGTCGGCGTGAAGGCGACATCGCTGGTGAAGGCATTCATGCGGCGCTCCTGTGCAGGATCGCACACCAAATAGCCTCTTCCGGAAAACGGATGTAGAGAGCATATTTGCAATTCATCCTTCCAGATTTCGGAAGAGTAATGGACCGCCTCGACGCCATGTCCCTGTTCGTCGCCACGGTGGAGGCCGGCAGCCTTTCCGCCGCGTCGCGACGTCTGGGCATACCGCTGGCGACCGTCAGCCGCAGGCTCTCGGACCTGGAGAAGCATCTCAGGACTCGCCTGCTCAACCGCTCGACGCGGCGCCTTACCCTGACCGACGCCGGCCAAGCCTACCTCGTCGCCTGCCGACGCATACTGAACGAGGTYAGTGAAGCAGAGCGCGCCGCCGCGGGCGAATACATAAGCCCGACCGGGGAACTGGTCGTCACCGCGCCGGTCGTCTTCGGCCGGCTGCATGTGCTCCCGATCGTAACCGGATTCCTTGCCGCCTATCCGGATGTCRACATCCGCTTGACGCTGTCCGACCGGATCACCCAATTGGTCGATGAGCATATCGATCTTGCTGTACGCATCGGCGAACTGCCGGATTCGGCTATGGTCGCAACCCGCGTCGGCTCCATCCGCCGCATCACCTGCGCGAGCCCCGACTATTTTGCCAGACACGGAACACCGTCCCGACCGGAGGAGATTGCCGGCCGCGACTGCATCACCTTCGAAGGGCTTGCCGCTCCCGCGGCATGGAGTTTCGTCATCGGCAAGAGCGAGACCTTGGTCCCGGTCCGCTCGCGGCTGCAGGTCAATACCGCCGAGGCGGCCATCGACGCGGCGATTGCCGGGCTCGGCCTGGCGAAGGTGTTGTCCTATCAAGCCGACGCCGCGGTGCGCGGGGGCAAGCTCAGCGTGGTGCTGGAGGCGTTCGAGCCGCCGCCCTGGCCGGTCAGCCTCGTGCATGCCGGCCAGGGCCGGCTGCCGGTGAAGCTGCGGGCCTTCCTCGATTTCGCCGCGCCGCGCCTGAAGGAACGGCTGTCGCGGTCACTGTAGCGTCGGGATTCGACCGCCGGGCCGTTTCCTTTTTGCTTCCGCTTGGTGTAACCAACGCACACTTCCACACCGGGCTTTTTCCCGCATGCTCTATGTCCGCTCGCTGGCGTTCAACCTCGCCTTCTATCTCAGCCTGATCGTCCAGATGATCTTCTGGACGCCCTATTATTTCCTGTCGCCGCGCCACCGTGCCTGGTTCGTGCCGAAATTCTGGTCGCGCACCTCGATGTGGCTCTACGACAAGATCGCCGGCACGAAGAACGAGATCACCGGGTTGGAGAACCTGCCCGAGGGATCCTTCATCCTGGCGCCGAAGCACCAATCCTTCTGGGACGCGATCGCCTTCTTTCCGTATCTCAAGGACCCGCTCTACATCCTGAAGCGGGAGCTGACCTGGATCCCCTTCTTCGGCTGGTACATCATGAAGATGCGCATGATCCCGGTCGACCGCGGCAGCCGCTCGAAGGCGCTGAAAGCGGTCGTGGCCGCCACCAAGGCGGAGATGGCGCGCAATCCCCGCCAGCTCATCATCTACCCGGAAGGCACGCGCCGCCCGCCAGGCGCCGAGCCGTCCTACAAATACGGCATCGTCGAGATCTATACGCAGCTCGGCGTTCCCGTCGTGCCGGTCGCCCATGTCGCCGGTCTCTACTGGCCGCGCCGCAAGTTCATGCGCTATCCCGGCACCGTCAAGGCCCGTTTCCTGCCGGCGATCCCGCCGGGACTCGACAAGGAAGAGTTCATGAAGCGGCTGATCGGCGAGACGGAAACCGCCTGCGACGAACTGCTGGTCGAGGCCGCGCGCGCGCCGAACCCGCCGCCCATGCCGCCGACGGCGGCCAGGCGGCTGGCGGAACTCGGCGCGACGGCCAGGGCCTGATCAGTCCAGCGGCAGCACCGCAAGCGCGGTCGTCAGCACCAGCGTCGCCGCGAAGATGAGGTTGATGATCCGCGACGCCAGCGGATCGCGCAGGAAGCGCGCGAAGGCCGTTCCGGCAAGAAGCCACAACAGGTGGATGGCGATGATCATCGCGGCAAGCACCAGCAACTTCGCGGAGAGGCCGAGTTGCCCGGCCTTGGACGACGCGCCGGCGAACACCGCGCCGATGGCTACATAGGCCTTCGGGTTGGCGACGGCGAGCATGAACCCGCCGAAAAAGGTGGGGCGCGTCGCGGCGCCCCCGCGTTCGGCAAGCGGCGGCGCCGTCGCGATCCTGAACGCCAGATAGAGGATGTACGCCGCCGAAAAGACTGTCAGCACCGGTGCTAACCACGGCACGGAAGCAAGCA